>Ga0265298_10006709_pt1 | contig 14147 bp, 14 predicted proteins | sample AusTroGonzalo_MG_3_FD_193486 | JGI IMG/M metagenome (GOLD analysis project Ga0265298, IMG submission 193486) | Bovine rumen microbial communities from tropical cattle in Woodstock, Queensland, Australia - Gonzalo_01 | ecosystem: Host-associated > Mammals > Digestive system > Stomach > Rumen ...
CCCCGTACAGCGCCCCGGAATACGAAGGCACCTTCTTCGACCAGGGCTTCTTCGTGGGGCCCAACGTGCGCGCCAACGTAAACGCGGGTTATGCCGATTATCTTCCGGCCCACCTGAGCGAGTCCCAGGCCCTGTACCGCTGCGGCGCCCTCCGGTGCGACGTAGCCATGGTGCAGGTGTCCGAACCGGTGAACGGCATGGTGTCTCTGGGCACTTCGGTGGACTGCTCCGTGGCGGCTCTGGAAGTGGCCCGGGAGCGCATTGCGGTTGTAAATCCCTGCGTGCCTTTTGCATACGGAGACCTGATTCCCATTGAAAGGTTCACCGCCCTGGTCCGGGACAACCGCCCGCTCTTCACAAAGGCATATGTAGAGCCTTCGGAGACAGACCGCCAGATTGGCCGATACTGCGCCGCACTGGTCAGTGACGGCGCCTGCTTGCAGATGGGCATCGGCTCGCTGCCCAATGCTGTGTGTACGGCCCTCTGCGGCCACAAGCATCTGGGCCTCCACACGGAAATGTTTGCAGACGGAGCCCTGGAACTCATCCGCCGCGGCATCATAGACGGCAGTTGCAAGAAAATTAATACGGGCAAGGTGGTGGCCTCGTTCCTGCTGGGGTCCCAGGAGGTGTACGATTTCATCGACCGGAATCCCGCCGTGCTCATGCGGGATATCGCCTACACCAACGACCCTTATACCATCGCCCGCAACCCGAAGGTGGTCTCCATCAATTCCGCCACGGAAATAGACCTTACCGGCCAGGTATCGGCCGATTCCATCGGCACGCGCATCTATTCCGGAACGGGCGGGCAGCTGGATTTCGTTCGCGGAGCCAAACTCTCCGAGGGCGGACGGGCCGTGATAGCCCTGAGTTCCCGCACGGCCAAGGGCCTTCCCAAGATTGTGCCCGTGCTCAAACCCGGTGCCGGCGTTGTCACCCCCCGGGCCGATGTCCAGTGGGTGGTCACCGAATACGGTTCCGTGAACCTGCTGGGCAAGTCCCTGCAGGAGCGCGCCCGGCTTCTCATCTCCATCGCCCATCCCGAAGACCGCGAGGCCCTGGACCGCGCCGCTTTCGAGCGCTTCGGCCCGCATTGGATGCACACTTCCGGGCACTAGCTTCCGTTCGCGGGCAGGAAATCGGCCAAAAACCTGCCCAAACCCCCGAAATTTCCCCTTACGGGCAGGAAAATGCCCGAAATCCTGCCCGTGCAGGATATTTTTACTATCTTTGCAAGTTATTATTCAATTATATATGGCAGATACCACATTGCTGGAGAAAGTGCTGAGTCTCCAGGACAAATACAAGAAGCTGGAAGCACAGTTGGCAGACCCTGAGGTGATTGCCGACATGAAGAAGTTTGTCCAGCTGAACAAGGACTACAAGGAGCTGCAGCCCATCATTTCCGCCGGACTGGAATACAAACGGATGATGGAAGAGCTCGCCCAGGCCAAGGACATCCTCATGAACGAGAAAGACGAGGACCTCAAGGACATGGCCCGGGAAGAGATTGCGGAGATAGAACCCAAACTTCCGGAAATGGAACAGAACATCAAGCTGCTCCTGATTCCGGCAGACCCGGACGACAGCAAGAACGCCATGGTGGAAATCCGCGGCGGCACTGGCGGAGACGAAGCCGCCATCTTCGCCGGAGACCTGTTCCGCATGTATCAGCACTTTGCGGAGCGCCGTGGCTGGAAACTGGAAATCTCAGACCAGGCGCCCGGTACGGCCGGCGGCTACAAGCAGATTGTGTTCAAGCTCTCCAGCAACACGGACGGCGTTTACGGTATCATGAAGTACGAGTCCGGTGTACACCGCGTGCAGCGCGTTCCCCAGACGGAAACCCAGGGCCGCATCCAGACATCGGCCGCTTCCGTGGCCGTTTTCCCGGAAGCCGGAGAATTCGACATCGAACTGAATCCGGCCGATATCCGAAAGGACCTCTTCTGTGCATCCGGCCCCGGCGGACAGGGCGTTAACACCACCTATTCAGCCGTGCGCCTCACCCATATCCCTTCCGGAATCGTGGTCCAGTGCCAGGAAGAGCGTTCCCAGCTGAAGAACCTGGACCGCGCCATGGAAGAGCTCCGTACCCGTCTGTACAACATGGAGCACCAGAAGTATCTGGACGGTATTGCCGCCAAGCGCAAAACCATGGTTTCCACCGGAGACCGCAGTGCCAAAATCCGCACCTATAACTATCCTCAGGGCCGTGTAACGGACCACCGTATAGGCTGGAGCATGTACAACCTGCCCGTTTTCATGGACGGAGACATCCAGGAATGCATAGACCAGCTGCAGATTGCAGAAAACGCAGAACGGCTGAAGGAAGCCGGAGAGGAGGAATAATCTATGGCAAGAGACCCCAAAGAACTCAAAGCGCTGGGCGGACCATCCGTCTACAGCCAGAAATATGCACCGGAAGTGCTGGAAGTTTTTGAGAACCAGCACCAGGAAAACGACTATTGGGTTCGTTTCAACTGCCCGGAATTCACCACCCTGTGCCCCATCACCGGCCAGCCGGACTTTGCCGAAATCCGGATCGGCTATGTTCCGGACAAGAAAATGGTGGAATCAAAATCCCTGAAACTGTATCTGTTCAGCTTCCGTTCCAACGGAGACTTCCACGAGGACTGTGTGAACACCATCATGAAGGACCTGGTGAAACTGATGGATCCCAAGTATCTGGAAGTGACCGGTTTCTTCACCCCCCGCGGCGGCATTTCCATCTACCCGTACGCCAACTACGGCCGCCCCGGCACCAAGTGGGAGCAGCTGGCCTGGGAACGGCTGGCCAAGCACGAGTAATCATATCTAAATCGCAGCCATTTCCCGGCCCAGTTTCCGGATGGCATCCAGGATCTCTTTTTCCCGCTTATCGGAAGGCTTTTTGACCCCGTATATATAGCGGGACAGAAGGCTTTTGTTTATTCCGAGGGTCCGGGCCATTTCCGACACATTCAGCATGGGGAACTGGTGGAATACGGCAGCTATAGCATTCTCCTTTTCCGGCAGGTCGGGTTGAAAAAAACTGCTGATATGGATATCCTCATCCAGATCTTCCCAACGTAAATCGTCGCCATACAATCCAATCTTCACCTTCACCCGTTGCCCGGGAGTGGCTTCTTTCAGCAACGGGAAATTGGACAGGCTCCTGCTATACTCTTTCCCGTCATCGGCCCGGATGTAAATCCGGTCTTTATCGAACCATACCCTTTCAATGGTTCTGTTATTCTTCGAAGTATTCATTTTCCATGACATCCCATTGTTATTATTTCAAAAATAGGGATAAAAATTTATACCTCAAAGAAAAACAGCAAAAATCGAGGCTAGCTGCAAACATAATCTGGGGAAAAGGGAAAAACAAGAATCGGTTGAAACTATTTCTGTTTCAACCGAAAAAATGCTTGTTTCAACCGATTTGACCTATTTCTTATACGGTCGGAAGGCCACCCGCCAACTGAAATTCGGGAGAATAGGAAGCATGGCCAGTTCATTCCAACTTTCGGTTTCGGCATTATAATAGATCATAAATGGGTTGAAGTGATTGGTGACATTGTATACGCCGATACTCACTGAATGCGACAGGGGGCCTGTCTGGAAACTGAACTGATAGCCCAAATCTATTCTGAAGACGGCCGGCATCTGGTAATTATTTACACCAGAATAGTATTTGGGAGTCAATTGTCCCCCAGGTATTGTGATTATATAAGTTTCCGCAGAAGCATTCTCCCATTGTCCGCTTTGATAAATGATCGTTGCGGTTATTCCTCGCCACTGCGCTGTGGCGTTCAGCATATGCCGACGGTCGAAGCGGGCATGGAAGGGATTGCCTTCATTGACTCCTGGAAAGCCTTCCCGCATTGTCCGTGACAAAGTGTAAGCGATTCTTGCGGATACAGCTTCCCCCTCATACTCATATTGCAGCTCCATGCCATATAAAAAAACACCGGATAACGCTATTGGTATACCGGTGCGAAAAGGTAACACGTATCCTCTGGAATGAAATCCTTATTTAATCAGATTCCCCAGGATACTGCGGGTGAGTTCCTTGGTGAGGGTGTTGGTGGCGCTGCGGGTGGCCTTGGTGACAGCCTTCTTGGTGGTGGATGTCTTGGATGTCTTTTTGGTGCCGGTAATCTTTCCGGTAACGGCATCGGCCGCAGCGGCGGCGGCAACTCCCGTAACAGCCGTAATCACAGACTTGAGTACCTTGGAGGCAATGCTGTTCTTGGCCTTCTTCTGAGCTTCTTTCTGAGCCTTTTCCGCCTCTTTCTGGGCACGGGCGGCCTCGCGTTCGGCCTCCTTGGCCAAGCGGGCATCCTCTTTGGCCTGGATGGCGGCCTGCTTGGCATCTGCTATCCGCTGCCGTTCGGCCTCTTCCTGGGCCAGGATTTCGGCCTTTTGGCGCTCCGCTTCAACGGTGGCGGCGGTAATGATCTCATAGGCGCTCTCGCGGTCTATGGCGTGGTCGTACCGGCCATACAAGCGGCTGCGCTTGATGAGTTCGGCCCGCTGGTCTTCCGTGATGGCCCCAATCTGGCTGAGCGGGAACAGGATCTTGGCGCGTTCCACGATGGCGGGGGTTCCCTTTTCGTCCAGGAAGGAGACCAGGGCTTCACCGGTACCCAGTTCCAGCAGCGTATCATAGGTGTTGAACTCCGGGTTGGCGCGGAAGGTATCGGCCGCCACTTTCACGGCCTTCTGGTCCTTGGGACTGTAGGCGCGGAGCGCATGCTGCACCCGGTTACCCAGCTGGCCCAGGATGTTGGACGGGATGTCCGTAGGGCTTTGGGTGATGAAATAGATGCCCACACCCTTGGAGCGGATGAGCCGGATCACCTGCTCAATCTTGTCCGTGAGGGCCTTGGAAGTGCCTTCGAACAGCATGTGGGCCTCGTCGAAGAAGAACACCAGCTTGGGAAGGTCCATATCTCCCACTTCCGGCAGGGTGGCGTACAGTTCCGAGAGCAGCCACAGCAGGAAGGTGGAATAGAGCTTGGGCTGCAGCATCAGGCGGTCTGCGGCCAGTACGTTCATGATACCCTTGCCGCCCTCGCACTGCAGGAGGTCGTAAATGTCGAAGTCCGGCTCTCCGAAAAACTTCTCCGCCCCCTGGTTCTCCAGGGCCAGGAGGGCACGCTGGATGGCGCCGATGGAAGCCGCTGTAACGAAGCCGTACTGGGTGGTATACTCCGCGGCGTTCTGCCCCACGAAGTTGAGCATGGCCCGAAGGTCCTTGAGGTCTATCAGCAGAAGGCCGTTGTCATCCGCAATCTTAAAGACAATGTTGAGCACACCCGTCTGGGTTTCATTCAGTTCCATCAGGCGGCCCAGCATTTCCGGTCCCATGCGGGAAATAGTGGAACGCATGGGATGGCCCTGTTCCCCGTATACGTCGAAAAAGCGTACGGGACAGCTTTGGAACGGGGGATTCTCAATGCCGAACTCCGGCAGGCGCTTCTCGATGAAGCCCGACAGCTTGCCTACCTGGCTGATGCCGCTGAGGTCTCCCTTCATATCGGCCATGAAGCAGGGTACGCCGGCCTGGCAGAAGGTTTCTGCCAGCACCTGCAAGGTGACGGTTTTACCGGTACCGGTGGCACCGGCGATGAGTCCGTGACGATTGGCCATCTTCCCTACCAGGGAAATGGGACCATTGGCGCTGTGGGCAACATACAAGCCCCTTTCTTTGTCTAACATATTGCGAAATCTATGTGGTTTATACTCAATTACTTACCTGTTTCCCGGTGCAATCAGATTTGCACCGGGAAACACTTAACCCGTTAATTCTTAGCACGTTTCACTTTGCGGCGCCAGAGGGCGAAGAGGATATAGGACAGCACGAAGGTGCCCAGGCCGATCCAGGGAGCGGTGGAGGCCGGAAGGCCCAGGCCCACTTTGTCTACCAGGATGAAGGTGGTGCAGACCGACGTCATGAACAGGGCCGGCAGCAGGGTGACCAGGTACCACAGGCCTCCCTTCTTGAGGGTAAGGTATACGGTGATGGTCCAGAGGGTGAAGACGGCCAGCGTCTGGTTGCTCCAGCCGAAATAGCGCCAGATGACGTTGAAACCGTTGGCGTCCGAAATATTATACCAAAGCAGGAAGGCAGAGCCCACAAACAGGGGGACGGCAATGTACAGGCGCTTGGCGATGCTCTTCTGCTCCAGCTTAAGGAAGTCGGCAATAATGAGACGGGCGCTGCGGAAGGCGGTGTCTCCGGAAGTGATGGGCGCGGCCACTACCCCCAGGACAGCCAGGATACCGCCCAAGAGACCGAGCCAGTCTTTGGACACGGCGGTGACGATGGCCGGGGCCGCGGCACTACTGTCCATGCCCAGCTGGGCCGCTCCGCCGTCATAGAAGAACCAGGAAGCCACGGTGGCCCAGATGAGGGCAACCAGGCCTTCCGTAATCATGGAGCCGTAGAAAATGGGCCGACCCAGTTTTTCGCTCTTGATGCAGCGGGCCATGAGCGGGCTCTGCGTTGCGTGGAAACCGCTGATGGCGCCGCAGGCGATGGTGATGAACAGGCACGGGAAAATGGGCTGGTTGGCTATGCCGGTCTGTGCGGTCCAGCCGGTGAGGCCGTCCCAGACTTCCGGCAGGGAAGGCCACTTGACGAATAGGCAAACCATCAGACCCGCCGCCATGAACAGCAGGGCCACCGCGAACAGCGGATAGATGCGGCCGATAATTTTGTCGATGGGAAGCAGGGTGGCCACCACGTAATACAGGAAAACCACCAATACCCACACCATGGTTGCCGTGGCGCTTCCGTTGCCGGCGATATCTCCCAGGATGAGGGCGGGTGAATACACGAAAACAGCCCCCACCATGAGCAGGAGAAGTACCGAGAACACCAGCATGACCGTTTTGGTTCGCTTTCCCAGATAGGTACCCACCAGTTCCGGCAGGCCCACGCCGCCATGGCGGACAGACAGCATGCCGCTGAGGTAATCGTGTACGGCGCCGGCAAAAATGCACCCGAAAACAATCCACAGGTAACAGGACGGGCCGAACTTGGCGCCCATGATGGCGCCGAAGATGGGACCGGTGCCGGCAATGTTCAGGAACTGGATCATGAACACTTTCCACGTGGGCATGGCAATGAAATCCACTCCGTCGGCCTTTTCCACGGCCGGTGTGCGACGGGAAGGATCCGGACCGAAAACCCGTTCCACAAAGGCCCCGTAGAGCAGGTACCCCAGGACCAGAGCGACAATACTGATGACAAATGATACCATATGGTTCTATGCAAAAAAACTGAAGTGCACCCGGCCGTAATGGCGTTCTTTTACAAAACGGGGATGACCGGTGAAATTGTGTTCCCCGCCGTGTTCCAGGATGAAGTAGCATTCCGGATGCAGGATATCCAGGGAAAAGATGAGGTCCGGAAGCGTTTCCAGCCCCTCCAGGGCGTAAGGAGGATCGGCAAAGACGATATCGAACTTTTCCCGGCAGATGGGCAGGAAGTCGAAGACATTGTCCCTCACCATGGTAACATTGGCAAGCCCCAGCCGGGCGGCCTCCGTTTTGATGAAAGAGGCGTTTTCACGGGCCATTTCCACGCAATACACCCGGGCGGCGCCGCGGGAGGCGAACTCGAAGGCAATGGAACCGGTGCCGCCGAAAAGGTCCAGCACCTTGAGGTCCTGGAATTCGTATTCGTTGTCCAGGATGTTGAACAGGCCCTCCTTGGCAAAATCCGTGGTGGGACGCGCCTTGTACCCTGCCGGGGGCAGGATAACCTTACTTTTTAACCTGCCGCCGATGATTCTCATAACTGCACCACCGATTTGAAATAGCGGTACAGGGACATTTCCGCATCTGCATCCAGCGGAGTGTGGAAGCATACGGTGGACACTTCCGGATTCAGCTGGAGCCGTTTCATGGCCAGGAACAGAAAGTATTCCGCCGTGGTGAAGTCCTGGGCTTCGTACACATTGGCCAGGCGAAGGGTTTTTCCCTGGGCGATAACCAGGTGCAGCCAGCCGTCCATCCAGGAGGCCACTATCTTGTTGTATTCCGGAAGGGCGTCCAGTAGCGAAAGCTGGTAATACATTTCCGGGAGCACCCGCACCGGTTCTCCCGATGCGGGAAGCACCGTCTGGGCCAGCACCCGGGACAGGGATTCTCCGATGGAATTGGAGAAGACCAGCACGGAAGAAAGGGCCGGGACCCGTACCCATTCCACTTTATCGGACTCTTCCAGGGCGATAACCTCCGAAAGGGCGCTGCGGGGGTTTCCCTCGTCAAAGAACACTTCCGGAACCAGGGCCACCTTGGGGGTGAGGAGGGATATCTCCACCCGGTTGTAGCGGCGCTGGAATTCCGGCGTGGTGAACAGGCGGTCTGCCCCCATCCAGCCGGAAGCGCGGACCTCCGGACCGGAAGCCACCTTAAAAGAATATCCACTCAAGGAAACTTGAATGGATATTCCTGTAAACGATGTATGGATCTGGTCCATAGAACGGCCTATTCCCAGTTACCGGCGTTGTTGTTAGGATTTACGACGCTGCCCACCTGCAGGCCTTCGTACTTGTTCTGGTCCTTGCACTCTGCATCTTTGTTGATACGGAGCTGGTTGTCCATACCCAGGCAAAGGGCGCGGTACGGCATGCGGGCCTCGAACAGAGGAACCTGGACACCGGAGACCGTCTTGATGGTGGATTCCATTTCCACCTTCTGACGGCCGGAGAAAGGAATATAATAAAGCGAGTCGATATGGAAATCCGGACGATTGGTGAACAGGGTGTCCCTTACCGGGATTTGGGTGGTGGTGGAGAACACAACCTTCTGGCCCTGTGCATAGGCTTCCTGCAGCTTGGCTGTCATCTGGGCCGGATTGAGCTTCTTGTTGGCCTTCTTGATGGCTTCCGTGTTGGCGACGGCCAGGGAGTCGTCGTTGGAGCCGATTTGCATGATGATGTCCATTTTTCCGTTCTCATAGAAAGCCTTCAGGGTGTCCATGGACGGGGTGAAACGGCCGTTGACGCTCTTGAAAGCGACCTGGAGGGTGCGGATGTCCTTGAGGCGCTGGACGGCGACCTGGGTGCGGGCTTCCAGTTCCTTGTTGAACTTGACGGGCTTCTGTACGCTCTTGACAGTGAGCCAGGCAAGAAGGACGATTAAGGCTGCCAGGACAATCTCGAGGATGATTTTGACTGTTTTGCTCATTATTTTAGTGTTTTATAATTTTCCAAACTTCCGACAAAGTTAGAAAAATCATTTATCAAAAGCAATATATTTTGTAAATTTGCCCACGCAAAATAAATGGAGACAAAAGAATTCATGGGGAAAGACAGCATCGGCCCGTTCCGGCAGCTGGTAAACGGCGCCCGAAAGGCGGCGGTCCTGGCGCATACGCACCCGGACGGAGACGCCCTGGGTTCCGGTTGCGCCATGACCCTCTGGCTGCAGGACGTTTGCGGAAAACAGGCGGCCTTCCTTCTCCCGGATTCTCCTCCGGACAACCTCCGGTTCATCATTCCGTCCTCCTGCCGGCTGTTTTGCCAGGACGCGAACCCTGGCCAGGCCGAAGCCTGGCTGCAGGAGAGCGATCTGGTGATTCTGCTGGACTGCAACGGTTTTTCCCGTACGGAAGGCCTGGCCCCCCTGGCCCAAGCCTCCCCCGCCCCCAAGGTGCTGATAGACCATCACCTGAACCCGGAACGGGAATCGTTCAACCTGGTGTTCTCCACTCCGGACATCTCATCGGCCAGCGAGTTGCTATACTGGATCCTCCGGGAGCTGGGATGGCCGGCCCTGACGGATGGTGTCATTCCCGGCCCCGGCCGGGAACCCGATCCGATTGGATATGCCCTCCTGGCCGGCATGACAACGGACACCAACAACTTTGCCAATTCCGTGTATCCCTCCACCTTCCGGATGGCATCCGAGCTCATTGCCGCCGGGGTAAACCGGGAGCAGCTCCTGCTGCAGCTGTACAACAGCTACCGGGAAAACCGCATCCGCCTGTTCGGGTACATGGAGTCGGAGGTTCTCCGCATCATCGGCAAGGGTGCCTATATGGTCATCACCCGCAGCATCCAGGAACGGTTCGATATCCTGGAAGGGGAAACCGAAGGGCTGGTGAACGTTCCCATGGCCATCGGAAAGGTAAAGCTGAGCGTGCTGCTGAAAGAGGACGAAGGCCATTTCCGGGTTTCCATCCGTTCCAAGAAGGGGACATCGGCCCAGCAGATGGCCGTGCGCTTCTTCCATGGCGGCGGCCACGAAAACGCCGCCGGCGGCAAGCTTTATATCGGCCAGGATATCGCCTCGCCGGAAGAAGCTTCCGCCTATGTAGAATCCGCCATCAGAACCTTCCTGCCATGAAAAAGCCGCTCATCCTTACTGCCCTTCTTGCCGTCCTTCTTGCCGCCTGCAACAAGGACGAGCTGCAAACCACCTACAACAAGCAGGAAGGCTACATAGAGAGTTTCATAGCCTCCACCCTGAAGGCAGACTCCACCGCCACCGTAACCATCAACAACGGCGTGTACCGCATCACCCAGCACGACACCCTGGATTTCCCGGTGGCCCGGAAAGACTCCCTGCTGGACGGGGGGCGCGTAACCCTGCATTATGCCTGCTACATCCTGTCGTCGGGTTCAGTCAATAGCAATAACCTGGTGGCCACCAATGTCCGCTCCATCGCTTCCGGCGCCGGCTGGGCCCTTTCGGACACCACCCAGTTCCAGCCCGTCACCCTCACCCTGGACAAAACCCTGCTGGAAGGGTTACGGCTCGGACTCCACGGCGTACAGCCGCAGGACGAAGGCTATATCCTGTTCAACGGAAAATTCGGCTTCGGAAATCACACGCAAGGCACGATTCCTGCACTGAGTGCCCTGGCCTATAAGATTTGGATAGATTCCATCGAGAATGAATAATATGAGAAAAATTGCCATATACGCCCTGGCCGCCGGCTGCCTCCTTACGGCAGGCTGCGCCAAGAACGCCACCGTTTCGGAGGGAGAAACTGCCCAGAAATACCTGCAGCTGTGGATGAAGGAGTATCATCCGGAGGTTGCGTCCGCCACCAACGGCGTCTATATCCTGAGCGACGAGCCCGGCACCGGAGACGGCTGGAACAGCAGCCTGGATTACAGCCTGCTCAACGTCACCATCCGCACCCTCGCCGGAAAAGTCACCACCACCAACCACGAAGATGTGGCCAAGCAGGTGGGCTCCTATGTGGAAGGGGATTACTACGGACCTGTGGTCACCGCCACCTCTTCCGGCTATGCCGGCGTGGAATCCATGCTGGAAGGCATGCGCATCGGGGGCACACGCACGGCCGTCATCCCCTCCTGGCTGCTCACCAAAGACCGCTACTCCTCCCAGAAGGAGTACCTGGAGGCCTGCAGCAGTTCCACTCACCTCATCTACACCATCTCTTTCAGCGGCCAGATAGACGATGTCCAGCAGTGGGAGCGTTCCCTCCTTCGCCAGTATGTAACCAGTCACTACGGAGCAGACGTGCAAAGCGTTTCTTTCAACGACGCCACCGAGCAGGCCAGCATTTTCTTCTTCATCCCGGACAACAGCCATGTAACCAGCTGGGAAGAAATGGCCAGCGGCACCAAATACACCCTCAACTACACCGGCAGTCTGCTCAACGGGCAGGTTTTCGACACCACCTCGGAAAAAGTGGCCAAGGACAACGGCATCTACAACAAGAACCGCACTTACGAACCCGTAACCATCACCACTGCGGCCGATTATGACAACTACGCCCTGGATGGCAGCACCAGCCTGGTGGACGGGTTCAAGGGAGCCCTTTCCATGCTCAAGTATCCCGGTCAGAGAGGGGTTGCCATCTTTGCATCGGACCTGGGTTATTCCACCGGCGGTAGCGGCACCACCATCCCGGGTTTCGCCCCCCTTCGGTTCGACCTGGAGATTGTCAAAGTGACTTCATCCAAATAGTCCATGGCCGGTACTGCCATCCCCACTGAACTGGGCACCAAACCCGTAGGCGCCCTTCTCAAGCAATACGCCATTCCGGGCATCATCGCCATGACGGCGTCCTCCCTGTACAACATGGTGGACAGCATCTACATCGGCCATATCCCGGAGGTGGGTTCCCTGTCCATGTCGGGCCTGGCCGTCACGTTCCCGCTGATGAACATCTCCACGGCCTTCGGCACGCTGGTGGGCGTGGGTGCCGCCACCATGATTTCCGTGCTGCTGGGTCAGAAGAACTACAAGGTGGCCAACCGGGTGCTGGCCAACGAAATCACCCTGAACGTCATCACCGGCGTCATCTTCACCCTGGTCACCCTGCTGTGGATGAACCCCATCCTCCGTTTCTTCGGGGCCAGCGACGCCACCCTCCCCTACGCCCGGGCCTATATGACCTTCATCGCCATCGGCAATGCCGTCACGCACCTGTACTTCGGGCTCAACAGCATTGTCCGCTCTTCCGGCAATCCCAAACTGGCGATGGGTCTCACGCTTTTCACCGTTACCTCCAACGCCATCCTGGACCCTGTTTTCATCTTCGTTCTGGGGCTGGGCATCCAGGGAGCCGCCATCGCCACCGTGCTGTGCCAGTGCATGGCCCTGGCCTATACTTTCCGCTATTTCCTGAACCAGGAGCGCTTCCTCCACCTTCCCCGCGAGATCAAGACCTACCGCGTGGACTGGAGGATTGCCAAGGATTCCCTGGCTATCGGCATGGGTCCCTTCCTTATGAACCTGGCCAGCTGTATCGTGGTGCTGTTCATCAACCAGCAGCTGGTGAAATGGGGCGGAGACCTGGCCCTGGGCGCATACGGAATCGTGAACCGCATCTGCTTCCTGTTCATCATGATTGTGATGGGCTTCAACCAGGGCATGCAGCCCATTGCAGGCTATAACTACGGAGCCCGGCAATACCGCCGCGTGCGGGAAGTCTATACCAAAACCGCCCTCTGGGCCACGCTGGTCTGCACCGCTGGCTGGCTGGTATCGGAGTTCCTCTCACGGCCGGTGGTGAACATCTTCACCAACGACCCTGTGCTGCTGGACCTGGGAGCCAGGGGCATCCGCATGATGAACATCGTTTTCCCCATCGTGGGCTTCCAGATGGTGACCACCAACCTCTTCCAGTGCCTGGGCATGGTGAAGAAGTCGGTGTTCCTCTCCCTTTCCCGGCAGCTGCTTTTCCTGCTGCCGTGCATCTACATCCTGCCGGGCATCCTGGAATCGGAAGCCGGCGTATGGTACAGCTTCCCCATTTCGGACGCCATCTCCGCCATCATCACGGCCATCCTGGGCATCGCCCTCATACGTAAGCTGGGCCGGCTCAAAGACGGAGACGACCCTTCCATTCTCGGCAGCCAAATCTAGTTCAGCATGACAAACGAAAAGCACACCCTCATCAACGTGGGCCGGAGTTTCGGCAGCGGCGGCGGCTTCGTGGCCAAGGCCATGGGCGCCCGGCTGGGTATCCCGGTCTACGACAACGAGCTCATCTCCAAGGTGGCCGAAGAAAGCGGCTACTCCAAGAGCCTGTTCGCCAAGGGAGAAGAGAAACGCAGCCTGTTCTCCGTATCCAGTTTCTTCGCTTCCGGCCGGCTCAGTTATTCCGACAGCGGCTACGTGAACGACAACGTAATGTTCAACATCCAGAGCGAGGTAATCCGTTCCATCGCGGAAAAGGGGAATGCCATCATCATCGGCCGATGCTCGGACTACATCCTGAGGGACCTGGACTGCCTGGACGTCTTTGTCTGCGCCCCCATGGAGTACCGCATCAAGCGCCTGATGGAGAGTGAAGGCCTTTCCGCCGACGACGCGGAAGCCCTGATGCGCCGCAAGGACCGCACCCGCGAAACCTATTACAACTACTACACCTTCGGGGCCTGGGGCGTAGCCTCCAACTATGACCTCTGCGTGGACAGCTCCATCCTGGGCATCGAGGGCACCGCGGACTTCATCATCGACTTCGGCCGCAAGGCTGGCAAAATCCGGTGAGGGGAAGGCATCTCATATTTTATGCTCTGCTCTTCCTCCTGGCGGGGAGCGGCTGTTCGTTCCTGCTGCGGGGAAAGGCCGATGACACCCCGCCCGGGCCCTTCTATCGGGATTCCCTCAATACGGTCATTACCAATGATTTGAGCAGTATCCCGGAATTAAGGCCGATG
>Ga0265298_10006710_pt1 | contig 14146 bp, 12 predicted proteins | sample AusTroGonzalo_MG_3_FD_193486 | JGI IMG/M metagenome (GOLD analysis project Ga0265298, IMG submission 193486) | Bovine rumen microbial communities from tropical cattle in Woodstock, Queensland, Australia - Gonzalo_01 | ecosystem: Host-associated > Mammals > Digestive system > Stomach > Rumen ...
CCGGCTATAGTGTCTTGATATTTGACCTGACACTGCTGGACATTTCTCCAATAGGTGAGGTCATGAAGCCCTGGCGATGATTCAAAGAAAAATAGAATAAAAAAAGGCAATCCTTCGGGACTGCCTTTTTTCGTGTGTCGACACTTGGATTCGAACCAAGGACCCCCACCATGTCAAGGTGATACTCTAACCAACTGAGCTATGCCGACCTTTTTCCGTAAGCGGGTGCAAAGGTACTAAAATAATTTATAATTTAAAATTTGTAATTCATAATATATATGGTATTTAACATTTCTTTGAGAAAAATTCAAGTGCTCATAGAGGCCGTATAAGAAAAAAGTTGTATATTTGCGACATAATTAAAAACTGAAGGCTATGCAGAAGTACGCAGATTATATCAAGAAAATTGAGATTGATTCGCTGTGGAGTGGTAAGAAGCACATCGTGTGGGAACTGGATTCGCAGGTGAATATCCTCAGTGGTATCAATGGCGTGGGTAAGAGCACTATATTAAATAAGGTAGTAAAGGGACTGGCTGCTGGTGGCGAGTTTCCCAGTCACATGCTGAAAGGTGTGAGGCTGGAGGTGGTACCAGAGGATGCCAAATGGATTCGCTATGACTTGATTCGCTCTGTCGATTCGAACCTGTCGCAGGCTTTTACTGAGAGCGATGGTTTCGTACGCCAGGCTCTTACCGCACTTGCTGGGGTAGGAGGAGGCTCTTTACTGGATATACAGTTGTATAATCTGCAACGAAAATATCTGGATTACCAGGTGAACATCGGCAATCGAATCATCGAACAGTTGCAGCAAGGTCATGCTGATGCGGCCCAGCAATTGTCACAGAAAAAGACGCGTTTCCAAGATATGGTGGACGAGCTCTTTGCTGAGACGGGAAAGCGGATTGTCCGTACAGAAAACGAGATCCGATTCACGCAGATAGGCGAAATGTTGGTGCCTTATCAGTTGTCCAGCGGAGAAAAGCAGATGCTGGCTATTCTGCTGACGGCCCTAGTGCAGGACGATCAGCCATACGTGCTCTTTATGGACGAGCCTGAAGTGAGTCTGCACATGGAATGGCAGAAGCGACTCATTGATTTGGTGGTGGAGCTGAATCCCAGCGTCCAGATTATTATGACCACCCACTCGCCAGCCGTGGTGATGAATGGCTGGGCAGACCGTGTGACTGAAGTGAGTGAGATTACCGTCAATGGCTAGCCGACTGATTGATAATATAGACAGCCGTTACTTCGAAGCAGCCAATGCCTTGAGGGGTAAGACGGCGCGTCGTAGAATCGTGGCCTATGTAGAGAGCTACGATGATATCTATTTCTGGCGTACCGTGCTTAATCGTTTTGAGAATGAGAAACGCTATTTCGAGGTGATGCTGCCTTCGAAAATAAACCTGACGCGAGGCAAGAAATCGGTGTTGATGAATTTTATTGGCGAGCATGTGGGTCCTGATATGATAGCCTGTGTGGATGCCGACTTCGACTACCTGATGCAGGGCGCTACGGAGCAGTCGCGCCGCGTCATCAATAGTCCTTACGTATTCCATACTTATGTCTATGCTATTGAGAACTACCAGTGCTATGCTCCTTCGCTGCACGATGTCTGTGTGGCTGTGACCCTTAACGACCGTCGCATCTTTGATTTCACGGACTATTTCCGTCAGTTTAGTGAGGCTTGTTTCCCACTCTTCGTATGGTCTGTATGGGCTTATCGCACAGGACATCACGGACGCTTCTCTCTGTCAGATTTCAATCGTGTCACAGAGCCAGGTGGCTTTACCGTTCAGAATCCAGGAGCCTCTATCGCAAATATTCGTCGCAAGGTGGGTACCAAGATTCGTGAGTTGCAGCGTCAGTATCCTAATAATAAGGAGGCTTATCTGAGGGTGAAGGACGATATCTTGGCTTTAGGTGTTACGCCACAGACCACTTATCTCTATGTGCAGGGGCATCATCTTTTCGATACCGTTGTGGCTCCTATCCTGACCAAGGTGTGCAACCTGCTGCGTCAGGAACGTCAGAACGAGATATACCATTCTCAGGCGCATCGCACACAAAAGCGCAACGAGATGTCTTGTTACGAAAACTCACAGCAGGATGTCAAGTCAATGCTTAAGAAGAATATAGGTTATCAGCAGTGCCCCCTGTTCCTGCAATTACAAAATGATATAGAGGATTTCCTGGAGCCTAATACAACTCAATGAGTTATGCGTCACAACTCAGCGAGTTATGCATCTCAACTCAATAGTTTTCGGTTACAAAACATAGGTTTATGATGTTTAAATCTATAATTTACATATTAAGATAATACATTAAAAATAGGTTTCACCGTCACAGTAGATTGCAATAAATCAAGGAGATATGGTGAAGGCCTTTTGAAAAAGGGGCTTCACCAAAACTAACAGAAAGAGAGATAAATATAGTGAATGTGAAACCAAAATTTTTATTTAAAACAAATTTGAATAAAATACTCCAAAGACTTCATTCGGCAAAAAAATATTGGCTTTAAATGCAACTTTTTGTATCTTTTGTGCGTCTAATGTATAAAAATTTTTTTAAGAATACGATTATGATACTATCAACAACCCCACAGATTGAAGGTCAGACCATCCGCGAATACAAGGGTGTGGTGACAGGTGAAACCATTATTGGTGCTAACTTTGTAAAGGATTTCTTCGCTGGCATACGTGATATCGTTGGCGGACGTGCTGCCAGTTATGAGCGTGTGCTTCAGGAGGCAAAGGAAACATCTATGCGTGAGATGATGCAGCGTGCCCAAGCTATGGGTGCCAACGCTATCGTGGGCATCGACATCGATTACGAGACTGTTGGTGCTAACGGCTCAATGCTGATGGTTGCCACCAGCGGTACAGCTGTAGTTATTTGATTTTTAGAACGCTATCTACGCTGCCTGCCTCCAGCAGGCGGCGTTCTGCTTCTTCATAGGAGATGCCAAGTGATTCTTGAATCATTCGGGTGCCACGATCTACGAGCTTGGCATTCGTGAGTTGCATCTTCACCATACGGTTACCCTCTACACGTCCCATGCGTATCATCAACGTGGTGGAAATCATGTTGAGCACCATCTTTTGTGCTGTTCCGCTCTTCATCCTGCTGGAACCTGTTACAAACTCTGGACCTACGATGGTTTCTATGGGATAATCAACAGCTGAAGCCAAGGGCGTTTCTGGATTACTGGTGATGCAACCTGTGAGTAATCCGTGCTTCTTTGCTTCGCTGACAGCTCCTATGACGTAAGGCGTGGTGCCTGAAGCCGCAATACCTATCACCGTGTCGTCTGCTGTAGGAAGGAAAGGTTCAATATCTTTCCAGCCTTGTTCTATAATATCTTCTGCGTTTTCTACAGCGTGGCGCAATGCCCTGTCGCCACCAGCAATAAGACCTATCACCCAATCACCTGATACGCCGAAGGTTGGTGGCAGTTCGCTGGCATCAAGTACACCCAGCCGTCCGCTGGTGCCTGCGCCAACATAAAAGAGTCGGCCTCCGCGTTTCATCCTTGGCTCAATAGCTTCCACCAAAGCCTGAATCTGCGGCATTGCTTTGTGTACGGCCTGTGCCACCAGCATATCCTCATCATTGATATGTCCGAGCAATTCCGCTACAGACATCTTTTCCAAGTGGTCGTAGCGTGAAGGCTGTTCTGTAATCTTTGCTTCTGTTTTCATCGGCGCAAAAATACATAAAAAAGCCGAAAGCACAAAACACTTTTTGCACTTTTAACTTGTGTGTTTTCAATTATATGATTACCTTTGCAGGCAAACAACCAATAGACTGAATAATTCTTTAAATCAGATGAACCAAATTACAGAGAAAGAAGGCATCACCGATGCTAGAAAACTGGGTATGCCTAAGTATGTTATCTTGGGTGTTCAACACTTGTTCGCCATGTTTGGCGCCACTGTGCTGGTGCCTGTGTTAACAGGTCTGTCTGTGTCGTCAACGCTACTCTTTGCAGGTATCGGCACACTGGTCTTCCATTTTGTCAGCAAGTTGCAGGTGCCAGCCTTCCTGGGCTCCTCGTTTGCCTTCCTGGGCGGCTATATGTCGGTGAAGGCGCTGGGTGTAGAGCAGGGCATGAGTGAGACGTTGGCTTTGGACTATGCCTGCATCGGCGTGTTCTTTGCCGGACTGTGTTATTTTGTGATGGCAGGTCTCATCAAGTCGTTTGGTATTGAGAAGATGTTGCGCTTCTTCCCGCCTTTGGTCACAGGCCCGATGATTATAGCTATCGGTCTGGTGCTCTCAGGTAGTGCTATTCAGAACTGTGCCACCAACTGGACACTGGCTATCGTGGCGCTGGCAACGGTGATTCTTGCCAGTGTGTGCGGTAAGGGTATCATCAAGATTATTCCTATCCTGTTGGGTGTGGTAGTGAGCTATCTGACGGCCGTAGCGATGGGCGAGGTGGATTTCTCGTCGCTGAGCGAGGCCGCATGGATTGGGCTGCCATTCAGCAGAGAGCAGACCGCTTTTGCCGTGTTTGATAATATGGACACCACGTTCCTCATCTCTACCATCATCGCCATCATGCCTATCGCCATTGCTACTATCATGGAGCATATCGGCGATATGTGCGCCATCTCTTCTACCGTGGGCAAGGACTTCTTGAAGGAACCCGGTCTGCACCGCACGCTGATGGGCGACGGACTGGCTACGGCGCTGGCATCACTCTTTGGTGCGCCTGCCAATACCACGTATGGTGAGAACACAGGCGTGCTGAACCTCACGAAGGTGTTCGACCCTGCCGTGATTCGTCTGGCTGCCTGCTTTGCCATTCTCCTGTCGTTCTGTCCTAAGTTTGCCTGCTTGATTGGTTTGATGCCTGCAGCTACGATTGGTGGTGTGAGTCTGATTCTTTATGGTATGATCTCGGCTGTGGGTGTGCGCAACCTGGTGGAGGACAGCGTGGACTTCAACTCATCACGTAACGTGTTTGTAGCTGCCCTGATTCTCGTTATTGCTATCGGCGTAAAATATGGGGCCGATGATAACGTGAACATCGGTCCCATACAATTTTCGGGTCTGGCCCTTTCTGCTATCGTTGGTGTGACGCTCAATGCCGTATTGCCAGGTAAGTTAGGCATGAAAGTGAAAAGCGTTCACGGCAAAGATAAAAAAGAACATCAGTAAGCATAAAAAAAGAGCATCACGTGATGCTCTTTTTTTTATTGACCTTGTATTTAGAAGTTCCACTTAACAGCCAGGGTGGGGTTGACGAAGAACGTCTTGTCGCTAGTAGGATCTACGTTATAGACGAAGTTGTTCGAGAACTCCCACTCTGTGCCTACGCTGAAGTGCTTGTTGAAGTTGTACCACAGCTGTGGCTCTGAGAGCACTACCAAGCATCCGTGATTGTTGGCTTTCTCGCCACGCCAGAAGTCGATGAAGCCTGCGAATGACAACTTATTGTCAAGGAAGTTCAGCCCCCATACACCTGTCAGCTGAGCGCTGGCATAGGAATGTGTGGTGTTATAACTCTTGAAGAAATGCTTGTACAACAGCTGTACAGACCATGTTTTTGAAAAGTCGGCGTTGTGTCCGTTGTAGGCAGCACCGAGGAGTCCTGCCTGTTGGAAGCTAACGCTCTTGGAGAGTCCACCATCATACTCCACGTGGGCAGCGAAGGGAGATTCTTTGCACAAATTGAACTCGCGAGAGATCTCCGTGTAGGCACTCTCTGTGAAATGGCGTGACATATCCACGTCAACGAAGTAGTACCAAGAACCCCAGTCGTCGGCCTTGAACTGCTCGAGGGTAACTGTTACTTTTTGGCGTCCAGCTTCCTCGCCAGAGTAGATGTTTCGACCTAAGTCGTAGTGTAACTGAATGTTTTGTGCGTTGGCGCTCAGGGCTGCTACAGCCATCAGCGCAATAGTAAAAAATCTTTTCATATTTTTTTAATTCTAAATTTTAAATTATAAGAACGCGTAGCGGCAGATGAAAAGCACTGCCAGCAGGATGGTGCCCCAGTTGATATTGTTGCGCGCGTCGCGGTCCTTCATGGTGAACGATAGCAGGTGAATCAATACGTAGGCGATGACTCCCATGAGGATACCGTCAGAAATACTATAGGTCAGCGGCATCAGCACGATGCACACGAAACAGGGGATAGCCGTCACGTAATCAGAGAAATCAACCTTACGAATGTCGTACATCATCATCACACCTACCAGTACCAGGGCCGATGCTGTAGCCTGACCAGGGATGGCAAGGAACAACGGAGCAAAGAGCAGTGCAACGGCGAAGCAAAGGGCTGTGATGAGGCTGGTGAGACCAGAACGGCCACCGGCATTCACACCCGATGCACTTTCTACATAGGTGGTAACGGTAGAAGTTCCCAGCATGGCACCCACGGTAGTGCCTACGGCATCGGCCATAAAGGCCTTGTTGAGGTTCTTCACATTACCGTCATCATCTACCATACCGGCACGGTTAGACACACCGATAAGGGTGCCAATGGTGTCGAACATATCGATGAACAGGAAGGTGAGCACCACGATAACCATATCGACGGAGAGGATGTTATGCCACTCAAACTGCCAGAGGATAGGTTCGATAGAAGGAGGTGTGGACATGATGCCATTATACTGGGTAACGCCCAAAGGAATACCCACGATGGTGGTCACCAGAATGCCAATCAGTAGCGAGCCTGTGACGTTCTTTACCAGCATGGCAGCTGTAATCAGGATACCGAAGATGCCCAGCAGCACGGCGGGGTCGTGCAGGTCGCCCATCGTAACGAAGGTTGCGTCAGAAGAACCAACGATACCAGCACTCTTCAGTCCTACGAAAGCAATGAAGAGTCCAATACCAGGGCTGATGGCGCGTCGTAATATCAATGGGATGGCGTTGACGATGTAGCTGCGCAGACCTGTGATGGTGAGCAGGATAAAGATAAGACCCTCAATGAACACGGCCGTCAGCGCAAACTGCCAACTATACCCCATCGTCAGTACCACCGTGAAGGCGAAGAAGGCATTGAGACCCATGCCGGGAGCCAATGCGAAGGGCAACTTTGCATAGAGTGCCATCACGATAGTGCCCACAACGGCAGAGATACAAGTAGTGGTAAACACGGCACCTTTATCCATGCCAGTAGCAGAGAGAATGTCTGGGTTCACGGCCAAGATATAGGCCATCGTCAGAAACGTGGTGATGCCGCCTATGACTTCTTTGCGGATGGTCATTGTAGCGGCATCAAATCCAAGTAAAGTTAATAAGAATTTCATCTGTTTATTTGTATTTTAATATGTATTAGAGTTAACTTTTATAGAGACTTCACGGGTTGAAACACGCGTACATAGTCTATCTCGTAGCGCATGGGGAAGGCTGAATCATCAATCGTGCCTCCATTGTCGCCACCTAAAGCAAGGTTCAAAAGAATATATTGCGGACGGGTGAAGGGATTTGTATGCTGACCGATGCGACCATTGACAGTGGTGCAGAGAGGCACTTCGTTGAGCAGTTCATCATCCAGATAGAGACGGATGCTTTTCTCGTTCCAGTCCATTCGCCATACATGGAAGTGCTGTTCCCATTGAGGGTCGCGCTGAGTGAAGTGGACATAAGGAATACGTTTGCTATTCCATACGGCCTGATAATGTTGGTCGTTGCCCCATGCCACGTTCGCTAAGATATGGGGAACACCCTTTATGCGGTAATACTCCATCAGGTCTATCTCGCCACATGATGGCCATTCCATGCCGCTGCCCAATGTCCAAATGGCAGGCCAAGCTCCACCCGCTGTCGGAATACGGGCGCAGACCTCCAAACGACCATAAAGAAAGTTGTATTTTCCCTGTGTAGTCAAACATGCGGAGGTATAATCGATTGTTGGACGTTGTTGTTCCCAATGGCGACTACGTTCACGATAAGTGGGGTTGGGCTTTTGTTCTTTCCGTGCCTCTATGATGAGCAGTCCGTCTTTTTGATAAGCATTCTCAGGCTGGTACCATTGTGCCTCATGATTGCGCACGAAGCCCTGTTCATAGTTCCAGACGGAGCTGTCGGGTCTTCCTTCTTCATTGAATTCCTGACTCCACACTAACTTCCACTCTTGAGCAGCTAGAGGTAATGCCCCTAGAAATAATAATATACCAATAACGATTTTGCTCTTCATTTGAGATTTATGGTTGAAAGCCTACGATACTTACTTGTAGGGGTCTATAAATTTGATGGGCTGGTGCATCTTTACCCGTACGGCCTTTCCGTAGCGCTTTGCAGGAGCCCATTTCGGCATTTTCCGGATAACACGAGCCCCTTCCTTGGCAAACAGCAAAGCGAACTGCTGCTTCAGTTCTTTCTGACGGGCTTCAGTTTCCTGTGAGAACTTGGTTGTATTGAAACGGTCTATTTTGCAGTCGTGTGCAGAGATATCCGACAAAGAACCATCCTCGTTAATGATAAACGTCATAATGATGCTACCTTCGACATCATATGCGGCTGCCGCATCAGGATATTTTAAGTTCTTAGATATGAATTTCTTCAATGCCTCTTGTCCACCGCGAAATTGGGGCTGAGACTCATAGTCAATGAAAACTTTTGTAGAATCGTTTTTGACACGTGTGCTGTCTGCATTTTGTGCTGCAGCCCCTATTGTAAGGGATGCAAGCAACATTGAAAGGATGATTGTTTTTTTCATCTTTATGGTAGATTTATATATAGCAGTTAGTTCTCTTTCCAGAATGCACGAGTGAAGAGCACCAATACGGCAACAATTTCAAGACGGCCTACGAGCATGAGGAATGAACAGAGCCACTTGATACCATCGGAAAGGTCAGCCCATGACATCTGTGCTCCCATGTTGGTATCAAGGCCTGCACCTACGTTGCTGATGAGGCTTAAGGCGATGGTGGCAGCATTGGTGATGTCAATGCCAGAGACTATCATGACGGTGAATACCAGCAGGAGGGCTATCACATAGAGGGTAAACAAAGCCGACAATGTGACTAGTCGGTTCTGTGGAATGCTCTGACCTGACAACTTCACGGGCAATACCGCATTGGGATGAATGATATGCCGAAACTCGTTGCGTAGTACCTTGAGCATCATCAATACGCGGATACTTTTGAAACCACCCGTAGTACTGCCAGAGCATGCACCCATAAACATCAGGAACATCAGTATTATCCATGTGAAGTGAGGCCAAGCACCTGCATCGGTATTACTCAGGCCTGTAGTTGTAATAAACGAGACTACTTGGAATAACGCTGAGCGGAAGGCTGATTCAAGGTCGTAATCCAAACGTGTGAGTAGCAGGTACATAATCCATGCCGTGGCCACAAGGATGGTGATGATATACATCTTGAACTCAGAGTTGCGGAACAAACTGCCCATCTTCCATTTGAACAGGCTCATATATAATAAGGTGAAGTTGATGCCTGCTAAGAACTGAAATAAAATAGCTAGATACTCAATGAGTGGTGAGGCTAGGAATATGGTGCCGTTATGAGTGGAAAATCCGCCTGTAGCAGTTGTGGACATAGAGTAATTCGTTGCGTCAAACCAGTCCATACCAGCCAACCAGAACGAGAGCGCGCAGGCGATAGTCAGCAATACGTAGATACTCCATATCCATTTCGCTGTGGTGGACAGTCGGGGATGCATCTTCGAACGCATGGGACCTGTGGCTTCTGCAGCAAACACCTTCACACTACCACCAACCAATTGTGGTAACAAGGCAACGGTGAAGAACACGATTCCCAAACCGCCTATCCATTGCATTAGTGAACGCCAGAACAATAAGCCATGAGGTAGTGACTCAACATCATCGATAACCGTAGCTCCCGTTGTCGTAAAACCCGATATCGTTTCAAAATAAGCATCAGTGACACTGGTCATGGAACCATGAATCAGGAACGGGAACATGCCAAAGAACGAAAAGACCACCCATGTAAGCGTCACTACGACATATGCGTCGCGACGATTCAGGGAGTTTTCTGCCTCATGTCCGAAAAACAAGAATATGAACGCACCTCCAAACGTTAATATGGTTGAAGTCATAAAGGCCAGCTCGTCATCTTCGTGGTACGAAAAAGCCATAGCAAAGCAAAGAGCCATGAAGAATGCCTCGATGAAGAGCAGCGAGCCTAGAATCTTGGATATGATGCGGAAGTTGATCATTTGGCTAATGGCTATTGGCTAAAGGCCAAAAGCAAAAGATTTCTTGAAGTATTTCTCAGCCTTGTCTAGCTGATGTTTATGACAGAAAACCATCACAGAGTCACCTGGTGTTATCTGTGTGTTACCATTAACGAGAATACCTTTCCCGTCGCGTACCAATCCACCAATGGTGATACCGAAAGGCAGTCCGAGTTCCTTTACAGGTTTCTTTGTAACCTTTGAGCCTTCGGCTGCTACAAACTCGGCTACATCGGCTTCGACCATCATCAATGAGCGCATGTTTCTCACATCGGCTTTCATCATCATCTGGAAGATATGACTGGCTGCCACCGTCTTCTTGTTGATAATCGTACCGATATCAAGTCCTTCAGCCATGCTGACGTAATCCAGGTTCTCAACCATAGCCACCGTCTTTCGCACACCTAGCTTCTTGGCTGTCAGGCAGGCCAGAATATTGGTTTCAGCATTGCCCGTTAAGGCTACAAATGCTTGTGTATGCTTGATGCCCTCCTCGTTGAGCAGACCCAGATCGCGTCCGTCGCCATGAATCACCATAGCGTCATTAGAGGCCAACAATTGATTGAGTCGTTCACAACGTGCCGCGTCAATCTCGATAATCTTTGTGTTCATGTAGTCGGGCATTGTCAGCGCAGCTCTTACGGCTGTCTTTCCGCCACCCATGATGATCACGTTGTGTACGTCCTCATAATGCTCTTTTCCTACAATCTTGCGAATATAGGGGATATATTCGCTGGTGGTCATGAAATAAGCTAAGTCATGCAGTTGCAATACATCCATACCACCAGGGATGATGGTGTCGCCGTCGCGTTTGATAGCTACGATATGATAAGGGTCTTCTGGGCCGCAGAGGTCTTTCAGGGGTTGGTTCAGAATCTCACAACCCTCGCGCAACTTGATGCCGAGAAGTACAAGGGCGCCATCGTGTACATCCCAGCGCTGGCGCACCCATGATAGTTTCAGTCCGTTGATGATATCTGTAGCTGCCAACACTTCTGGATAAACCAGTGAGTCGATGCCCAGATCGTGGAAGAAAGGCAGATTCTGTGGCGACAGGTACTCATAGTTGTCAATGCGGGCTACGGTCTTCTTTGCTCCCAGTGCGTGTGCCAGCGTGCAGGCCGTGATGTTACGGCTCTCATAGCGAGTGACACCCACGAAGAGGTCGGCCGAACCTACCCCAGCATCCTTCAGTGCCTTAATACTGGTAGGTGACGCATTGACGGCCATGATGTCGTAGTTGGAGTCCATGCCTCCCAAACGCTCTTCATCGTCATCAATGAGAACACAGTCGTGATGCTCCGTTGATAGCAGTTTCGACAGGTGTGTTCCTACGGCTCCTGCGCCAGCAATTACTACCTTCATTTCAGTATTTCTTTTTTAATGGTTTCGTCGTCCAGTCCGACAATCTCGCGTAACTGCTTGATAGTGCCGTGTTCTACGAAATTATCGGGCAGTCCCATGCGGGTGATTTGTGGTTGATAGCCGTGGTCGCTCATCCATTCCATGACGGCTGAACCCATACCTCCATTGCGTACACCGTCCTCAATGGTGATGATACGCTTGAACTTCTTGCCCACCTCGTGAAGGATATCTTCGTCAAGGGGTTTCAGGAAACGCATGTCATAGTGAGCGATGCTGGTGGTACTAGGCTCACTCGTTATACTAGAGATGACATCCTCTACATCGTTACCTATCGGGCCGATGGTCAGTACGGCAACATCGTCGCCATCACGCAACTTGCGACCTGTACCTACTTTGATTTCCTCCAGCGGACAGCGCCAATCAACGAGCACGCCGTTACCGCGTGGATAACGAATCACAAAGGGACCTTTGCCGTCGAGCTGGGCTGTGAACATCAGATTACGCAACTCATGTTCATTCATGGGCGACGATATGGTCAGATTTGGAATTGGACGCAAGGCGGCCATATCAAAGGCTCCATGATGCGTCGGTCCGTCCTCTCCAACCAATCCTGCACGGTCGAGACAAAGCACAACGGGCAGTTTTAGGATGGCTACATCGTGAATGATATTGTCGTAAGCACGCTGTGCAAAAGCGCTGTATATGTTACAGAAGGGGATGAGCCCGTCCTTGGCCATTCCTGCTGAGAATGTAACGGCGTGTCCTTCGGCAATGCCTACATCGAACATCCTGTCGGGCATCACCTTCATGGGGATATTCATGGAGCAACCTGTTGGCATAGCGGGTGTTACGCCCACTATCTTGGTATTTGCCTGTGCCAATTCCAAGAGCGTCTCACCAAATACATCCTGGAATTTGGGGGGCATACCTTGAGTGTTGCCCTTGATAAGTTCGCCAGTATCGGGGTCGAACTTTCCAGGTGCGTGCCATACTGGTTTATAGTCTTCAGCAGGCGCATAACCGTGACCTTTCTTTGTATGCAGGTGCAGCAACTTAGGACCTTTCATGTCCTTCAGTTGCTTGAGGATACGTACCAGTTCCTTTACGTTGTGTCCGTCGAAGGGACCGAAATAGCGTATGTTCATGCCCTCGAAGATGTTCTGCTGTTCAGCAATGGCACTCTTGAAGGCATTTGTCAGTCGAATAAGGCTTTTTTTTCGGCCCTCTGTCAGCAATCCCTGTTGCACAAGCCATTGTGCGGCCTTGTAACGCAGGGAGTTATAGGTCTTATTGGTGCTCAGATTCAACAGGTATTCTTTCATGCCGCCTACAGAGCGGTCAATAGACATATCGTTGTCGTTGAGTACGATGAGCAAGTCATTGGGCGAACTTGATACATTGTTCAAACCCTCGAAAGCCAATCCGCCGCTCATGGCACCGTCACCAATAACTGCCACTACGTTGTAATTTCCCTTAGAGGCCACTGCCATACCGAGTGCAGCTGATATGCTGTTTGAGGCATGACCACAGATGAATGAGTCGTATTCACTTTCCTCAGGGGTGGGGAAGGGACGTATGCCGTGCAGTTTGCGATTAGTTGAGAATTGGTCGCGACGACCTGTCAGTATTTTGTGTCCGTAGGCTTGGTGACCTACGTCCCAGACAATACGGTCCTGCGGTGTGTCGAAGACGTAATGCAGGGCTACAGTCAGCTCAACGACACCCAGGCTTGAGGCCAGGTGACCAGGATTTTCTGACAACTCCTGTATGATATCTTCGCGCAGTTCCTTGCACAGTTGTGGCAGCAAATCTTGCTTGATAAGGCGCAACTGGCTGGGTGTGTCAATGGTTTTCAGTATTTTAAGATCCTTTTGTATCACGGTTTAAGAATAATCATTTGGGGGCAAAGGTACAAAGATTTGGGGATATTTCAAAAAGAAAAGCACTTTTTTTCTTCTACCTATGTCTTTTCAAAGATTTACTACGGCACTTTTCGCTGTATTCTCTGCTTTAAAACAACTCGGGCAGTTGTACGTCTCAACTTGGGAAGTTATGCTCCATAACTTGGGAAGTTGCGTGCCTTAACTTAGGCAGTTGTGTGTTACAATGAGGAAAAAAGTATCAAGAAAAGTTGCGAGTAAATGATAATTCGTAAGTTATGGCGGAAATGTAAAATGAAAAACAGATGAATCTTTTGCAGTTCGCTCTTTTTTGAGTAACTTTGCGCCCATAAAAAGAAGGATAACTGTTTAAAATAAAAGGATATAACATAAAATGAGTATCATGACGAAAGTTAAGACTATCGGTATCTTAACGTCGGGCGGCGATTCGCCCGGTATGAACGCAGCCATCCGTGCGGTAACACGTGCGGGTATCTGCAATGGTTTTACGATTAAGGGTATCTATCGTGGTTACGACGGATTGATTAAGGATGAAGTGAAGGTTCTTACCACGGAGGACGTGAGTGGTATCATCACACGTGGTGGTACTATTCTGAAAACGGCTCGCAGTAAGGATTTTATGACACCCGAAGGTAGACAGAAAGCCTATGAGACCTGTCAGAAGGAGGAAATCGACGCTCTGGTGGTGATAGGCGGAAACGGTTC
>Ga0265298_10006714_pt1 | contig 14136 bp, 10 predicted proteins | sample AusTroGonzalo_MG_3_FD_193486 | JGI IMG/M metagenome (GOLD analysis project Ga0265298, IMG submission 193486) | Bovine rumen microbial communities from tropical cattle in Woodstock, Queensland, Australia - Gonzalo_01 | ecosystem: Host-associated > Mammals > Digestive system > Stomach > Rumen ...
GCGGCACGGTCATAATCCAAAGCAATCTGCATGTTGGTGGGTTTGAAACCTTCCTTGAAATAAGGTCCTACGGGAGTTACAAATACCATGAACAGGTATTCATTAGCCGGTTTCACACCAACGGTGGCACCTGTACCTATCAACAGCGGACGGAGATACAATGAACCTTCAGTTCCGTAAGGAGGAATATAGTCCACATTCAATTTGATGACCAATTCCATGGCTTGGAAAAATAATTCCTGCGGAATGGGAGCCAACATGATGGTGTCAGCAGAACTGTTCAGTCTCTTCCAGTTCTCTTCCCAACGGAACAAACGTACTTTACCGTCTTTGCCTCTGAAAGCTTTCATGCCTTCAAAAGCTTCCTGACCGTAGTGCAAGCAAGAAGCAGCCATGTGCATGGGAATATATTCATCAGATGAAATCTCCAATTTGCCCCATTCACCATTTCTGAAATAGCAACGAACATTGTAATCGGTCTTCACATAACCGAAACCAAGGTTTTTCCAATCGATATTTTTCATTTCTTATAATTTTGATTATTACAGATATATATTCTCTAAATTAAGTTTGCAAAGATACTCATTTTTTTCAATCCAAACACAAATATTATTTTTATTCTTGATTATCCTTTCTTTTCATCGCATTACTCACCATATCGGCGGTGATATAACCCACCAACAATCCCCATATCACCATTAATAATATGTTGTTTTTCAATATATTATCACTGAACTGACCGGATTTATACCAATATAAAACCGAAAGTAAAGTGAACAATATCATTCCAATCAGATGATATAAATTGAAGTTTTTTTTCAAAAATTCTCTCATTTTTCGCTTATTGCTTCATTTTTTCATACTCATAATTGATGTATTTGTCTTTGATGGCGTTGATAATTTGCATCGGTGTCCATCTTATCAAATCATAATAACTGAAATGACAATACATCATAAAAGTAAGAATCTCCTCTTCGGGCAAGCCTGTCAGATCTTTTACTATCTCTTTGTTGTATTTCAACGGAAGCTCATCAAGCCTATCCTCGTATTGTACCATTTCATTGTATAAACGTTTCATTTTTGCTTTTTTACTGAAAGTTTCATACAAATATGAAATAGGGTGGGCTATAGCTGTGTTTCTGAATACATTGGGACCTTTGTCATATTCCGCATTGGCCTTGTCTTCCGCAGTCAATTCCACACCAGGTATCTTTTGATAAATTTCTGGAATCTCTATCTTGGCCAAATCGCGCTTGAAACCCTCGTATGTGGGATTTAAGGAAATAACACTCACTTCTTTCAGCAAAATAGCTTTATAATATAATAGGAAATCCTCCTTTTTTTTCTTCATCAGATCTTCATCAAGTACCACAATCAACTGGCGGTAAATGGATTTTGATATAATCAAGGTATCATGCAAATGACATGCTATACTGAAATTTCCATCCTCATCAGAAAAAACAAAGTTTTTTCTTGTGGCATTATATATATTGGCGCCTTCTATAGGATAGAAATTGATGCCATCATATATTTTGCCATTAAAGCTGCTTTGCTGCGCAAAACAAGAGCAGAACATACCTATCAGGAGTGAGAAAACCGCTATTTTTTTCATGGTGCAAAATTAGTGATTTTGATTATATCTTTCTTTTCAAAATAAAAAAAAGAGAAAAATTAAATGGAAAGATATAATACTGTTGGTAAAGTTTATTTTTTTTTGAAGCAAAGCTTGCAAATTGACTTATTTTGATTTATAAACACGATATAAACATGTTTGTTTTTTCTAATTTGTTGAATGATAATACTATTCTTTTTCTTTAAAATATAGCAAAAAAGCTTATTAGTTGATATCTTTTTGTCATTTTTACTTTCTTTTTTGTTCAAAACTGTTGTTGAAATGGAAGAAATCAGGGTTGAAAATAGATGATAACTTTTTTATTTTTTCTTTTTTGATGAATTTTGAACAGTAATGTTGAAATTTTTTGTGTTTTTGAACATTATTTTCAACAAATTGTGTTAATTTGCTCAAATAAAGGGGAATATTATAATAAAATAGCATATTACATATTGACTAATTGGCACATTAAAATTATTTGTATTTTTGCAAGTTTAGAATAAAACTGCGAAAAATGAAAATTATTATAGCTTCGGATCATGCCGGTTATGAATTGAAAGAGAAAATTATCAGTCAATTTCAGAAAGAATTTGAGTTTGATAATTATGGACCATTTTCTTCAGAAAGTGTGGATTATCCTGATTATGCCCATCCTGTTGCTGAGAAAATAACCAAGGGTGAGTATGAATATGGCATATTGATTTGCGGAACAGGCAATGGCATAGGTATGACTGCCAACAAGCATGCGGGCATAAGGGCCGCTTTGTGCTGGAATAAGGAAATAGCAGCTTTGGCACGTCAACATAATAATGCCAATGTGCTGGTGCTTCCTGCACGTTTTATTGCTGAAAATGATGCTTTTGAAGTGGTGAAAACTTTCTTTTCCACCAGTTTTGAAGGGGGAAGACACCAAAGAAGAGTTGAAAAAATTGATATTCATTAATTCGTATCTATTATGAATAGTTCAATCAACAAAAGGGCGAATTTTATACGCTATTCCGCCATAGAGAATATGGACAATAACTTGTTGGCTTTCGAGAACAAGTTGAATATGAATGGTATAGATGTGAAATGGATCAGCAATGAGGAGGAATTGTGCAGTTGTATAAAGTCAGGTTTTCCTAAAGCTCATTTCAATAAGGTGTGTTTTGATCTTCCAGAAGTTCCTGAAGAATTGACCAATACTAACAATTTGATCAAGTCCATTTCGGTGGAAGATTTGGAAAATAATATAGAATCCGCTGATTATTTGATTACTTATGCCAATTTTGGATTGGTGGATACAGGTTCAGTGGTTATTTTCAATCATAATTGCAAAAATTGTTTCAATAAGGTTGACCATATCATTTTTATCTTGGATATCAACAATCTGATAGCAAAAAGCTCGGATTTGGGAATCATTTTGTCTTTATACGACAGGGATATGGTATATGGAAACCAACATTCTGTGAATATTATTTCCCAGCCCTTCAATAAAATTATTTGTAACAATTATCAATTTGAACAGGGTGACGCTTATTCCACACAAAAAGTGAATATAAGTGTATTGCTGTATGATAATGGCATTACCAGTATTTTGGACAATGTGAAACTGAGGGAGACATTATACTGTATCAACTGCGGCAATTGCAAAAAGGTATGTCCAGTATATAAAATCAATCATAAGTATTCACCTATTGATTTGGTTAAAAGAAATGCTTTCGAACGAAACAGAAAAACAAGCGATGTGTATGAAAACACAACTTTGTGCGGCAATTGTGACAAAGTATGTCCGGTTTTGATTCCTTTTACCAATCTCCTGGTGTCTGAAATGGAAAATGTAGCCAATAATGATCATGAGGACAATTGGCGTGATTTTGGAAAATTGGCTACCAAACGTCTGAAACTGAATAAAATGAATGGAAGATTCAGACGTTATTTCTTTATAAGAAGAATGTTTAACAATAATAAGAAATTGTTGAATTACTTTATGGCGCAACAGGATGACTTCTTTAATCTGACCAATACTAAAGCGGAAGAAAATGCATGAGTTTAATACAGAGCTGATTCAAAAAATAAAGGATTTTGGCAGGAAATACCAGCTGAATAAACTGTATAAGGGGGCTTTGATTTTTCTGTTTGTTTCTATTCTGGCCTTCCTGATTTATGTATTGCTGGAATATTTCTCTTATTTTACACCGACGGTGAGGAAAGTATTGTTTTTCTCTTATTTGGCGGTTTTTTTATTGCTGTTGGTGTTTTTCGTCATTCTTCCTTTTTTCAAATATATGGGTCTTGGCAAACAGCTGTCAAGAGACCAAATTGCGAGAATAGTAGGTGATTATTTTCCTGAAATTGATGATAAATTGTTGAATGTATTGCAATTACAGGATCAGATGGAACAAGGTGACTACCAGAGTTATGAGTTGCTGAAAACCGCGATCCAAACCAAAACTGACCAGCTGAAACCTTTTCCTTTTGTAAAAGCAGTGCATTTTGAAAATACTACCCGTTACCTGAAATGGGCAGTGATTCCCGTGCTGATTTTCGTGTTGATTTTCTCCATCAAAAGCGAAGTGATCACAGAACCTACCAAACGTATTGTCAATTATAGCCAGGAATATGAGAAACCGGCTCCTTATTCCATTGTGTTGGAGCAAGACAATTTGACTACTTTTCAGAATGACGATTTGACTGTCAAGATGAAGATAGTAGGGGAGGAGTTGCCTAATGAGCTGTATGTGGTGTACAATAAAAAGAATTACAAATGTGTGAAAGAAAGTAATTCTGAGTTTTCCTATACTTTCACCAACTTAAGACAAAATACAGAATTTCAGTTATATACTGATGAAGTAAGCTCGCAAACCTATACGATTGAAGTATTGCCAAAACCTGTTACCATTGGTTTTGCCATGCATCTGAAATATCCTTCCTATCTCAACAAAAATGACGAGGTTTTGGAGAATGTGGGAAGCGCTTCCGTGCCTGAAGGAACCCGTATCAGCTGGCAGTTCTATACCAAAAACACGGATAATCTGCAATTCTTTTACCAGGATCAGGAAATGGACCTGACCTCGGACAATGATAATTTTTCAGCCAGTTTGTTGGCCAAAGCTTCTTTTGACTATTCCATCGTCAATAAAAACAGATATTATACCTCAAAAGACACGTTGAATCACTCCATCTCTGTCGTAAAAGATTTGTATCCTGAGATTTATGTGGAAAGTAAGGTGGATTCATTCTTTATTGACAGGTATTATTTCAAGGGAAATATCAAGGATGACTATGGTTTCACAAGTTTGTACTTTGTATACTCGAAATTTGACGATAAAGGGCAGTTGATACAGAAGGACGTAAAAGTACCCATCCAGATAGAAAAGAACGCTGTAATCCAAGATTTTTACTATTCTTTCGAGGCTGCCATGTTCGAGTTGGGTCCGGGATATTCGATGGATTATCATTTCGAGGTATATGACAACGACGGAGTGAACGGCAGCAAGATGTCCAAAACCGGTCAGTTTGACTACAAAGTGAAGACTCAGAATGAGATTGACAAGGACATTGAAAGAAGCAGTGTGCAGGCCAAAAGCGATATGGATGACCTGATGAAGGAGTCTGCCCAGATCATGAAGGATATTGAGAAGCTGAACCGCCAGCTGAAGGAAACCAACAATCCTTCATGGCAGGACAAGAAGAAAATGGAGGAATTGCTCAACAAATTCTCAGAGCTTAAAAATCAGATCAATGAGCTGAAAAAACAGCAAAGCATCAATAATCAGGTAGAAAACCAATACAAAAATTATAATGAGGATATCCTGAAAAAACAACAGGAACTGGAGCAGCGTATGGATGAATTGTTGTCTGACGAGATGAAGAACATGATAGACCAGATGCGTCAGATGATGGAGAATATGAACAAGGACCAGATGCAGAATTCCATCGACAAGATGAAGATGGATGCCAAGGATATCAACCAGACTTTGGACCAGCAGCTGCAGTTGTTCAAGGAACTGGAGATGGAGAAAAAGGTAAATGATTTTCTGGATAAAACCAGACAGTTGTCACAGGATGAAAAGAACCTGTCCTTGCAAACTCAGAAAAAGGAGATTGCCAAGGATGAGCTGATGAAACAACAGCAGGAGATTCAGAAAAGATATGATGAGCTGAAACAGGATTTGAAGGACATCAAAAACTTGAACAACGAGTTGGAACAGCCCAATAAATTAAGCAATACGGATTCGTTGCAGCAGGCATTGGAGCAGGATTTGAATGATGCCAAGCAGCAGTTGGAGAAGAACAACCGTACCAAAGCCAGCGGCAGCCAGAAGTCTGCAGCGGAAAAAATGGAGGAGATGGCTGACAAATTGGAACAGGATATGAACGAGAGTGAGTTGGAGGAAATCACAGAGGATATTGCGGTTTTGCGACAGATTTTGGATAACCTGGTACAGCTTTCATTTGACCAGGAAGATGTGATGAAACATGTACAGAAAGCAAATGCGAGATCCCCGTACTTTACCAGTTTCATGACCAGTCAGCATGAGGTCAAAGAGGGAATGAAAATGGTGGAGGATTCTTTATTGTCCTTGGCCCGTCGTCAGATGTCAGTGAAGCCGTTTATCACCAAAGAGGTTTCGAAAATCAATAACTATATTGAATCGGTCAATGGTTTGTTGGATGGCAGAAATCCGCAAAAGGCAGCCCAGAACCAGCAGTTTGCCCTTACTTCCATGAACAACCTGGCTTTGATGCTGGCTGAGTCGATGCAGGAGATGAAACAGAAACAGAGCGAATGCAAGTCCAAATGCAAGAAGGCGGGCAATGGTTCCTGTAACAAACCCGGCGGAAAGGGAAAAAGCAAAAAGGCACGTGCCAAGGAATTGCAGCAACAGCTGAACCGCCAGATGGAGGCCATGAAACGCTCGATGGAACAGCAAGGCAAACAACAGCAAGGCCAGTCCGGACAGAATGGTCAGCAGCAGTGGAGTGAGCAATTCGCCAAGATGGCCGCCCAGCAGGAGGCTATCCGCAAGATGATGCAGGACTATCAGAACCAGCTGAAGTCGGAGAATGGGGTAGGGGACAAGGAGCTGGACAAGCTGATTGAGGATATGCAGAAAACCGAAAAGGAATTGGTGAACAGAACACTTTCAGACCAGACCATCATACGGCAGAAGACTATTGAGACCCGTTTGCTGGAGAGTGAAAAAGCTGACAGGAAACAGGACCAGGAGAAGAAACGTGAGTCCACAGAAGGCAAGGATATTCTGAATTCCAATCCGCCGAAAGACTGGAATCTTGACAAGACCAAACAGTCGCAGCAGGAGATGTTGAAGACCGTTCCGGTGAACCTGAACTACTATTACAAAGAGAAGGTCAACAACTATTTTTACAATATCGATTGAGGCCGTTTGATTTTTCCACGTGGAACCTTGACAGAAAAAATTAGAAATTAGGACTTTATATAACATGATCAAAAAGAGTATTTTTTCATTGGTTTTTCTGCTCGTTTGGATGAACTGTGTTCAGGCCGATGGGTATAAGGTTCTGTTCATCGGAAACAGTTATACGGATGTCAATAATCTGCCCCAGTTGATAGCCTCCATCGCCGAAGCCGAGGGGGACACACTGGTGTTTTCGGCCAATCTGCCCGGTGGCAGCACCTTCAACAATCACCTGAATAATTCCACCACAACTTCCTTGATTCAGCAGGGAGGATGGGATTATGTGGTGCTACAGGGACAGAGTCAGGAGCCGTCATTTCCTGATGGACAGTTTTACTCAGAAACCTATCCGTACGCCCAGCAGTTGTGCGAGAAGATACGCCAGTTTAATCCGGAAGCCAAAGTTGTTTTTTACATGACCTGGGGCCGCAAAAATGGCGATCAGAACAACTGTCCCTATTTCCCGCCATTGTGTACCTACGAGGGTATGGACAGTCTGTTGTATTTGCGTTACATGACCATGGCAGCGGATTTTGAGGCCGAGGTGTCTCCTGTGGGGGCTTTGTGGCATTACCTTCGTGACCATCATCCGGAAATTGAATTATATGCTTCTGATGGCAGCCATCCTTCATTGGCGGGCAGTTATGCCGCAGCCTGCTCTTTTTATTCGGTTTTGTTCCGGAAAAACCCGAGAGAGCTTGCTTATAATCCAGGTATTGACGAAGGACAGGCGGAAAGCATCAAAATAGCTGCGTCGAAAGTGGTTTATGACTCCTTGGCCAAGTGGTTTGTGGAGATGCCAGATAATCCTGGATCTGGGGTAGCATCAGTAAAAGAAAACCATTGTGTTATTTATCCCAATCCTGCATCAGAATATGTTGACATACAGTCTGACATTTACATTTCTGAAATTATGCTTTTTGCTGAAGATGGCAAATTGGTATGGTCAAGAACCAAAATGAATACTTTGAATGAAAGAATATCCCTTTCCGCATTCAGAACAGGGCTGTATTTTGTTCAAATAACTGATATTGAAGGTAATATAGTGAAGAAAAAGGTCATTATAATGTAAAGATGTTTCTATAGTGCCTCGAAGAGGCAAAATTTTAGTAACCCCAGATGAGCATTAGCGTAATCTGGGGTAAAATAAACATAACATGATAATATTCAACAATTTACCATCAGAACTACAAAGCGAAAAGTCCCTTCTGAAACCTTGGCTGAAGGAACTGATTCGCCAGCATGGTTTTGTCCCCGGTGATATCAGCTATTTCTTTTGTGATGATGAAGAACTGCTGAAAGTGAACCTACAGTTCCTGCAGCACGACACCTATACGGATATTATCACATTTGACTATGGTGCTGCCGGGGTGGTGTCTGGGGAGATTTATATCAGCGAGCAGCGGGTGAGAGACAATGCTTCGGAAATGCAAATTCTGCCCCAGGAAGAGTTCTTAAGGGTGGTGGCACATGGAGTATTGCACCTGTGCGGATATAAGGATAAGAGCGAAAAAGAAGCGGCGGAAATGAGACTTCAGGAAGAGGGGGCAATAAGCTTGTATAAAAAGTTAAAATAAAGATAATCAGAACTATACATCAATGTTCCACGTGGAAAACAACGAAAAATTCGATATAATTGTGGTGGGTGCAGGCCATGCTGGTTGTGAGGCGGCAGTGGCGGCGGCACGTATGGGTAGCAGAACTTTGCTGATAACAATGCACCTCGGACTGGTGGCACAGATGTCGTGCAATCCGGCTATGGGAGGTATCGCCAAGGGACAAATCGTGAAGGAAATTGATGCTTTGGGAGGTTTCTCTGGTATTGTGGCTGATCGTTCCACTATCCAGTTTCGGATGCTGAACCGCTCCAAGGGTCCCGCTATGTGGAGCCCACGAACCCAAAACGACAAGTATCTTTTCTCCTCCATGTGGAAACAGGTGCTCGAAACACAGCCCAATTTGGAATTGCGTCAGGACACCGTCAACGATATTATCATTGAACAAAACAAGGTGGTAGGGGTGAAAACCCAGCAGGGAAATACTATCTATGGAGAGAAAATTATCCTGACCAACGGTACCTTCCTTAATGGCAGAATTCATATCGGGGAGGTGAATTTTGCTGGTGGCAGGATGGGGGAGAGCAATTCGCTTTACCTTTCCGATAAGCTGAAGGATTTCGGTCTGACGGTCAGAAAACTGAAAACGGGAACACCTGTTCGTATCGATAAACGTACCGTGGACTTCTCCAAAATGGAAGAGCAAAAAGGCGATGAGAATCCCGACAAGTTTTCTTTCAGCGATACCTTGCCAGTGGAACAGCAGATGAGCTGTTGGATTACCTATACCAATCCGCAGGTGCATGACATCCTGCGAACAGGCTTCGACGCATCCCCTATGTTCCAGGGTAGAATCCAGGGCGTTGGTCCCAGATATTGTCCCTCAATTGAGGATAAAATCAACCGTTTTTCAGAACGTGACCGTCACCAGCTGTTTCTGGAACCAGAGGGTCGAGATACCAATGAGTATTATCTGAATGGTTTTTCCTCTTCCTTGCCAGAGGAAGTACAGATTAAAGCTATGCACTTGATACCGGGTTTGGAACATGCCAAAGTTTTCCGTCCGGGCTATGCTATCGAATACGATTTCTTCGATCCCACCCAGCTCAAGTTCTCCTTGGAGTCAAAATTGCTGGATAATTTGTATCTGGCGGGACAGGTAAATGGCACCACAGGTTATGAGGAGGCGGCTTGCCAGGGATTGATGGCAGGCATCAATGCCCATCTCTCACTGCATGGAAAAGAACCCTTGGTATTGGGTCGCTCGCAGGCGTATATCGGAGTACTGATTGATGACTTAGTGACCAAAGGAGTGGAAGACCCTTATCGTATGTTTACCTCCAGAGCGGAGTATCGTATTCTGCTTCGTCAGGATAATGCCGATGAAAGACTGACCCCGATAGGCCATCAGTTGGGTTTGATTGATGACCAGCGGTATGCAAAATGGCAGACAAAATATGAGCACCAGCAACGCATGGTGGATTTCCTTTCAGAACATCATGCCAAGCCTGCGGAGGTGAATGAATATCTGGTAAAAGTGGAAACTTCTCCCTTAACTCAGCGGACGAAATATGCCAGTCTGTTGTTGCGCCCACAGGTGGAGTTAAGCCAGTTGAAAAACTGCTGCGAGCGAATTGCCGCTTTTGCCGAAGAGAATCATATTACAGAGCAAGAACAGGAAAATGCGGAAATCAGAATCAAATATGCCAACTATATAGAAAAGGAAAAAGAGATGGCGGATAAATTATCCAATTTGGATAATATCAAAATCTCAGCTGATTTTGATTATAGGAATTTCCCATCTTTGTCTTTGGAAGCCCGTGAGAAATTGTCAAGAGTAAAACCTGACAATTTGGGTCAGGCTTCCCGAATCAGTGGTGTCAGTCCCTCCGACATCGCCGCCCTGATGATTTATTTAAGATAGCATTTCATCTCCAGCGGGTGCCCGAAGGCTGGGGTAGTTGTTGAGGGGAGTCTCGGGTTGCGCCCTCGAGGGGAGTGGACTTCGTCCAAAGGGGAGTCTCGCACTAAGTGCTCGTGGGGAGTTGTCTGAAGGGATATGTAATGATAAAATCATAAATAACTGAAAATCAATACTTTAAAAATATAATTTTGATTTAAGCGCTTTTTTCCAAAAAAACGACCCACGAATCAAAAAATCAAAATTCGTGGCTTAAAACGAAGATTTTTTGTAAAGTGCTGATTATAAGGGAGAAATTTTTTCGTTTAGGCGTGGAGGCGCGGAGACACTCGCTGCGCTCGTTCGTGGAGACAAAATTTGCTAATTAACTAACTTGCTAATTGAAAAAAATTGTATCTTTGCATTCGAAAATTTGTGGAAGGATTTGTCATGATTGCAACCACGGAAAAAAATGCTAAACCATCACATTCCCCGCATTTTTTCATTTAACTTTATCATTAACCCATAAATTATTATTATGAGCTATCTATTCACATCTGAATCAGTATCTGAAGGACATCCCGACAAGGTGTGTGATCAAATTTCAGACGCTTTGCTTGATTCGTTCCTGGCCCAGGATCCGGAATCAAAAGTGGCTTGCGAAACATTGGTAACTACCGGCTTGGTGGTTTGCGCAGGTGAGGTTAAAACAAATGGTTACGTCTCCATTGACGACGTTGCCCGGAAAGTTATTGAAAAAATTGGTTACACAAAAAGCGATTACCAGTTTGATGCCAAGTCGTGTGCGGTGATTTCAGCTATTCACAGCCAGTCGTCCGACATTAACCAAGGTGTGGAACGACAGGAAAAAGAAGAGCAGGGTGCTGGCGACCAGGGCATGATGTTCGGCTATGCCTGCCGCGAAATGCAGAATTACATGCCCATCACTATTGAGCTGTCCCACATGATCTTACAAGAGTTGGCTGCTATTCGGAAGGAAGGCAAGCTAATGACCTATTTGCGTCCCGATGCCAAGTCGCAAGTGACTTTGCAGTATGCTAACGACGGTACGCCGGAACGTATCGATACCATTGTGGTTTCCACTCAGCATGACGATTTCGCAGAGGAAAAAGCGATGCAGGAACAGATCAAAAAAGATATTGAAAGTATTCTGCTTCCTCGTGTTATCAAAGATTGTCCGGAAAGTGTAAAGTCTTTATTCAAAGATGATTACAAACTTTATGTGAACCCTACCGGCAAGTTTGTTATTGGTGGTCCCCACGGGGATACGGGCTTAACTGGACGTAAGATTATTGTGGACACATACGGAGGTCACGGTGCCCATGGTGGCGGCGCTTTCTCTGGAAAAGATCCGTCGAAGGTGGACCGCTCGGCAGCCTATGCCGCCCGTCACGTGGCCAAGAATATGGTGGCTGCGGGCTTATGCGACAAAGTGCTGGTGCAGGTGGCTTATGCTATAGGTGTAGCTGAACCGGTAGGACTGTTTGTGAACACATATGGAACCGCGAAAGTACAGTTGAGCGATGGTGAGATTGCCGCTAAAATCAAGGAAATCATCCCTATGCGTCCCTATGATATTATCGAACGCTTCCAATTGAAAAACCCCATCTACGAAAAAACCGCTTCTTACGGACATTTTGGTCGCGACAGCTACGAAGCGGAAGTGGAGGTGAGCTACCAAAGTAAAGACAGTTATCCCAAAGTAGTGGATGGACAAAGAAAATATTTCAAAAAAGTGGTGTTCTTCGGCTGGGAACGCTTGGATTATGTAGATAAAATCAAGCAAAAGTTCAATCTTTAACAGATGAAAAAATATTCTTTGTGTTTGGTTTTCTGCCTTTTTTCGCTCGTTTTGGCGGCGCAAAGCGTCAAAATGGACAAGGGGTCAAAAAAGTTGAAAGAGCTGTCCACGGCTGAAATAAACGCTGTTCTCGACCGTGCCAATCCACGGCTGAAGGTGATGGCCTTGCAGGAGTTGGCAAACAACATGGCCCAAAGCTTGAATGGCACCATCCTGATTGCATTGGATGACAAGGTGGTAGCGAGGAAAACCTATGGTTACGCCCGCCTCTACCAGAAAGGCAAAGACCTGAACGGCATGACCATTTCGCAGCTCAGGGCGGCGCGAGGCAAGGCGGAAAACCAGCTGTCGCACACCACTCCTTACGAGTTGGCCTCCATCTCCAAGCAATTCACAGCGGCGGCCATCCTCAAGCTGGTGGCTGCCGGCAAGATACAGCTGACGGACAATCTGTCGAAATATTACACGAACAATCCCTATTCGGGGATTACCATCCATCATTTGCTGTGCCACACCTCCGGTTTGCCCGAGTATTTCGACTTCCCGGAAGAGATATGGGGCACCGAAGGCTTTGTCACCAACGAGCAGGCCATACAGAAAGTGTTTTCGCGCCGCGAGAAGATTTATTTCAAGCCGGGAATGCGCTACAAATACACCAACACCAATTATTTGCTCTTGGCGGACATTGTGGCGAAGGTATCGGGCATGAAGTTCGAGAAATTCATGGAGGACAGCATCTTCAAGCCGATAGGCATGGATAACACCTTTTATGTGACGCAGAAAAACGAGCACAAGGATATTTTTTTCCCGCGGGGACATCTGAAATCGGGTGAGGAAGTGGCCATAGAGCCATTGGACGGCACCTTGGGAGACAAGGGCCTGTACTCTTGTCCCGAGTCGCTGATGAAATGGAAAATCGCTTTTTTCAACGAGTATTCAGTAATTCCGAAGGAGTGGGTGGAGAAAGCCTCGTCAACGCAGAACAAGCTCATTACAGGCGCTGCCCCGTCGGAGCTGTACGGTTATGGTTTCCACCTGGAGGAGAACCCTTATTATGGCAAATTGGTTTATCACGGCGGCTTGTGGCATGGCTTTCACCACATCATGGTTTACCGCCCCTCCGACAACCTGTTGTTCATCTGCCTCAGCAACTACCGCAACCGTGCCCACGTCGGCAAAAGCACAATGATCCTGAATATTCTGGACGGAGTGTAAATCTCCCCTCGAGGGCGCAGCCCGAGACTCCCCTGATGCGTAGCATCACTCCCCTCGAGCACGTAGTGCGAGACTCCTCCTTAAAAACTCACTTCTTCACCACCTTCGCTGAATAGCCCTTTCCGCTTTGGCTCAGCACCCGCATAACATACATGCCTGCGGGCAGGTGGGCGATGTTGATGGTATTACTTGAGGGGTTCTCCACACTCATCACCTCTTTGCCTAGCATATCAAAAACTCGCACCTGCTTGAGGTTTTCCTGTGTCTCTGTGAAGCCAATGGCAAAGGATTGACTGACGGGGTTGGGGTAAAGTGTGAAACTCTCATTCTCTTGGTCAGCAATACTTGATGCATAGTTTCTGTTGTAGCAGTCATCAGGGTTTTCATCAAGGTCAGCCTCTGTCTGGTATACGGCTCCTTCGGCATTGGTAAAACACAACAATTTTTTGTCTGGCAAATCATCATTCATGAATAAATAATTGTTGAAACCCCGTACACTTCCTATTTCTTCTATCCATATATCTCCTAAATAATGGTAATTCACATTTATATGAAGTGATATCATCCTATGCGGGGTCCCGTCTGACAAGTAAATTAACGAACTTCCC
>Ga0265298_10006715_pt1 | contig 14135 bp, 10 predicted proteins | sample AusTroGonzalo_MG_3_FD_193486 | JGI IMG/M metagenome (GOLD analysis project Ga0265298, IMG submission 193486) | Bovine rumen microbial communities from tropical cattle in Woodstock, Queensland, Australia - Gonzalo_01 | ecosystem: Host-associated > Mammals > Digestive system > Stomach > Rumen ...
CCGCAGCGACGCCTCCGGCGGTGCGCCACGGCAACGGGTTAAATGCAATTTGGCAGACTAAATGCACACCGCAGAGCTACAGTGCATTTAACCTGCCCCTAGTTGCATTTAGTCTGTCCGGCGACCCGTTTGCAGCGCGTCGGCGTGTTAAAAAGTCTTATAAAAGAGTCGTCATTTGACAGGTGCATTGTGTTATAATGTGCGCCATAAAGGGCGATTGCTCATGACGCGATGCGAATCAAAGTACAAGGCCATTGTTGACGTGTTAAGCGATGAAATAATGGCGGGACGATATCGGCGGCCGATGTCGTTTCCAAGCGTTGCACGCATTGTCCGTCGGTTTGGCGTGGCGCACCTCACGGCAGTTAAGGTGCTTGACGAGTTGAAGAAACGCGGATTGGTCAAGACCCGGCAGGGATCAGGAACGTTCGTGGTGCCTGCCGCGACGGGCACCTTCGGGCTGATAGTCCCCGCCTGGCCGAAGGGCGAATTCTTCCCCGTTCTCTGTCAGGCGATATCCAGCTTCTGCCAGGCGAAGGGCCGTCCGCTGCTGTTTGCCGATACGTCGTTCTTCTCGGCGGCCGATATGGCCAAGCGACTTTCCGGAGTGGCCCGTTCGTTCGTGGAGCAGCGCGTCGCCGGAGTTTTCTACCATCCCATCGACTTCCGCGATTCGGCCAACGGGCTGAACAAGCGGGTAACGGATGTATTCAAGTCCGCGAACATCCCCCTGGTGCTGCTCGACTGCGACATGTCGGCGCCGCCCGCCACAAGCGAATTCGACGTGGTCGGCATAGACAACATGGCAGCGGGATGGCGGCTTGGGGAGCACTGTCTGTTGCTTGGTGCGCGCAGGGTTCTGTTTGTATCGATGTTTCACGAGTTTTCCGCCAATGTCCAACTCAGGTGCGCCGGACTGCGTAGCGCGGTCGTGACGCAGCCCAAGGCCAAGTTTCTCGGTTCCGTCTCGTTGTCCGAGATGTCGTATTGCGTCAAACGCAAACGCCCTGACGCCATCGTCTGCTCAAGCGACACGGTGGCCGCGCAGGTGCTGAAGCGGCTTTCCGGCCTAGGCGTGCGCGTGCCGGCGGACATGATGGTCGCCGGCGTCAACGATTTGCCTGTTGCCACTCTGACCACGCCGACCTTGACGACCATACACCAGCCGTGTTTCGACATTGCACGCACGGCCTTTGAGACGCTTGAGGCCCGCCTTGCGTCTCCCTCTATGCCTCCGCGCCGTATTTTCCTTCCCGCGCCCCTGGTCGTGCGCGAATCGACGGGACAGGGTGTCGGCAGGAATGTCAATTTGGCAAAACAGCAAAACCCACCAAACACAAGGAGTAAAAGAACATGAAGATCAAGACGGTATTGCGGGGAAACGTTTCCGCATGCATGGCGCTCGTGGCGAGCACTGCTCTTGCGTTCGTCGCATCTGCGGCGAGCATCACAGTCGATGGCGTTGCCCAGCGCTGGCCGTGGAACAACAAGGTCGATATCACCTATACGGTGAGCGGCGGACAGGATGTCATGTCGGGCACGTTCGCCAGAATCGTCTTCACGGCGAACATCGGCACGACCAACATCACCATCGACGGCGTCCACGATGTCGGTGCGAGCGCCAACGACGGTACCCACACCGTGACGTGGACGCTTCCCTCCGGACTCAAGGCGACTGGCTGCACGATGATTGCGCAGCTTCTCTCCGCCGACAACCCCAGCGGCGACGACTACATGATCATAGACCTGACGTCTTCCGATCCTGCGACTGCCGTTTCGTATGAGGGCCTCCTTGCCACGCAGGACGACTCCAACGCACGCTACAACGTGGATGTGTACAAGCAGAGCAAGATCGTCCTTCGCAAGGTGCCGGCCGGAGGCACGTATCAGACGGGCAAAAGCGGGCAGGACAGTAACACGGTCAAGCAGTGGACGACTGACCGGGACTACTACATCGGCGTGTTCGAGATTACGAAGGGCCAGTACAACAGGCTTGTTGGCTCGGGCAACTACTTGGATGCAAGTCCGAAGAATGCTATTTCGTGGACAGATTTTCGCGCCAGTGTCGCTCCCAACGAGAAGATTCCGACGGTGGATTCCAACACGGGGACGTTTCTTCAGCGGCTTAACTACAAAGTCGGCAACAAGTTTGACTTCGATTTGCCGACTGAGGTGATGTTTGAAATTGCGGCGCGCGCTGGCACGACGACAGATTTCTATTGGGGCAACAATGATATGGATTGGTCAAAAGTAGTCGGTAATGCCACGATATCTGCTGTTGGGAATCGCCCTGCAAACCCGTGGGGTCTTTACGACATGGCTGGCAACGTTTGGGACTTCTGTCTGGATGACTCGTCGCTTGCGAATCTTGCAGATGCTGTCGATCCATTTACTCCAGCTTATACGGCAGGTACCGCCAGTCGGCGAGCCCGTGGCGGAGCATACAACAACAATACGACAAACCAGTTCCGCTCGTTTTATCGCGGCGATGGTAGCGCGACCTCTGCGTTTCAATCCTACGGTTTCCGCATTGCATACATCGTGAAGTGAGGCGGTTCAGGAAAGGAGCAATCACATGAAGCGAAAACTTCTGATGATCGGAGCCGCTTCCCTCGCAGGCGCGTGTGCATTAAACGCAGCGGACGGCGATTTGCTTGCCGAGGACGCGACGGGGGCGACATTCGATGTGTACAGCGCGGATAGTGCAACGTATGCGGCGAAGTCCGCCGCCGAGATTGCCGCTCTGCCGCGTGTCACATATCGCGCTGGCGAGACGGTGACGGCGGCGAAGTGGAACGGTGGCGAGACCTCCCTTGTCGCTTCTGCGGCATCCGACGGATCGACGGCGTTCGCGCCGGACGCGGGTGGTGTTTGGATTCTCAACAACTCCGCGCAGGGCACGGCTCGCATATGCGTTCCGTGGTCCGTGTATGGCGACACAATGTCGCTTGCGAGCCCGGTGTATTCGGAATATGCCGTCGATAGCGCATTGCCCGGCCCCAACCGCAGTTCGTGCCGCAAAAAGGCTCTGCCTATTTCATATACCGGCGACAACTGGATTGGCGACATTGCCAAGGCGGCGACACTGAAGCTCACCGCTCCGAGCGGCGCAGAAACCACGCTGAACCTCTCCGGTTCGGGTGCGACACAGTTCAGTTTCACCGAGGCCGGCGACTGGACGGTGCAACTGACGATGGAGAACGGCGACACCAGAACGGCTGTGCTCACCCTGAACGAAGTGGGACTCTTGCTGATTGTGAGGTAGTGTAGAATGAAAAGAATGTGCTTGCTTGTCGCGGTGTTTTGCGCCGTGCATGCTTTTGCTGTTGATGTCAAGGTGGATTTCACCAAGGAGGTCGGGCGCGTCAAGCCTATGCACGCCGTCGGCCAGCCGCCATTGCTGGGCACGCGCGACTACCAGCTCTTTCGCCTCCTGAAGGAAGCGGGCGTTCCGTACTCGCGTCTGCACGATCTCGGCATCAGGGCGCGGCTGGTTGATATCCCGCATTTGTTCCCTAACTTCGATGCGGACGAGAACGATCCGGCGAACTACGACTTCTACTTCACCGACAGGATGATGGAGGCGCTTGTCAAGAACGGCGTGGAGCCTTGGTTCAGACTTGGCGTTTCCATCGAGAACTACTGCAGAGAGAAGGCGTACAACATCTATCCGCCGAGGGACTATGCGAAGTGGGCGCGAATTTGCGAACATGTGATACGACATTACACGGAAGGCTGGGCCGACGGCTACAAATGGAAGATAACCTATTGGGAAATCTGGAACGAGCCGGACAACAGGATGGATCCCATCGACAACCAGCAGTGGCGCGGCACGTTCCCGCAGTTCTGCGAACTGTATGCCGTGGCGTCGCGCCATCTCAAGGCGAAGTTCCCGCACCTGAAGATCGGCGGCTACGGCAGCTGTGGCTACCGGCTCCTCTCCACGCCGCTCGAACAGCGCGACACGAACATGTACCACCGCGTCCAGTGCATCTACGACTTCCTCGACTTCGCGAAGAAGGAGAAACTGCCGCTCGACTTCTTCTCGTACCACAGCTATCTTGCGCCGAGCGACACCGTCTCGCACGTAGCCATCGCCCGCAAGGCGCTGGACGACGCAGGATACGTCAACGCCGAGCTTTCGCTCAACGAGTGGCTGCCAGTCCCGACGCGCAAGACGCTCGGCACGGCAAAGCAGGCGGCTGACGTATGCGCCGAGATGCTGGGGCTGCAAGGCACCGCTCTCGATTCGGCGATGATCTACGATGCCCGCTGCAACATTGGAATATTTTCGCCGCTTTTCAATCCTTATGACTACAGGCCGCACAAGGCGTACTATGCGTTCAAGGCGTTCAACGAGCTTTACAAGCGCAAGAGGGAGGTTAAATCCTCTTCCAGCGATCCATGGGTGACGTGGGTCGCCGCCGCGTGCGGCGAGAAGGACGGAGCGGTAGTGATCGCGCACACCGGCGACGAGTCTGTTCCGCTCACTCTCAACCTTGGAGGCCTCAAGGTGCTTGAGTGCCGTATTACGGACGAGTCGCACACTAACGCGGTTGTGCCACTGCCCGATGTCTTACCGCCGCATGCAATCCTTGTCGTGCTGGCCGCTTGCCCTGTGCAGCCCTAGGAGACGAGCACATGAACACGTGGAAGCGCCCGATGGTTGTGAAATCGCTGGCGGCGATTGTTGCGGCGCTGGCGGCGCTTGGCGCAACGGCGAAAGTCGAGCTCGCCGGGCCGTTTTCGGATGGTGCAGTGCTTCAGTGCGGAATGAAGGTGCCTGTCTGGGGGACGTCTGAACCGGGAGAGAACGTGACGGTTTCGTTCGCCGGACAAAGCGTGTCCGCCGTGGCTGACGAGAAGGGCTCGTGGCGGATAGATCTTGCTCCGCTCCAGGTCTGTGCCGAAGGACGGACGCTGACGGCGATCGGTGACAAGTCGGAAACATCTACCGTGGCTGAGGACGTGCTTGTCGGTGAAGTGTGGTTCTGCTCGGGACAGAGCAACATCGGCGTTCCGATTGTAGGCGGGAATCCGCGCTTCCGTGACGGAAAGGGATTTATGCGGGCGCAGATGACTACGAAGCCGCGTGTGCGCTTCTGCAACCAGTGCGACTGGCAGACAAGCCCAGAGCCAAAGCGAACGTGCCCGCGCAAGCCGGAATGGAAAACGTTCACGCCGGAAAACCTATGCAAAGATTCGTCTTTCTCCGCTATAGGCGTATACTTCGCACTTGAGCTTCACAATGCGCTTGACGTTCCGATAGGCATCGTCGGCGCGTACTGGGGCGGGACGAGGATTGAGCCGTGGACTCCGAAGAGCGGGTTGGAATCCGTTCCGGAAACGCGCCGATACGCTGAAGAGAAAGTGCTTTCCGCTAAAGAATACGAAGCGCTGGAGCCGAAGAAGCGCGCATACAGGCAGTTGCAGGATCAGCCTCGCGTGCTCTGGAACGAGATGGTCGCGCCGTGGACGCCCTATGCGATGCGCGGGTTCATATGGTACCAGGGGTGTGCAAACTCCGGCGAGGGTCTGAGATACTCTACGAAGATGCATGCGCTGTACAACGGCTGGGCCAAGGAGTTCGAGAATCCCGACCTGCGCATCAGGTTCGTGCAGTTGGCGCCCTGGTGGTCCACGGGAATCGCCGCCATCCAGATGGGCCAGGCAAAATTCGCCGCTGAAGAGCCGAATGCGAAGATGGCCGTCATCAACGACAGGGGCAACGTGAACGACATACATCCAAACGACAAGGAGACCGTCGGACAGCGCCTTGCGCTTCTCGCTCTCAAGCACGACTATGGATTCGACAGCCTCAAGGCCGATTCGCCAACCGTCAAGACGGCGCGTGTCGAGGGCGGGAACATAGTCGTGGAGCTTGAGCATGCGCAGTCGCTGTACATCTACAATCCGGACAAGTCGCTCAGGGCCGGTCTTGAAGTGTGCGGCGAGGACGGCGAATGGAAGCCGGGCGAGATACGGAACCTGGCGGGAACGCAGGGTGATATTGCCGGCGCGAGGCTTGTTGTCGGTGCAGATGACGTGCCTGCGCCGAGGAAGCTGCGCTACCTTCATTCGCGCCCGTGGTTCGGATGCATATACAACGAAGCGAATCTTCCGATGGGCGCATTCGAAGTGGAGGCGAAGCCGGAGCCCGCCACAGCCGCCGGAATGATTCCGTTTCTTGCGGTCACCGGCAGGCCGACGGAGAAGGCTGTCCGCGCAAAGGTGGCAGCCATGCAGTCGCAGGGAATCGAATCGTTCCTGATCTACGCCCGGAGCGGACTGGAAGTCGAATACATGGGCGAGGAATGGCTGAAGTTTAACGAGTGGTTTTGTGACGAGGCCGAGAAGCGCGGCATGAAAATCTGGCTCTATGACGAGTACAACTGGCCGAGCGGAACGTGTAAGGGGCGTGTGCCGAGCGAGAACGATGAGTGGCGATATGCGGAATATGGCGTCTATCGCAATCCAGATGGTACATACCGCTGGACCAGCGCGCTCGCGCCTGCCGGATGGGTGAATGTGTGCGAGCCCGCCGCAGTGGCTCGCTTCATCGAGCTGACGCACGAAGTCTATGCTAAGCGGCTCGCGCACTGGTTCGAGAACAAGACGATTCTCGGTATCTTTACGGATGAACCTGGACACCCCACCCGCGTCACGTTCCCAGACGGCAAGCCGCTCATTTCGTTTCGTAAGTATTCGGGCCTTGAAGATGAATATCGTGCCGCGACCGGGCGTGAGCTGAAAAGCGATGTCGAGGCATGGCTTGAGACGAAGGACGGTGATGTTTGGTCAGTCTATCTCGGGCTGATGGGTAGGCGTTTCCGCAGCGCATATTTTGATCAGCTTCGCGCGTGGTGCGACGCGCACGGCATACTGCTCACCGGCCATATGATCTGCGAGAACGACATCTACGGCTCGGCGCGGTACAACGGAAACCCTATCCTCTGCCTGCGCGGCGAGACGTTGCCGGGCATGGACGAAATCAGCACGGCATACGGTGCGGACACGCGTCCGTCTATCGAATGGGTTACGTACAACATGGCGCGGCAGGCTATACTTCACAGAGGCAATGGCGGGCTCGCGGAACTATTCGCATGTGGTCCCGCGAATCATGTGCCGGCCACAATGCGCTTTGTTATGTGGATGTGCGCGCTGCATGGCATTGATCGCTACATCTCCTGCATGGACGTGATGGACGAGAAAGGACTAGTGGAGAAGCACGGCTACCTTGCGCCTATGGGGCCGATACACCCGTGGTACGAGAAATTCGCGCGACTGATCGTTGACGAGGCGCGAATCGCCGCAAGCTGGGCGCGGAAATCCGTCGCCGAGCGCGAAGTGGCGGTGCGCTATCCGAACCGCCTTGCGGCGCAGTTGGCCTTTTCTGGCCGGACGAAAGACGTTCCAGGCCCAAATCTATACGGACTGCTTCAGGCACTGGAACAGAACCAGTTCACGTGTCGTCTGGTTGACGAGGACGAGGCCACTGATCTTCCACTTGTGTTTTCATGCGGCGCGTACGGTCGCTTTGCGGAAGCGCGCACGGGCAAGACGAATCTGACGACAGCCGATGCACTCGCGCTTTGCCGTGAACGGCTCCCTGCTACGTTTGGCGTCTTGGAGCAAGACGGCACATCCGCCGCAGATCTGCTTGTTAGAACATTCGCGGACGGATCTTCCGCCGTCTTGAATCTCCGCGCATTTGACGACCGTGCGCTTGTGGCTGTGCGCGGCGAAGACCGGACGGCATTTGAACTGCCGGCACGGGGGGTTGCGCTGTTCGGACGAGGCGCGTTGCCGAAGCCGACTGTGCATCCGTCGGAAATTGCATCGCTTGCGGATGTCGAATGGGAACTTTCGCTCAGTGCGCCGAACATCCGACGCGTCAATTTCGACGAGGCGAAGCAAGGCTCGCTGACAGTGGCCGCGCCGCTCGATGGCGTGAGGCTGGTGACTCGCGACTGCGCGATGAGCTATGCAGTGACGGGTTCGGGTCGTCCCATAGGACTGAATGAGCAGCCCGCCAAGGGCGACACAGTCATCCGCCATGTCGCAGAGCCGTATGAGTTCGGGATGGACGGTGCAAAGATATCGGCGATTGAGCCATGTTCCTCGCTGCGGCCTTGCTACGATCCGCTCTACCGACAGACAGCTCCGTTCGAGTTGGCGGCAGGGAAGCATCGCTTCGCAATCAAGTCCGGCGAGGCCGACGGCAACTATTTTCTTCCGGCGCTGTTCGTGGTGGGCGACTTTGCCGTGGACGACGGCGTGCTTGCGCCGCGTGTGCATAAAAAGGTTAAGCTGGGTTCTCTCGCGTCCTGTGGCCTGGGCGATTTCACGGGAACGGCTACGTGGTCCGCCGATGTGACGGCTCCAAAGATGGCCGGCATCCGTCTGCGGCTTGCGACGGGCGGTCGTGTGACGCGAGTCAGATTCGTCGGACGTGAGCTTGGCGTTCGCGCGTGGGCACCATTCGAATGGAATATCCCGGACGATCTCGCAGGAAAGACGGGGCGTCTTGAGATCTCGGTAAGCACTTCCGTCCAGCCGATGCTTGGAGATGTTGCCGGCGGCAAATGGGACATGCGCTTCTGGAATGCCGTCAGCGGCCCGGAAGGTCCGTGCGGATTGCTTTCCGCTCATTGGATGAAGTAGCAGGGCCGTTTGCGAGGCAGGCCATTTGCGATGCGGCAAGGGGGAGGATTGTCGCGTCTAGTCGTTCGCTGATGCTCCATTTCGACTGATGTGCCAAGAACGGCAAGATTCGAGACATCTTCCGTTACTGCATATTCCGTACGTCGCTTGACCGATAGGTATTTCGGTAAAGTCGCATTGACGTGCCGAAGCGCTTCTTGAACATCGGTACGAGATTGTCGTTTGATCGCACTTGGAAAGCAAATCTATGGCTTTAAATAGATAATTGATGGCGGCAATTGAGAAATTAGTCCCATCAATTATGAAATTAGTCCCATTGATTTCATAATTAGTCCCATTAATTTCATAATTGGTGGCGGCAATTGTCCATTGGCCTACGGACGAATCGCTATGTGAAGCGGATGGGATTCGCATTTTGCCACGAGCGAATCGACATTTGACGGCGGCGACGCGGAGGGCCCGCTCCAGCCCTCGTTCCGCAGGGCAGGGGCAACTACCTGCGCGTCGAGGTCATGGCCGTCCCTTTTTTCCGGTGTCATTCTCCGCTAATTCGCCTGTATCGTCAATATGGCGACTGGATGACCGGAGAGGAAATAGAACATGTACAAGACGACAAACCGCGCAAGACCCGAACAGGACACGCGTCCGACGCACAACCCCGCGAGGTATATTGCAAACTATTCAAGTGCCCATAAGTACCAGGCCGTCGGCACGATGAAGGCCGTTCGCTTCTACAACCGCGCGCTTTCCGACGCCGAGGTCGCGCAGAACTACAAGGTGGATGCCGCGCGTTTCGATGGCGTTCTTGTTGATGCCAACGTGGTGGTCGCGGGCGAAACATTGAGTCTTGATATGTCCGACACTCCGTAACGGGGGCGTCACTGCAAAACCCTTTATGGGGAGGGACGGGTGGTTTTCCTTCTCCACTCGCGCATTGAAACGCCATAGCGCTTCTTGAAGAGCCTTTTGAGGTTGTCAGGGTCGTTGAAGCCGCAGTCGCGCCCGATTTGGAGGATCGAGGTGATCATCTTCAAGCGAGATGGTGCTTTATCGCTGGTATGTCCGTGAGCCATACCAAATGTTAACGTGGTTGAGTTTGACTAAATCCCTATTGTTTTTGCTGATTTAGTCAAAAACCATCGGTTGTATTGACTAAATCTCAGATTTTTAGTATCATATAGTCAAAACCTACAAGGGGAAAAGAGTATGGTTGGGCGTAAAGATGAACGTAAAAGGTTGCTGGCGGCGAAAGATTCTGAATATTCGGAGTTTGTCGCCGTATATGGACGTCGTCGTGTGGGAAAGACGTTTCTTGTTCGGGAGACCTTTGGATATTCGTTTACATTCCAGCATTCTGGCGTGGCGAATGGAACATTGGACGAGCAATTGCATCAGTTTCGCGCCGCACTAATGGAACAGGGGTACGAGGACTGTCCCCGGCTTTCCAGCTGGTTTGATGCCTTTGACGCATTGAAGCGTGTCATATCCAAAAGTTCCGATTCAAAGAAAACGGTTTTCATCGACGAGTTGCCATATATGGACGTGGTAGGGTCGCGTCTTGTCCCGGCCTTGGAGCATTTCTGGAATTCCTGGGCGTCGGCAAGAAAGGACGTTCTGCTGATTGTCTGCGGATCGGCGACTTCGTGGGTTCTGAACAATGTGGTTCACAGCAGGGGCGGTTTGCATGGAAGGGTGACTGAGCGCATTAGGCTTCTGCCGTTCACGCTCGCCGAATGCCGCGAGTACGCCGTCTCGCTTGGGCTGGAAATGACCAACTGCCAGATAGCCGAACTGTATATGGTGTTCGGCGGCATTCCGTATTACTGGAAATACCTTGACCGCTCGCTAAGTCCCGCGCAGAACATAGACGAGATTTTCTTTGCCGGATCCGACAAGCTCGAGAACGAATTCCGCGAACTGTACTCGTCCCTGTTCAAGAAGAAGGAAGGGTATATGCGAATCGTTTCCGCCCTTGGCTCCAAAAAGGCCGGTATGGTCCGCGAAGAGATTGCCGCCGCCGCAAGGGTGTCGAACTCCGGCACGTTGACAAAGTACCTTCAGGAACTGGAACAGTGCGGCTTCATTCGCAAGTATGTGCTTCCTGGCAGAAAGATCAAGGGCGCCATCTACCAGCTGATGGACAACTTCACCCTTTTCCACTTCAAGTTCATCGAAAACAACCTTAAGCACGACAGGCATTTCTGGACATCTTCCCTCGATTCCCCGTTCCACGTCGCCTGGGCGGGGCTGGCGTTTGAAAGGCTGTGCCTCTGGCATGTCGACCAGATAAAACGGGCATTGCAGATAGGAGGTGTCCTGACGAATTCATACGCATGGAGGCATGTGGCGGATTCTCCGGACGACGAAGGTGCCCAGATCGACCTTCTGATAGACCGAAACGATGGGATCGTCAACATCTGCGAGATGAAGTTCTGCGACGACGAGTATGCCTTGACTGCCGAGGACGCAGCGTCGATGAGGAGGAAGAAGGCAGTGTTCAAGCGCGAGACAGCGACGCGCAAGGCGATACACGTTACATACGTCACGACATTCGGCCTCAAGCGCAACGCCTACGCAAACGACGTTCAGTCAGAGGTGACGCTTGACGACTTGTTCAAGGAATAGCTGCTCCTAGGTTTAGTCCTTATAACCGCAATTGCACATGGATGAGGAGGCGATGATCATGCGCGAGGTGGACAACGAGGGCGTTTCCATGGATGTCCTCATTCGACGCACTGGCCTTCCGGCCGAGAAGGTCAACGCGCTTTGCATGTCGCTCCGCCTCAAGGGACGCGTTCGCTTCTTCCCCGGCAATCGCGTGGCCCTGCCCAGGGAGCTTTGATCCTGAAGCAGTCATTTCGCTTTTTCGATATTGGGTTGAATATGTTTCGCCCAATAGGCTACCTATATATATAGTGGACATAGTTGAAGAAATAAAGACAAACCGCGAGAGCGGTGCCCGGCGGCTTGAGCGCGAGTATCGGGCCCGTCTCCTGGCGCACGCCAAAAAAGTGTGCGGCGATGCGTCGTTGGCCGAGGATTTCGTCAACGAGACGTTTTGCGTCGCGCTTGAGCGCATTGACACGCTGTCCGATTCCGAGGCGTTCTTCGGCTGGCTGTGCGGCATACTGGTGAACTGCCATTCGCGCGCCACACGCCGCAAGGAGCACGAGCGCGTCGAGTACACGGATGAGCTTCCCGAAAGGCCGGGCGACGGCGCCGAGCGCGTGTTCGACGCGGTGGACGTCGGCATTCTGCGCGATGCGATACAGGACCTGCCTCCGAGCATGAAGGAGGCGGTCATACTCCGCTATCTAATGGACATGCCCCTCAGGAAAGTCGCCGCGATACTCTCCGTGCCGATAGGCACCGTGATGAGCAGGCTGTACTATGCGCGGGTGCTTCTTGGCCGCAGGCTGGGAACGCAGATCAGGAAGCATGCCGTATTCTTCCTGGTCTGCGCCGTCGCTCTTGCCGCCGTTCTCGCGGCATTCGTCCGTTCCGGTGGCGCGGGCGACGAGGGAAAGCCCGCGGTTCGTGCCGTGGTGGCGGAAAACGGCGAGCTTCGCGTGGAGAGCGGAACATACGTTCTGCCGACCCGCGGTTCGGGGCGGATATGGATCGGGAAGGGCGCGACACTCGACCTGAACGGCAACAACATCACCGATTGCGAGGTGACGCTGGCGGGAGGGACTATCACAAGCACCAAGCCGTCGACCAACGTGACGCTCCCGCAGCGCATGACTCTCGAGGCCGATTCGAACATCGTTTTCGCCAATGTCGAAGGCGACCACGACATGGGTGTGCCGAAGGATGCGGTGTGGAACCTCGGCGGCAACACGCTCGGCGTCGTGCTGGACGGCTTCGACCCCGACCTTTGCATGGAAGAAGGCGAGACGATAAGCAACGGAACCTTCAAGGTCGCGGTGAACGCCACAGCGCATGGCGGCACGGGCAGGGGCTGGATACAGTTCGCGAACCTCAACGGGCGCGACGGGCTTAACCTCGATCTCGGCAATTCCATCCTGCGCCTCAAGCACCACGAGCCGAACAGGAACTCGACCGTGTGCGACTTCACCTGCAGGCCGCCCTGCGGCGAAACGGTGTACAGCGGCAACAAGCTCGAAGTGTACGGAGTCTACAAGCCGCAGAGCACGGACGGGTTCAACATCATGCTCATGGACGGCTCTACGCTCGACCTTTCCGGTCAGGACGCCCCGTGGAACTGCAACTTCAGCAATTCCGGCGGCTACGCGAATGGCAGCAGCATGGGCTGCAAAGTCTCGTTCGCGGCGGGCGCGACCGTGGCCGTCAACCTTGCCGGACGCAGCGACCTCATGGCCCTGGCGGACAGCGGCGGACACATCATCCTCTGGGCCGAGAACGCCGTTCCGGACGTAGACTTGACTGCCATCGTCGACGAACTGTCCGTCAACGACTACTCGATTGCCAGCGACAAGCGCGGCGCATGGATAAGGCGCATGGGCGGCCTCGTCATAATCGTCAATTTCGATAACCTAAAAGGAAGGAAAAACACATGAAAAGACAAATCATAATTGCGGGCGCAGCGTTGCTGTTCGCCGCAGTCACCTCAACATCGGCAATAGCCGCTGGGCTTGGCCCGCAGAGCTACGTGCAGGACGGCCTCGTCACGCAGTTCGACGCCGTCGACAACGAGGGCAACGGGACGCACAACGCCTCCGCGACCGTCTGGCGCGACCTGATAGGCGAGGCGAGCATCACGCTGCAATCCGGCGCAAGCTGGACGGGACGGTACTTCGACAGCACGTATGCGAACAGCCACACCATCAACGACATGCCGCACTATGTCCGTGACTCGCTGACTTTGGAGACGGCACTGCGCATTATCAACAAAAGCGGGGACTATCCGCGGTATGTCGGCGACCACGACCGCGTCAGCTTCTACTGGCAGCAAGGTCACACCTACTGGTACATCGGCACCAGCGGCACACGCCCGCACGCTGGCGGCTTTGAGATGGGAACTGTTGCGGGATATTCTGCTGCGGCTGAACACGGCATCGTCTTTGACGGCGTGATTACGAACAAGTTGAACGTGAAGGTTTCCGGCTGGCTGCCTACGGATGACGGCACGGTGCCGGAATGGTATGAGCACACCTGGTACCTCAATGGCAAGAGCGGCGGCACTTTCCATGGCCACTACTATGCAATCCGCTTCTACGATCGTTCGCTTTCCGCCGCGGAGATGATGACGAATGCCGTTATCGACAAGCTGCGCTTTTTCTCGTTTAAGTATGACGGCGCGGATGCGAATTGGGCCGATATCGTGTGGGAAGCGCCGGAATCGACCGCTGCGACTCCGCCGACCGCACCCGGCAACACGACGAACGACTACGTGCAGATCATCGGTTCGCAGATAGCCGTCGCTGCGGGCGACAACATCGGTCTCATGGGGCTTTCGCTTGAAGACGGCGCAACTCGCATCCGCGCCG
>Ga0265298_10006718_pt1 | contig 14134 bp, 9 predicted proteins | sample AusTroGonzalo_MG_3_FD_193486 | JGI IMG/M metagenome (GOLD analysis project Ga0265298, IMG submission 193486) | Bovine rumen microbial communities from tropical cattle in Woodstock, Queensland, Australia - Gonzalo_01 | ecosystem: Host-associated > Mammals > Digestive system > Stomach > Rumen ...
ACCTACGCCAAGAAGTCTTTTGATATCACGTCGGCGGACTATCATTCGGGGACTTTCCCTGACTATACGGTGGAGTATTATGCTGAGAACATGTATCTTCTCGGAGTTATCGCGATAGCCGACAATCGCGTGCGCGAAGGCCTCTCCCTTATAGACCAGTCAATAGCGGTGTATGCCCGCGTCGGTGAAAACGGCGGACTGTCAAGGTGCTACACCACCCTCGGAGACTTCGAAAGGGACCGTCGCGACATGCGCGCGGCGGCGGATAAATACATGATGGCCATTGATTACTCGCGGCGTTGCGGAGATATAATGCAGGAACAGAAAGCCGTGCTCGGACTTGCCATCGCCCTGCGGGACAGCGACCCGTCAGCGAGCCTCAAGAACCTTCGCCGCTACGACGAGATCGCAGATTCGCTTTATCGCAAGAAGAAGCTGCAGCGCTACAACGAATACAAGGTCCGTTATGAGGTGGTCGAATTTGACCACCAGATTGAAATGCAGAAGCAGGAGATCGCGACCCGTCGCTCTACGGTAGCCCTGCTGAACGTGCTTATCGTCGGTCTGCTGCTGTTCATAGCCTTGCTGTTCGTCGCGTTCAAGGCCAACCGTCGCCACGGTGCCCTCCTCATGAAATCCAACGACATCAATGACAGGCTTGTGGCCCTTACCGCTGCCACCAATGCCGACCTTGAGAAAAAACAAGCCTTCGAGCAGCGCATGGCCGGCCTCGGAGCCGCTTCGCAGGTCCACCTGACCGACAGGGAGATAGAGATAGTACGCCTCTCCTGCGAAGGCCTGGTCACAAAGGAAATAGCTTCGCGTCTGAATATTTCAGTCCGGACGGTGGACACCCATAAGACAAATATATTCAAGAAACTCGGCATCAAATCCACCCGCGAACTCGTAGACTATGCCGAAAAGGCGGGAATCACATTCTAAGGCCAGAGCAGCAACCCCAGATTATACCCGATGAATGCCATGATCCATGCTACGACCATGGTGTAGGCGCAGACGAGTATAGCCCATTTCCAGCCACCCATCTCACTCTTGACGGCGACGAACGTGGCTATACAGGGGAAATACAGCAGGACGAATATCATGAATGCCATAGCAGCCGCGGTGGAAATATCCGATTTCAATGCGGCCTGCAGGGCTGTGCTGTTTTCAGGGCCGTCGCCCTCAAGGTCTTCCGTATCCATTGAATACATCACGCCCAGGGTACTTACCACAAGCTCCTTCGCTCCCACCCCGGCCAGCAGCCCGACATCCATTTTCCAGTTGAAGCCCAGAGGCCTGAACGCCGGCTCTATGGCCTTGCCGAGATATCCGAGTACGGAATGCTCCTGTACTCCCGGGGTGTCATCCTTGTGTGGGAAATAGCCCAGGAACCAAATCGCGACAGAGAAAACAAGGATTATCGTACCCATTTTCTGGAGATACTGTTTCCCTTTCTCCCATGTGTGCCTCCAGAGGGATTTCCCGGTAGGAATGCGATATGGGGGCAGTTCCATCACAAACGGCAGGTCATCGTCCTTGATGAATCTTCTAAGCACCATGGCTGACAACAGGGCCAGCAGTATACCGAGCAGGTATATGCCCATCAGTGCCGTGGCGGGGCTGTTCGGGAAAAACGCGCCTACGAACAGCACGAAGATGGGCAGACGCCCTGCGCATGACATGAAAGGTATTATGATAATGGTGATAAGGCGGCTTTTGCGGTTCTCGATGGAACGGGTCGCCATGATTGCCGGGACATTGCATCCAAAACCCATCACCATGGGAATGAATGACTTGCCGTGCAATCCTATCTTGTGCATAAGTTTGTCCACAATGAACGCCGCTCTCGCCATGTATCCGCTGTCTTCCATCAGGGATATGAAGAAATACAGGATCATGATATTGGGCAGAAACACCAGAACGCTGCCGCATCCGGCAATTGCACCGTCTACGACCATGTCCCTGACCCATCCGTCTTTCATAAGCGAGCCAACGGCATCCCCCAGCAATCCGACCGCGTAGTCAATCCAGTCCATAGGGTATTGCCCGATGGTGAATGTAGCCCAGAATACAAGATACAGGATGACGAGGAATAACGGAAAAGCCAGGAGCCTGTTTGTCACAAGCGCGTCTATCCTGTCGGTTATGGTCCTGCGTGGACGTGTCTCCTGATATCTGTGATATGTCTCGGCCAGGGCTCCCTGGATGAAGGCGTACTTGGCATCGACTATGGCTGACTCGGTATTGGTACCGAGGATCTCGGTGATACGGCGGTTTTCCCGTTCGCGTGCATCCAGGATGTCGTCGCTGTTGGGCAGCTTTCTGACGATGCGGTCGATGTCCCTGTCGTATTCGAGATATTTTATCGCCAGATAACGGGTTGAATAGTGGGAACGTATTGAAGGGGTCTCCTTGATCATTGACTGTATGAGAGATATACTCTCTTCCATCTCGCGGCCGTGGTTGATGTGGATGTGGCGGGCGAGTTTGTTGTCATGACGCTCGTAGACTTTTATTACGGTGTCAAACAGTTCCGGAATGCCGGTGCCGTCGCGGCTGACTGTCGGGCATATCGGCACACCAAGGAGATGTCCGAGCTGGCGTATGTCGAGCTTGTCGCCCTTGTGGAGCATCTCGTCGTACATGTTGAGGGCGACGACAGTCCGGAGATCCATGTCGATGAGCTGGGTGGTGAGGTAGAGGTTGCGCTCTATGTTGGAGGCGTCGACGACGTTGATGATCACATCCGGGAGGGCTTCGATGAGATTCTTGCGGACATAGAGCTCCTCGGGAGAGTAGGCGGATAGGGAGTAGGTGCCGGGGAGGTCGACGAGGGTGATGTTGTAGTCCTTGAAGCTGAACCTGCCTTCTTTGGCGTCGACTGTGACGCCGCTATAATTGCCGACGTGTTCGTGGCTGCCGGAGGCGATGTTGAAAAGGGTCGTCTTGCCGCAGTTCGGATTGCCCACAAGGGCTACGCGGATGTTGTGCTTGCGTTCCTCGGCCAGTTCGCTTAGAAGGCTGTCAATATTGACGCTGTCCTCCAAGCCGTCCGCTTCGATGGCGGAGAGATCGTATCGGCTGCCGTGGAGTATCTCTTTGGCCTCGTCCTCGCCGACTACTTCGATGCCGTCGGCCTCTTCCCTGCGGAGGGAGACCTTGTATCCGATGATTTCATACTCGATGGGATCTCTGAGAGGGGCGTTGAGGATGACCCTCACCACCTTGCCCTGGATGAATCCCATCTCTATCAGTCTTTTCCGGAAGCTTCCGTGTCCATTGACGCGCACAATCACGCCCTTCTCTCCGGTCTTAAGTTCTGACAGTTTCATAATAAAGTATCCTTTTAACAGATGCAAAGATAGGGTAAAATCCACATATCTGCCAATCCTCAATAATTAGGACTATGGTCCCGATAATACCAATTATTTCGGATTGCCCGGCGTGGTGAACAGCGATAATTTTGCACCTGTTTACACGAAAGCTATGAAACACACATTCATTTTAATCCTCTCATCGATTCTCATATGCGCCGCAGCGCAGGCCCAGTCGTCCCGCCTTTCAATCGGAGGCTACGGAGAAGTGGCCCTCACGCGAAACTTCTATTCTGACAACGTGTACCGCTATTCGCACCCGGATAAATACAAGGACGACCCGTCGCACGGCCGCTTCGATATTCCCCATGCAGTGATATACCTGAGCTATGATTTCGGCAAAGGCTGGAGTGTGTCCACCGAAATAGAATTCGAGCATACCGGCACCGGAAGCGCCGTGGAAAAGGAATATACCGAAGCGGGAGAATGGGAATCAGAAATCGAAAAAGGCGGTGAGGTGGAGCTGGAGCAGTTCTGGATCCAGAAAACCTTTAGCCCCCGGTTCAATGTCCGCGCAGGACACATCGTCGTCCCTGTCGGAGGCCTCAACCATGCCCATGAACCCCTGAACTTCTTCACTGTCTACCGTCCCGAGGGCGAATTCACCATCCTGCCCTCCACTTGGCACGACACCGGCATCAGCGTCTGGGGCCGTGCAGGCGCATGGCGCTACGAAGCACAGCTTATCGCCGGACTGGACGCATTCATGTTTGACCGCGACAATTTCGTGAAAAACGGCGCCGGCTCACCTTTCGAGTTCAAGGTCGCCAACAATTACGGCTTCGTCGGACGAATCGACAACTACTCCGTCCGCAACCTCCGCATGGGTCTCAGTGCCTACTACGGCCGCAGCATGCACAACACCTATCCCAACGACCTCCACGACACCCGCTACGCCTCTCTCAAGGGCAGCACCTTCATCGGAGCCTTTGACTTCCAATATGACAACGGAGCCGTCATCCTCCGCGGCAGCGCCGACCTCGGCTACGTCGGTGACGCCCCTGAGATAAGCACCATCAAACGCAACCTCACCTCCAACGACGCCCCCTACAAAAAGACTCCCGTGGCCAGGAATGCCGCAGCGGCCGGTGCGGAAGCCGGTTATGATATCCTCCGTCACTTCAACCTCAAGGACAAGGAGCAGCGCCTCTACATCTTCGGCCGCTACGAATACTACGACCCCTACATCCCCGCATCCGGCGAGCAGGACTACACCTACACGACCCGTCAGCGCATCGCCGCCGGCATCAACTACCGCCCTCTCCCTCAGATAGTCGTAAAAGCTGAATACTCTCACCGCTTCCTCCGCAGGAGCTACAACAACGAACCCTCCGTCAGCCTCGGCATCGCCTACATGGGTATGTTCAAATAATGATAATTCAAACTAAAAAACGAATAGAACAATGAAAACACTCCTCAAAGCCGTTGCAACCGCAGCTCTTGCTGCCGCAGCTCTCACAGCCTGCAACAAAGATGACAACAACAAAGCCGGAGACCTCACCCCGGCTGAGGCAGAAATGAAAGCCATCGTGGAGCAATATGCCCCCGGCGTAATCTATGACATCTACGGCCGTCTCGCCGCCTCATCCAGCGACCTCTATGACCTCCTCAATGCGGCCAATGAAAAAGGCGTTGACAACGTCTCCCAGGCCGAACTTGACGCAATCTGCGCCAAATTCCTCGAAGCCCGCAAATACTGGGAACAGTCAGAAGCCTTCCTCTATGGCGCTGCATCTGACTTCGGCATCGACCCCCATATCGACACATGGCCCCTCGATCTATCAGCCCTTGCCACAGCCCTGAGCAACACAGAACAGGTGGCCCAGCTCGAAGGTGAAGACGGTATAGCCTACGCTGCCGGCAAACTCGGCAAGGAGCTTCTCGGCTTCCATGGCGTGGAATTCATCATATTCCGTGACGGCGCCAATCGCACGGCAGAATCCCTCCGCGGCGTTGAAACCGACGCGGCCTTCAGCGGCAAGACCGTGACAGGCGAGCAGGAACTCATCTACGCCACCGCAGTGGCCGGAGACCTTCGTGACAACTGCTACCAGCTTGTCGTCTCCTGGAATCCTGAAGCAGCAGAGGCCTATGCCGAACGCTGTGAGGAGCTCGAGGTCCCCGTCAGCGTCAGCGGCTCCGACTTGACCTACGGTGAAAACCTTCTCGCGGCCACCCGGCGCGGCTCCACATACGCCACATGGCAGGGTGCCATCGCCTCTATCCTCAAATCCGGCTGCTCCAATATTGCCAATGAGGTATTCAGCGTGAAAATGGGCAATGCGCACTCCGGTGAGGATATCAACTACATCGAATCTCCCTACTCGAAAAAATCTTTCGACGACTTCATCGACAATATCCTGAGCATCCAGTACACCCTCTATGGTGCACACGACGCCACATCAGCCAAGGCTCACTCCATCATGGCATATGCCAAATCCGGCAATCCGACACTCGCTGACGCCCTCGAAGCCGATCTCAAGGCATCCGTGGCTGCACTCAATGCCTGCAAGGCTAAAGGCGCGTTCGTGGACATCTACGCCGACAGTTCCGTACAGGACGCAATGGACGCCATCGAAAAGCTCGACACAGACATCAACAACCTTGCAGACTGGTTCTCAAGACAATAAAACGAATGAACATAAATACAACATTCAGTCTCATAATATCCGTAACAGTCGTCTTCCTGTCCGCGTGCGGTCGCTCTTCAGAGGGCCCAGCACCGGTCAGGGAGACTGATGCCAAGTATGTGGGACAAGCTGTCGGCAACTTCTCAGCCGACGAATGGTATCCGGGAGGCCGTCTCGGGACAACGGACGACATCACCGCCGGTAGCTATGAAAACGAGACCCCGGCCACTTCCGAGGCTGGTCTCATGACGGCATTCAATCTCGGTGAAGCCGCCTTTGAGCGCAACTTCACCATCGCGACCGAGCCGTTCAAGGGGCTTGGCCCGGCGTACGTGCGCTCATCCTGCATGGACTGCCATCCGGGTTACGGCCACGGCAAATGGCAGGACACCTACAAGGCCTCCTATGGTAACGGTTACCTCCTCGTAATCTACCACCCGGCAGACGGAGCTGACAGCAACGACGGACCCTATGTGTCCGAGGTCACGGGTATGCCGCAGACCAAGGCAGTATATCCGTTCCTTCCGCCTGTGGATGAAGACCAGGTCAGCATCACATGGCACAAGGTCGAGGCTATGGAGAGCGGACTTCCGCTCACATTCCCCGACGGCACTGCCTATGAGCTCATATACCCGGAGGTATTCATTCCGGAGAGTGCCTTCAATACTGACCCCAAGCCGCAGGCAAGCGGTGCGGTGGCGTTCCGTCTGGAATCCACCATCGGCATTCCCGGCTCCGGTCTTCTGGACGCCATCCCGCAGGACAGCATTAAAGCTCAGTATATCCGCGAGGCGTCACACGGTGCTTCGCTCAATCCAAATTTCTGGGATGCCGAAGCCGGGGACTTCGCTCCGGGAGCGTACTACAGTCTCGCCGAGGGACAGTTCGCCGACGGCACTCCGGCCCCTGCCGGGACAAAGATGGTCAAGCGCTTTACCTACGCGATGACCCGTGCGTCACTTCAGGATGGTGCAGGCGCAAATGCTGTCTGGAATATCACGAACGTGTCCAGAGGCGATCGCCCCTATCTCTACACGACCGCGGCATGGGCCAGGGCGATGTCTGAGACACCTTCCGTCATCGAGGCTATCAAGGCGGATCCTGATTCGCCCTACTATGCCGACGGCACCGACGAGGGAATCGCCGAGGCGGTCCGTGGTCTGCTTGACCCTTCCACGAATCAGTTTGACAACAAATGGCACAACGCCAAGGTTGAGATGAGCGATGATCAGTTCTATAATTTCATGGTCTGGCATCGCGGACTTGCTATTCCCCGTGCACGTGACCTCAATGACAGTGAGGTCCAGAGGGGGAAAGAGGTGTTCAACGCAATCGGCTGCGCCAGATGCCACCGTGCTGAGTGGAACACCGCTTCCGACAATTATTGGACGCCGGCTATCCTGAAGGACAGGCCCCTGCCGCGCTATCAGGAGCAGAAGATATATCCATATACCGACCTGATCCATCACAGGCTTTTCATGGCCAAGGATATACATGGTACATGGTGCCGTACCACGCCCCTTTGGGGAAGAGGACTTTCCCGGATCAATACCGGCGAGGGGAACCGTCTCCATGACCTTCGTGCCCGTACCGTGGAAGAGGCCATCATGTGGCACGGCTACAGCAGGCAGAGCGATGCCTACAAGGTGGTGGAGTCATTCTATAACCTCTCCACGGCGGACCGCGAGGCTGTGGTGCGTTTCGTCGAGTCAATCTAATGTTAATGATAAAGAAAGTATTTTATGTCTGCATGACGGCTGTTGCCGTCGCGATGATAGCTGCCACGGTGATCGGTAAGAGTTCCGGCACCGCGGCGGCTTTCAAGTCGGTATATCATTCGTGGTGGTTTGTCCTTTTGTGGGTGCTGGCGGTGTCGTCCGGTACGGCTATGGTGTTTCAGGATGGGAAGCGGCTGTCGGAGAAATCGTTGCATTGCTCGTTCGCCTTGATATTGTGCGGTGCGCTTGTTACATTTTTCTTCGGGGAGACGGGCGTGGTGCATCTGAGGAAGGGGGAGAGCATGGATGTGTGGACGAGGGATGACGGCAGGGAGGTGAGATTTCCGTTTGTGCTTGAGTTGAAGGATTTTGAGGTAGAGAGGTATGCCGGGTCGATGGCCGAGTCGGATTATCGCAGTACTGTGGCCGTGGACGGGGAGGAGAGCGTTGTCTCAATGAATAAGATATTGAAAAAGAAGGGGTTCGGACTTTGCCAGTCGGGATATGATGAGGATTTGGCTGGTACGTTCCTGACGGTTAGCCATGATCCGTGGGGCGAGGGGATTGCGTATGCGGGATATGTGGCGGTGCTGTTGTCGCTTGCGTGGCATTTTTTCGGGAAGGGGAGCCAGTTCGTCAAGATGCTGAAGCGGGTCGGGACGGCTTTTGTGCTGGTGTTGGTATTCACGGTTCCGTCGATGGCCTCCGGGGAATTGCCTAAGGTGCTTCCCGATAGCGTATCGGCGAGGTTCGGAGATTTGTATGTGTATTATAATGACCGCATTGTTCCGATGGAGACGTTGACTAGGGATTATTGCCTGAAGGCCTATGGGAGAGCGCATTGGCGCGGGTTCTCGTCGGACCAGGTGGTGAGCGGGTGGCTGTTCTATTACGATTGGTGGAAGGTGGTACCTTTCAGGCTAAAGGCTTCTGAGAAGGGGACTTCCAAGGAAAGGGAGAAGGAACAGGTGTTGATGCAGGCGGCTTCGGGCAGGGCCTTCAAGATTTTCCCGCTGGAAGTGGGGGGTGAGATAAGGTGGTTCGGGTGTGATGACCCGTTGCCGGATGGGTTGGATTATGATAAGTGGGTGTTTGTCAGGAGAGTGCTGGATGTGGTGCATGACGGTGTGAAAAAAGGAGATTGGGACGAAGTCTCGGCTCTGCTCGGGAAGATCAGGGAGTATCAGGAGAAGACGGCCGGGGCGGTGTTGCCTTCGGACGGACATGTGGCGGCTGAGAGATTGTATAACCGCATTTCCAGACCGATGGTTCCGTTCATGGCGGCTATTACGATTGGGCTGTTGGTGTTTGTACTGAGTGTTTTTCTGATGGCGAAGGGTAAGCGTTTCCTTTTATGGCTGGAACGTCTCATGGTGGGAGTCGCCGTTGCCCTCCTTGTGTATTTGACTATGGTGCTGGGACTTAGATGGTATGTGTCGGGGCATGCGCCGTTTGCTGGGAGTTACTGTGTCATGCTCGTGATGGCTTGGCTGGCGGCACTGGCGATGATTTTGTTGCATAGATGGTTCGTCCTGGTGCTGCCGCTGGGGTTTGTGCTGGCCGGGTTTACGATGCTGGTGGCGTCGCTCGCTTCGGCGAATCCGCAGATTACCCATATCATGCCGGTACTGCATTCTCCGCTGTTGTCGGTGCATGTGCTTTCTATGATGTTGTCTTATACGCTTTTCGGTCTGGTTGCACTGAACGGGGTGATGGGGCTTCTGGCACGGCCCGCCATTGAGAAGCTTCGTGATGTATCGCTGGTGGTATTGTATCCGGCGGTGTTCCTGCTTGCCGCCGGGACTATGCTTGGCTCCGTGTGGGCGAGTATTTCCTGGGGCAGCTATTGGGCCTGGGACCCGAAGGAGACGTGGGCCCTGGTGACGCTGCTGGTGTATGCTGGTGTATTGAAGTATGGGGTGTCCGGACGGCCGGTGCTGTTCCATGCGCTTTGCGTCATCGCCTTTTTAAGTGTACTGGTGACATATTTCGGTGTGAACATGGTCCTCGGCGGGATGCACAGTTATGCGTGATTTTTTTGCTTTTAGGAGCAAATGAGTTATCTTTACATTCATTATGACAGCAAAGAAAAACCTATCTGGTGAAGTGTCCCGCTCCGTTTTCTCTCCGAAGATGAAGATGGCGGATCTGGTGGACCTCAATTATCATTTACTTACTGTACTGGACCGTCTGAATATCGACCTGACTCTCGGGGATGCATCCGTGAGCGAGGTCTGTGAACGCAATGACGTCGACGTCGCGACATTTTTCCTGGTATGCGGCATATATACATTCCACGACTATGTGCCATCGGGCGAGACTCTCGACAGCGTGAATGTGATGCACATTATTCGCTATCTGCACCTCTCGCATGAATTCTACCTGCATTCCGCGCTGGTGGATATCGCCGACGACATCGAGCTGATGCTCGCTCCGTGCGACGAGAAGCACCAGAGGATCATCTGGCGGTTCTTCTCACAGTACAAGGAAGAGCTCTCCAAGCATTTCGAGTATGAGGAGAATGTGGTATTCCCCTATGTCAAGGCTCTTTATGAGCATACGGATACCCCCTCGGCCACTCCGGAGGAGGTGGGTGACGACCACACCAACATAGAAGAGAAGGTGGAGGACCTGAAGAATATCGTACTCAAATATCTTCCCCGCGAATGCAATTCCAAAGCCATCATCAAGGTGCTCAACGGTATCTACAGGCTCGCCCGTGACCTTGAACGCCATACTCTCATCGAAGATTCCATCCTCATGCCGCTTGTGAACAAACTGGAGAAGCGATGATGACGGAGAAGAAGAAAGTTTTGCTGATAATTCCCTCGCTGATGGTCGCCCGCGGTATCGAGCAGATTCTCGGTGAGGTGGGTGAGTTCAAAGTCATCGGCATACTCTCGGACCTGTCCCGGGGGAGTGCCAACCGCCTGCGTAACATCGAGGCGGACGTCGTCGTGATAGATCCCATAGTGTTCGACTATGAGTCCCGGGCCAACGGACGAAGCGTCCTGGCAGACTTCTCGGATGCCCCTGCGGTGGCCATCGAGACATCCCTCATGGATGAGGAGACCCTCCGCCCGTATGATGCGGTGATTGGGTTATACGACTCTCCCACCGCTGTCGTCAGGAAGCTACGCAGCGCCGTCGAGTCGCAGCAGGATTCACCCAGAGCCGAGGGCGAAGAGCTCTCTGCACGCGAGAAAGAGATCCTCGTCAGTGTGGCTAAAGGTATGCTCAACAAGGAGATAGCAGACCAGTACAATATCTCCATCTACACTGTCATAACGCACCGCAAGAATATCACCCGCAAGACCGGCATCAAGACTGTAGCCGGCCTCACGGTGTATGCACTGCTCAACAATTTAATAGACATTAACTCCATCGAATAAATAATATGGTACAACACCTCTACGGACTCCTGATAGGCGCAGCCACTTTCCTGATAATAGGTATATTCCATCCGATCGTCATCAAGTCCGAGTACCGCTGGACCCGCAAATGCTGGGTATGGTTTCTGGTCGCGGGCCTGGTCCTGTCGGTTGTGTCAGTCCTGCTGACCAATGTTATCCTCTCAATCATAGCTGCCGTGACAGCGTTTTCCTCATTTTGGGGCATTCATGAGGTCTTTGAACAAGAAAACCGCGTTCTCAAGCGCTGGTTCCCGGAAAATCCCGCTCACGCTGACTATTACGCCTCCCGCCGTAAAGAAAAAGGATTGAAATAGTTTTTGACATGAAAAGTTTTTACCGCATACTTGCCGCCGTCGCGATAGTATGGGGGCTGTCCTGCGTGCCGTCCGGCGGGAAAGGATGGATACGCATCAACCAGCTTGGCTATCTGCCATCTTCTACCAAAGTCGCCGTGCTGATGAGCGATACTTCCATGGAGGTGACTTCGTTCCGTGTGATTGACGCATATACTGACTCCGTGGTGGCCATGCTTGGTGTCCGTCCCACGGGCCCGCTTGGCGGTATGGCGGCCACATTCAGGCTTGATTTCAGCTCTGTGCGTACTCCGGGAGTGTATTTTCTGGAGGCTGGAGGGGTGAGGTCTTCGATATTTCCGGTGGACGGAGGCGTGTATGACGGGACTGCGGATTTCGTACTGAATTATATGAGGCAGCAGCGTTGTGGATGGAATCCGGTGCTCCGGGACAGTTGCCATGTCAAGGATGGTTATATTACTTATCATCCGGAGAAAGAGGGACAGCGTATTGATGTGACCGGAGGGTGGCATGATGCGTCTGACTGCCTGCAGTATACCACGACTTCGGCGAATGCCATCTACCAGATGCTGTTTGCATATCAGCGGCATCCGGAGGCATTTGGAGATACGCACAAGGCTGACGGCACGCCGGGGAGTGACGGTATTCCCGATATTGTCAATGAGATTTATTGGGGACTTGACTGGCTGGACAGGATGAATCCGGAGCCGGGTGAGTTTTACAATCAGATTGCGGATGACCGTGACCATGTGGGGATGAGGCTGCCGGCGGACGATCCGGCGGATTATGGCTGGGGGGCGAATAACGGGCGGCCAGTGTATTATTGCTCCGGAGAGCCGCAGGTCAGGCACCGGAGGAGAGGTGGTGTGAATGCAACGACGGGTGTAGCGAGCACGACGGGAAAGTTTGCGTCGGCGTTTGCGCTCGGCGCTGAGATATTGGCACCTTATTATCCTGAGTTTGCGGCTAAGATACGGACCAAGGCGGATGATGCATTCCGGGCAGGTCTGGAGAAGCCGGGAGTGTGTCAGACGGCGTCCGTCGTGAGCCCGTACATTTATGAGGAAGGGAACTGGGAGGATGACATGGAACTGGCTGCCGCGGAGCTTTACCGCAGCACGGGGGACGGGAAGTATCTGGATATGGCCGTGCAATATGGCAGGAGTGAGCCTGTCACACCGTGGATGGGAGCCGATACTGCGCGGCATTATCAGTGGTATCCATTTATGAATATGGGACATGTGAGGCTGGCGGAGACCGGAAATGAGGAGTTCGTGGAGAATTTGCGGTCTGGGATTGAGAAGGTCTATGCAAGGGCGACGGAGTCGCCGTTTTTGTATGGCATACCGCCTGTCTGGTGCTCTAATAATCTGACCGTGGCGATGTTGACGCAGTGCATATTGTATCGATCCATGACGGGTGACAGGCGTTTCGAGGAGATGGAAGGGGCATTGCGGGATTGGTTGTTCGGTTGCAATCCCTGGGGGGTGAGCATGGTGGTGGAGCTGCCGCGAGGTGGTGTGTATCCGACTCAGCCGCATTCATTCATGATTGTGCAGGGTGTCGGGACCACGACGGGCGGTCTTGTAGACGGGCCGGTGTATTCGTCGATTTTCAATTCCCTGAGCGGGGTGAACATGGAGGGCGGTGTGAATTATATGGAGTTCCAGCCTGGTTTTATGGTGTATCATGACAGCGTGCATGATTATTCCACCAACGAGCCGACGATGGACGGGACCGCGTCGTTGACATTTCCGTTGTCGTTCTATCAGATGGAGGGGCATGGGGGAGCGGACAGGAATGTGTATGTTGACGGGGGCATTGTGCGCACCGACCCTTCGCGGAAAGAGATTTCGCTTGTTTTTACGGCGGATACGTATGCTGACGGTGCGGGCACTGTCATCAGGACGCTTCGTAAGAGGGGAATAAAGGCGTCGTTTTTCTTTACCGGGCGGTTTTATGATATGTATCCGGAGTTGATTGATGCGCTTGTTGCGGAAGGTCATTATGTCGGGACGCACAGTGACGGACATCTGCTGTATATGCCGTGGGAGAACAGGGATTCACTGCTGGTGTCGAGGGAGGAGTTTACGGAGGATATGCTGAGGGCGTATCGGAAGATGGCATCGCATGGGATTGTCAGGACGGCGGCGCCATATTTCATCCCGCCGTATGAGTATTACAATGCCGAGGTAGCCTCCTGGGCGCGTTCAATGGGGCTGCAGGTGGTGAATTTCACCTCCGGGACGGGGACTAATGCTGATTATACTACGCCGGACATGGCTTCGTACAGGAGCTCGCGGGAGATTCTTGACAGGCTTTTTGAATATGAATCGAGGTCGTCGCTGAACGGCCATATACTTCTGGTGCACTTCGGCACTGATCCGGCGAGGACGGACAAATTTTATGACCGGCTGGACTACGTGATCAGGCGACTGGAAAAGCTCGGGTACCGGTTCAGGAGGATCGATGAGGCTGTGTCCGAAAAAAGCATTATCTTTGAACCCATAACGCTTTAACAGGCCGTCAGGTTTTGTGAAAATGACACAGGAGGACGAGAGTTATTGTCTGAAAGAACTATCTGAAGGGAGCAGGCATGCATTTGAATGGCTGTTCCTGGAGTGGCATCCACGGCTGGTGGATTTTTTCGTCCGCCTTCTGGACGGGGACGAAGAGACGGCATAC
>Ga0265298_10006719_pt1 | contig 14134 bp, 9 predicted proteins | sample AusTroGonzalo_MG_3_FD_193486 | JGI IMG/M metagenome (GOLD analysis project Ga0265298, IMG submission 193486) | Bovine rumen microbial communities from tropical cattle in Woodstock, Queensland, Australia - Gonzalo_01 | ecosystem: Host-associated > Mammals > Digestive system > Stomach > Rumen ...
AAAGTCTTACCAGGGGAAGTGGCCTTCAAATTATATGACACTTATGGATTACCGCTCGATTTAACCCAAGCGATTATGCGTGATGATGGTTACACCATTGGCGCAGGCTTTGAAGCAGCGATGCAAAAGCAAAAAGAGCAATCCAAAAAGTCTTGGAAGAATGTTACGGGCACGGATCTTAAAGTCTTTTATGATGCTTTAGAAAAGCACGGCCCTAGTGAATTTTTAGGTTATGAACAAGAAGAAGCTACGGCGACGCTCTTAGCGAAAATTCCTTTGGGAGAAAATACCGCCCTGATCTTTAATCAAACGCCCTTTTATGGGGAATCGGGGGGGCAATTAGGCGATCATGGTGAAATTCGCCAAGATAATTTTGTTTTAGCGCATATTGATAATACCCTTAAACCGGTTTCTAATTTAATTGTTCATTTATCCAAAGACGCCGACGGCCTTATCGTTGGCCAAAAATATCTTCTGGCGGTGGATCACCGCCGGCGGCAACTAACCAAGGCCAATCACTCCGCGACCCACTTATTGCAGGCCGCTTTACGCCAGGTCTTAGGAACCCATGTTAATCAGGCCGGTTCGAGTGTTGGCCCTGATAAACTACGCTTTGACTTTACCCACCATCAAGCGGTCACGAAGGAAGAACTGCAAGAAGTTGCGCGCATCGTGAACGAACAAATTCAAAACGATCTCCCGGTGCATGCCAAAATCATGGATAAGGAAGAAGCGTTAAAAACGGGAGCCCAGGCCTTATTTGGGGAAAAGTATGGCGCGAAAGTCCGGGTGATGGAAATGGGGAATTTCTCGAAAGAATTTTGCGGGGGGACTCATGTAACCCACACAGGAGAAATTCAGCTTTTTATTATTCTTGCGGAAAGCTCCTTGGCCAGCGGGGTCCGCCGGATTGAAGCGGTAACGAGTAGTGCGGCCTTAAACTATCTCCAAGAACGTCACCAACAATTAACTAATTTGGAAAATACTTTTGGATTAAAGGCCTATCGTTTAGCGGAACACTTCACCCATTTGCAAGAAGATTTAAAACAAAGTCAAAAGCAAATCGCTGAGCAAAAAACAAAATTGATGGCCGCTGCCAGTAGTAATCTGGCCAAAACCCAGCGCTCTTTGGCCAACGGCCTTTGTTTTTGGCCGGTGGAAGTTGATCCTTGCGAAAATCTAAAGCAACTATCTGACGTGCTGGCCGGCCAAATGAAGCAAGGCCTTATGGTGTTAGTCCAAAAGAAAGATTCTGGGCAGACCCCGGCCAACATCCTTTTAAAGGCCGTGCATGCCGACCAACTCGATTGCGGATCCTTACTTAAAACTTCTTTGCAAGGCCGTAGCGGTAAAGGCGGTGGCCGTAACCAATTGGCCCAAGGATCTTTGGCCGTTCATGAGATCCAAGATTGGCTCACGCAACTCCAAGATCTTATCAGCAAGTAATCATTCACGCTGGCCGAGACAAAATATCCCCCTAATCTCCATTTTGTTCGAAAATGCGGAAAATTTTGCCAACTCATCGATCTTCATAGAAATCTTGAAGCTTTCTCGTGGAATCAGACGACATGCCCTATAAGAACAATTTTTAAGGCCAGGAAGGCCTTGGGAAGGCAACGCAGGAAGCAGGCCTTAGGGCACCCCTATGAAACTTTTACTCGCCTTTTCTTTGTCCCTGCTAAGTTTTTGGGCCTATGGGCAAGACTTTGTCATTTATAGTGTGGCCCAAGAAGTCCCCATGCAAAATAATACCCCGCCCGCTCCGAAAAATTACTTTGTAAATTTAGGGACAAATCAAGGGGTTAAACCTGGCACTATCTTAAATGTGGCCAGAATGATTTCTGAAATTGATCCTTTTAAAGCTCATCAACGCTATAACCACCGCGTGAAAGTCGGTGAATTAAAAGTTATTCATAGTGAAGATGAATCTTCCATCGCTGTTGCGGTTGATCATGATACCAAAGTCGAAGGGTTATCCCCCGAATACTCTGCTTTAATGATTGGTGACCGCGTGCAAGTAAAGTTAGGCCGTTAGAAAGCTTGATTAGTTTTTTGGTCTGATTCTATTTTCGTTAATTTTTCATTTAACTCATTGAGGAAGTTTGCTATGGTGGCCATAAGGAGTGTTTATGGCCGAAGCAGGTTACTATCCATCATTTGCTTCTTTTAAAGAATTACTTAATTCCTACATCGAACAAGGCCCTGATTTAACGGCGGTCGGTGAAGTTTTACGGCATCAACAAACCACTTACTCCCGCCAGGCCTACCGCCAGATGATTGAAGAATATTCGGTGGCCTTAGATGCTTTAGATGTCGCACCGGGTACGAAGATTGCCTTTTTGGCCCAAACTTCACTGCGCTGGCACCTGGTCGATTTGGCCACCATGATGATGGGGGCGGTTACGGTGCCCATTTATCCGACTTATCTTGCAGAGCAAGTGGCATGGCATTTGGCCCACGCGGAAGCTTCCGTTGTTCTTATTGAAAATTCTTCACAGTGGAAAAAGTTTGTCAAGGCCTATGAAAGTACGCCGGCCTTACGCTCTTTAATTAAAACCGTCATCTTTTTTAAAGATTGCCCTACTTCCGAAGAGCTCGCTTCTGGCGAAAACAAGTTTCCCTTTAAGATGATCTCGTGGGAGATTTTTGTTAATTTAGGGAAAACAACTCTCAAACAAAATCCGCTCCTTCCCGATCAACTCTACGGCAGAGTTAAACGGGAAGATTTAGCATCCATTGTTTATACTTCTGGTACTACGGGTGAACCCAAAGGCGCCATGCTCACCCATCATGCCTTTTTATGTATGCTCGATAATGTGTGGAAGCATTTAGGTAATGGGCCTTTTGGCATTCAAGATATCACTTTTACCTTTTTACCATTAAGCCATGTTTTAGGACGCTGTAACTCCTTAATTCACTTACCGCTAGGTCTGCAAAACATTTTTGCGACGAACATGGGTAGTATTGTGGCGGACATGGCGATCGTGCGGCCGACGCTCTTTATTGCGGTTCCTCGCATTTTTGAGCTCTTGCATGAAAAAGTCCTCGCGGCCTTAGAAACGGCCCCCGCGTGGAAGCAATCTCTCTTTCAATGGGGCAATCAAGTTTTAGAAAAGTACTATCACCGGGTTGATCAAAAGGAAAAGGTAGGCCTAAGCTTACGCTTCCAAAAATGCTTGGCCGACACTTTAATCTTTAAGAAGGTTAAAAATATTTTTGGCGGCCAAATCAAATTTTTAGTGACGGGCGGTGCTCCCATTGAACTTAGTCTCCATAAATTCCTCCGCAACTGTGCCTTGCCGGTGCTTGAAGGCTATGGCCTGACGGAAACGGCGGCCCCTTGTTTTTTAAACCGCGAAGATCACCCCGTCCCTGGTTCGGTTGGCATTCCTATGGCCGACGTTAAATGTAAGATTGATCCTGATGGAGAAATTCTCCTGCAAACAGGTTCCCTTTTTTCCGGCTATTATAAAAACGAAGCGGCCACCAAAGAAGTGTGGCGTGATGGTTGGTTTGCGACGGGCGACATTGGGACGATGGACCAATGGGGTTGTCTCCATATCACCGATCGCAAAAAAGATTTGATCGTCACAAGTGGCGGTAAGAATGTCGCACCTCAGATGATAGAAAATAAACTCAAGACGTCGCGCTACATTTCCCAAGCGATGGCCGTTGGCGATAACCGCAAATATATTGCGGCCTTAATCACCCTAAAACCGGAGGCCTTTAAAAATCTGCAAGCGGCCTTACGCATTGAAAATGACCCCACCCCAGCATCTTTGGCCGCGAATCATTTGGTGCAAAAATTAATTTACCAAGAAATTGAAAAGGTTAATCAGCAACTGGCGTCCTTTGAGCAGGTGAAAAAATTCTTTATTTGTCCGGAAGAATTTACCACCGAAGGCGGCCATCTAACCCCGTCTTTAAAGATCAAACGCAAGTTTGTCACGCAGCGTTACCAGGCCGCTATTGAAAGCATGTATACTTTAAGCTAAGCAAGAACGGCCATGTCCTTTTAACTCTTAGCGTTAATACGGCCTTGACTTTTGTTGAGCTGCTGACTATAAAGAAATTCATTTGGAGATGCTATGGCCAGAATTACTATTGAAGACTGCTTAGAAAAAGTTGAAAACCGCTATGAACTTGTTCACCTTGCCTTAAAACGCGTCAAGCAATTAAGAGCGGGTGCCGATCGCCTGGTCAAGGCCAAAAATAAAGACATTGTGATCGCGTTGCGGGAAATTGCGGCGGGTAAAGTTAAACATGCGCCGGTCAGCGAATATGATTCGGATGAATTTTAGTTAAAAAGTGTATTAAAAAAAAAAATGAGCAAAAAAAGGCCAAACAAATGTTTGGCCTTTTTTTTTACTTCTTTTATTTTTCATTTTTTCTTTTTCATTTTTTCTTTTTCCGCTTAGCTTTCGTTTTGGCCTTTCCTTGGCCTTTTTTGGCCAAAGCGATCGCTAATACTTCCGGAAAATGTTCTACAAAATGAAACTTTAATCCCTTGAGATGTTGCGGGGGAACTTCCTTAAGATCCTTTTTATTAGCGGCCGGCATAATGATTTCTGAAATTCCGGCCCGCTTCGCCGCTAATACTTTCTCTTTAATGCCCCCTACTGGCATTACCCGCCCAATCAAACTTAACTCTCCGGTCATCGCCAGGCCTGTTTTCACCGATTGCTGCGTGGCCAACGAATAAAGCGCGGTGGCCATGGTAATCCCCGCGCTCGGGCCATCCTTCGGTGTGGCCCCGGCCGGTAAGTGCAGATGGATTTCATGAAGCGAAAGAAAATCATGCGCTTCTTCCGCCGAACGATTTTCAGGATCACTATCCACCGCTTTATTATCTGTATTTTGGGCCGCCGGTACTTTAGTGGTTGATTTCTTCCCTTGGTGGGCCTTGTGGGCCTGCTCCGCTTCATAGGCCTCCTGGAGCATTTTCTTAACATGACTGTAGGCCAAATTGGCCGATTCGTTCATCACATCGCCTAATTGGCCGGTCAGTTTAAATCCACTCTTTCCCTTCAGGGGAATCGTTTCAATAAAGAGAATTTCGCCACCATACGCCGTCCACGCGAGGCCCGTAACCACGCCCGGAGGTAATTTCTTCTGCGCCAATTCCGTTTGAAAAGTGGCGCTGCCTAAAATCGGTTCAAGCTCTTTGGCCTCCGGAATAAATTTAAAATTCTTCTTACCTTTTTGCACCTTCATAAGCGCAGTATGCCGGCAAAGCTTGGCAATACATTGTTCTAATTGCCGCACCCCGGGGGCCCGCGCATAATCCGCGATAATCTTTTTAATCACGGGAACCGTAAGATTAAATTCTTTCTTGGTTAACCCGTGCTTTGCTAGTTGCTTCGGAATTAAAAACGCTTGCGCAATAGAAATCTTTTCTTCTAGCGAATAACCGCTAAGTTCAATCACTTCCATGCGATCAAGCAAGGGTGCCGGGATATCCATCATGTAGTTGGCCGTTGCAATAAATAAGATTTTGGATAAATCAAAAGGCATATCCAAATAATTATCAATAAACTGAACGTTTTGTTCGGGATCAAGGACTTCTAAGAGGGCGGAGGCCGGATCCCCTTGAAAGCTTTGGCCTAATTTATCGATTTCATCGAGCATGATGACGGGGTTATTCACCCCCACCCGTTTTAAGGCCTGCAAGATGCGGCCAGGCATCGCCCCAATATAGGTCCGGCGATGGCCTTTAATTTCCGCCTCATCACGCATCCCTCCCAGGCTAAAACGATAAAACTTGCGGCCTAAGGCCTTGGCAATACTTTTGCCTAAGCTCGTTTTCCCGACTCCGGGCGGCCCGGCAAAACATAAAATGGTGCCATCATACTGCGGCCGTAGTTTACGTACGGCCAAGAATTCCAAAATACGCTGCTTTGGTTTTTGGAGGCCGTGATGGTCATGATCTAAAATCTTTTGGGCCGCTTTAATGTCAATACTTTCGGCCGAAGATTTATTCCAAGGTAAATCTAAAATCCAATAGAGATAAGTTCGTACCACATTGTATTCTGGGCTTGAATCCGGAATAGACTCTAAACGATTAAGTTCTTCTTGCGCTTCTTTAAGGATTTCTTCGGGCAGACCGATCTTCTCCATGCTTTCTTTAATCTTGCGAAGATCGCGGGTCTTTTCATCTTCTTCCATCCCGAGTTCGGCCCTAATCACTTTTAATTGTTCGCGCAGAAAATATTCCCGCTGATATTTATTAACTTTGTCGTTTACTTCATCACTAATTTTCTTTTGTAAGTCGGCAACATCCTTTTCCCGCTTTAAGTAAACGAGCAATTTGGCAAAACGTTTTTTCACCATCAAGGTTTCTAAGAAGTCTTGCGCTTCTGGGATATCTAGACTAATTGCAAAGGCCACTAAGTCTGCTAAGGCCCCCGGCGATGGCGAATTTAACATCGCCAGTTTCATTTCTTCATTAAAGTACGGATTGATTTCACTTAGGCGCTTAACTTGATTGATAATCGAACGAGTATAAGCATCTAACTCTTCATCGGCCTGCACGATATCTTCAAACACTTCTGTTTGCGCAACCAAGAAAGGATCTTCTTGAACAATCGCACTGGCCCGATATCGCCGAATCCCATGCACTAAAATATTCACGGAACCATCGGGCAGTTTTAATTTTTTAACAATCTTACACAGGACCCCCACCCGGTAGATATCTTTGGCCTTAATTTCCCGGGCCGCATTTTCTTCTTCTTTAACTTCGGCGACCTTGGCGGCCTTATCTTTATCGCGGGCCTTTTCTTTAAACTTCACGAGGTTTAAAGCGACATGGCCAGATTTCATTAATTGTTGATCAAGCTGCGGGGTATACTTTTCTTCCGTCAGAATAATCGGCGCGATCATCCCCGGAAAGATCGGGCTATTCATAATGGGAATAATGACGACTTGCTCCGGATAGTCTTGCACGGCCTCCGGGCCAGGTTCTTTCAGTTGGACTTGGTATTCATCATGTTCTTGATTTGCCATCGTCTTCTCCGCAAAAATCTTGTCCCTTTTTGTCATACCAAAATGGCACATAAAGCACAATCAGTGCTTACTTTCCATTAGAAAAAATAATTCAGCGAAATTAAAGGAGAAAATGCCTTTTTTCGGCCTAATCAAGATCGATTACTAAACGCCCCGGCGCCGCGAGATAAAAGACATCAATTTTCACCGGTTTTTTAAAGTTGATTTCTAGGGAAAGGGTTTCCTGTTTTTCGGAAACTGGAAAGAAATTAAAATCTTGCACCTTCTTACTTTTCCCAAAAGATTTTACCTGGCCGGCCAACTTGGTGTTAAAAAAATCAAGATAGAGCTTATTTTCCGTGGAAGACATATGGCCGTAGATACGGGGGATGTTGGGGGTCGTAAAGTCGATCACCAAACGTTCATATTGTCCTTGGTGCGTAGCATGGCGCAAGGCCTTAATGGCACTTGGCCCTCCCTGATCTCCATTATGAAAAATCCCTTGGGCAAAATAGGCATTTTGCTTATGGCCTTCGATTTTGCGAATGCGTTCCCCTAATAAATCCTGGGCCAATGCAAAATTGATCAGACTTAAGGCCATCCACAACAGACTAAACTTCACGCCCATAGCAAGCTCCTTACCTAATATAGTAGGGTGCTGGCCAAATTAGCGCAAGTCTTTACGGGGAAGGGATTTGTTTTGGTGAAATTGGACAATTCGCGCGGCCAAAGACAAGAGGACCAGAATAATCACCGGCCAAAGTTTTGTCAGAAACTCGTCAATCTCCGCTTCTTCTTTAGCAGATAATGATCCAACTTTAGGAAGGGTATTGCCGCCTTCCTGCAGAATACCTAAAACTTCTTCACTGGCCATCTGCCGGCCGACGATCCGCGGACGATCTTCTTCTTGGGCGATGGCAGGCAAATCGTGACGCCATTTCTGGGCCAACAAGACTTGGGCCGCAGGGTAGCGTAAATGGCCATTTGTTTCATCGGTTTTAAAGACTTCAGAAATTAAGTACATCTCGCCAAGCGTACTTTTGATCTGATAAATACTCTGGCCTTGATAAACCAATTCAAATCCCGTAGGGCCTTTCTTTAAAAGAAGCAAATAACTCTTGCCCGGTTGAAATTCGATCGCGCTTAAGTCACGATCACTAAGGCCGTAGAGAGAAATCTTAAAATTATCCTGGTAAATAATATGGCGATTATAGATGCCGGCCACTTGTTGTAGTTTGAAGCTGGCCTTGGAAAAATTCACCCCATTATAACGGGCACTCACCGTTTCCCGAAAGGTGCCAATAATCATCCCTTCGGCGTCGCGCACTTGCTGGGCAAAAGGGATGGGCCGTTCTTTGGCCCAGGCCACTCCCCATAGGAGTAACCATAAACCACATACAAGTAGGCCTTTGGCCATAAAATGCCTCCACTTATCCCTATCGGAGGCCCTGCAAGATAGTTTAGCGATTTGGTCAATCTCCAAAAAATTTTCTGAAGAAATAAATTAGGCCAAGGATCCCCCCCTCCCAAGATCCCTCCACTATTAGAAAAAACTTAATAAAATCAGATACTTATTAAGAAACCAAGACCGCTTTAAGGATAGACCGTGCAGACGCACCGAAACCCGTAGTAGACACTGGTCGTCGTAAGGGAGGGGCGAAGATCCAAAGCAAAAATTCCGGACAGATCATTCGTCGTAGAATATCCTCCCCGACAGGCCACCCCACCATCACCTGCTTCCCGCACACCATCTTCGGTTCCGTTAATCTTGCCTATTCCGGCCAAAGATGCCGTGTACTCATCCAGTGAACGATGTGCTGGATTGGCCGGTAAATAATCATGAGGGGCCAAATCCTCACAGGTATAATTAAAAATATCCTTCCACCCTGTTATGGCTGGGCCTGAAGGACATGTATTAGGCCCTACGGAAAGAGTATCTCCCCCCGTTGTCCAATCAGCAAACTCTGCAGCATTTCCGCCAAAATCCCAGATAATTTCCCCGCTACTTAAAACATACGTGCGCTTCTGGGACCAATCGCTGCTATCGTTACCCGTATAGGTCCAAGGATCAAGCTCATCGCCAATAAGCAGAGGCTTCCAGGCCTCCCCATCACTATTGCCTTGATTAAGCTTGCCCGCCCCAACCTCACCTCCACTCCAATTGGCCGCCGTGGCCTCAATATCCCAAGCGATGGTCATCCATTGCGGATTGGAAATAATGTCACAAGATTTATTACCCTCGCTAAGATTTTTGCAGGCAATCTTCGCGTCCTCTGGCGAAAGATTTGTCCAGGGAGAAGAGGCATAGTTGACCGCCGCTTTCTGGGAAACTTTTTTTGCCTCGGTCTTCATTACACAAAACGCTTCGGTGCCTAATTCTGCGTTGCCTTCCACTGGGACATACCACTCATCAGGACAGGCAACGATTTGATAGGTCGCATACACCGTGGAGCAGGCAGAGGTTTCCTGATCATTACTTTGATTGGCATAAAACTGATAGTTAGCAGGATCCGCACTTAATGTTGCGGTCGTCAGATCAATACTCGTTTTCCCTGCTTCGACAATTCCCGCTGCCACTAAATTTTCTTCTAAACATTCATGATCCGTAAACAAACGAACCGTGCTCCCCGCGCGCACCGCCCCCACCGTAATAGTCGGCGTGCGGTTAAAACTTACGGCAACTTGAGGATTTTTTAAAATAACGACGCTCGGAGGGGTGAGCGGCAAGTTGTCTTCCGCGTTTTTCTTGCGCTTTGACTTACAGGAACAGAGGCAGAGGGCCGTTCCCCATAAGGATACCAAAACTAAAAAATTTATTCCTAAAATGAAAATCTTATAGATGGCCTGGTGCCTATCCAACCGTCCCATAAAAACTTCCAAACCAGTGATGAATATAAGAAAATTTTAACCTAATTCTCAAAAAGATTGGAAAAGTTTTGAGGGTACAAAAAAAGGGCACCAAAATGATGCCCTTTTTGTTGTTGGTGATTTTTGATGGCCGTATGGCCAAAATCTTAACGCTTCGAGAATTGATACCGTTTGCGGGCCCCCGAACGGCCGTATTTCTTTCTTTCGACTTCACGGGGATCACGGGTCAATAAACCCGCATGCTTTAATTCGGTTCTAAGGGTGGGATCTAATTTAATCAAAGCGCGGGCAATCCCCAAACGAATGGCCCCCGTTTGTCCCGTTACGCCTCCCCCTACAACATTAGCACGAATATCGTACTTATCTTCCACCTTCGCGATGGCCAAAGGACGTAATAAACTAAAACGAGAAGTTTCCATGGGGAAGTAATCTTTGTAATCACGCTTGTTCACAATTAACTTGCCCGTCCCTTCGGAAATATAAACTCTGGCCACCGAAGATTTTCTCCGGCCAACCGTGTGTGCTAAATAAGTCTTACCTTTTGTCGCCATACAAACTCTCCATTAAATATTTAAATCTTAGGCCAAAGGAACCGGGTTCTGCGCTTCATGAGTGTGCTTATCTCCCGCAAAAACCCGCAACTTGGTCAGTTGCTGCCGCCCTAAACGGGTCTTTGGCAACATGCCTTTCACCGCATCCATTAAAATTAATTCCGGATGCTTTTGTAATTGTTCTTTGGCCGTGCGTTTTTTGATGCTGCCAACATACGGCGTATGCCAGTAATATTCTTTCTTTTCCCATTTCTTGCCGGTGAATTTGACCTTTTCGGCGTTTATCACGACAACATAGTCCCCGCTGTCCATGGTGGGCGTGTAACGAGGATTACTTTTACCCCGCAAAACGTTGGCAATCTTCACTGCTAAGCGGCCCACGGTCTGGCCGGCAGCATCGACGAGATACCATTTCTTATTCACGTCGGCCTTTTTTAACACATACGATTTTTGCTTTAACATAAATACTCACTTCTTTTGCGCCATCTTTTGAAAGTAGAAGCTTTTTCAAAAAGGTGGGCAAAATTTAATAATTAATAATCTTAAAAATCCCTAAAATTAACGACTTGTAACGGCCGTGGGAGGCACTCAGGTAAGAACTTATATAAATAAATTGCTATTTCCGTCAAGGGCCGTACCTAGAGGAAGGATTTCGCAAGAGGGCCCTCGCGATGGCCGCTGGCCTAAAAACTACCAATAGAAAAGTGAAAGCGGCCGATAGATTCCCGGCGGCCTTCAATCGTGTAACGATGCAGCTTAACGCCATAGTCAAAATCGATCGACCCCACGGGAGTAATGATCTTCAGGCCGATCCCCGCCGCTGTGCGCAGGGAAAGATGCTTAATCTGATTTAAGTATACGCGGCCTGCATCAAAGAAGGGGCCAATCGCAACATTATCATTCACTAAATAGCGTAGGCCTAATTTAAAATTCAAAAGGTAGGCCTTATCCGTGATTAAAAACTTATTAATGTCGCGTTGCTCAGGATCTTCCATAATATGGTTACTTTCATCGTCCGCATAGCCGCGAATAAGATCTGTACCTTCCAAACGAAAAACTTTAATCGAGGGGATATGGCCGCTCGATGACAATTGCTTTTCAACGCCCCCCACCGCCGACCAGGCCAACGTCCACGGCCCTTGCGAATGGTAAAATTTATGCCGCAGGATGAGCTTATGATAGTTGATCGTAAAGCCCCCATCTTTCGATCCGAGGCCGGGGGCCGAACGTTCCCAAACCACCCCTAAATAGTGGCCGAAGCGAGGATTGAGCGCATGATCGCGGCCATCTAAATCAAAACCTAATTGAATACTACCAATGCGAAAGTGGCCCATTTCTTCGGCCTGGAGGCTATTCTTTTGTTTAATGCCTTCAATTTGATACTTGGTAAAAGTAGAAAAATACTTATTCCAACTCTTATAAAATTGTAATTCAAAGGCCGAAATGGTCGCATCAAAACTAAAATAACGTTTATAGCGATAAGAAAAATCGGTCGATAATTCTAACGGAAATCCTAGGAAATAGGGTTCCTTAAATCCTAAATTCACCCCATATTCGAGCAGCTTATCATCACTCTGCGGCCGCCCGGGCTCAAATTGCTTGTCTTCTAAACGTTGATTAATCTGCGTTTTAAAATTGATGGCCCTATTCTTCCCAGAAAGATTGTTGTAGTTGATCGCCGCCCCTAGTTTCAACCCCACATCCGTCCGGTAGCCCGGAGCAATTTCAATCATCCCAAAATCATGTTCTTGGACTTGAATCATGATTTCGGTGGGCACTTTATCTTGGGCCTTGCGATCTTCAACTAACGGAAAAACCTTAACCCGCGCAAATGGCCCTAGGCCTTCTAAGCGTTCACTTAATGCCTGGAGTTTAGATGGCGTGATAATGTCCCCTGGTTTTAAGTGCACTTCACGAGTTATCACCACATCATGCGTGCGATAATTCCCCTGCAGGATCGTATCGCGGAAGACTAACTGCGGCCCTAAGTGGATTTCAAAATTCAGAAAGGCCTGCTGATCATGCTGGGCATAGGATAAAAATTTACGTTGGGCCAAATTCGAAATTTTGGCCCAATAATAACCATGCTCTTGCAAAAAGGTGGTAATCTTTTGAATATCTTGCCCCAGATCAACCACATTAAAAGGAGTTCCTTCTTGATTGGTCAGATGGCGTTTGATTTCCATGGCCATGGCCGGCGGAATTCCTCCTAAATTTAATTCCATTAAAATCGTCTGCACCCCTTCTTGGATTTGATAATTAACATCCACGGCCCGGGCCTGCGCATCGAAGACCACCGGGGCCTCTACCACCGCTTGGAGTAACCCATAGCGGGCATATTCCCGTTTTAAAATTTTGGCAAAATTCGCGATAAAGTCTTCATCGAGTCCCCCAGCGGCGGCCAAGGGAGAGGCCTGATCTTGATAGAGATCTTTTAGTTGCTCGACCGTAAAAAATTCAGACGTTTTAAAATTTAGTTGATCAACGTAAGTTTTAGGGCCCTCTTGAATCGAAAAGTAATAGTTAACATAGTCCAGCCCCTCTTTGGTTTGGCCGGTTCGTTTTTTCCATTTAATGATTGATTGTAAATGGCCTTGCGCCCGATATTTTTGTTTTAAGGCGGCCACCAAGTCTTCTGCTTTTTCTTCTTCCACAGCACCCTGTAAAATTTCCTGGATGGTGTTCATTAAGTCGGCCCGCTCAAAGATCGTATTGCCCCGAAAAGCAAACTGCAGACGCTTACCTGGTTTAACATGCAACACTAATCTTAAATCCCCCGTTTGAGGGTTAAGGACTTGGCCTTCAGCATCGACCCGTGCATGATAAAATCCTTGACCAATTAATTCCCGGACCAAATTGTCAATCGCCGCCTTTAGCTGCGGCCGATTAAACTTTTTGTTTAATAATGGATCAAACCTCAGGGCCAAATTATCCCGCATAAAAGTAACCTGGGCGGGATAAACCATCTGACGTACATAAAATGTTTGGGCCACTTTAACTTTAAAATGAAGATCGACAAATAAAACTAATGAAGTATCTTGCCAGGAGGGATCTTGTAGCATTTCCGGGGCAAGATCTGCCGTCGGAGAACCAGTAGATGTCGCAGTATTTTCGCGGCGTAATTTGGCCAGATCAATAAAACTTTCTTGGAGATCGAGCAAGGCCAAACTCTGGCCGTGCTCCGTCAGATATTGGCGAACCGTTTGCAAACTTTCTTTCCCTAGGAGCGATGTATAATAGTCGCCTTGGCGTACCGGCAGAAGCGACATAATCTCTTGCACATCTTCCCAGGGTAAGGTTTCAAAGGAAATATTACGAATTTGCGGCCGCGGGACCAGGTTAATTTCTAAAATATCGACAAGGCCTTCCGTGGGATCTGTTTTCTGATAGCGCCGCGAGGTATAATTTTGTAGAGAGCCATCATCGGAAATCGTCCGCTTGATAAAATAGATAATTTTATTTACCCCTTCCTGACTATTCTTTGCTTGGTCTAAGTATTCCGTCCACAGTTCAAGATAGGGCGCACATAAAAATTGAGGCCGGCAATCTATTTTTATAACGCTGGCCGGGGCCGCCTGCAAAGGGGCCATCCTGACCGCGGCCAGCAGTATGGTAAGCACGAGAAGACCTAAACGCCAAACCTTGCCCTGGCGTCTCCCGCGAGGCTTCCTTCCAACAAGCATTCTCTGGTAAAAGGTTTTTCCTCGTAGCGAGGAAAAACAGTTTAATCCTCG
>Ga0265298_10006720_pt1 | contig 14133 bp, 13 predicted proteins | sample AusTroGonzalo_MG_3_FD_193486 | JGI IMG/M metagenome (GOLD analysis project Ga0265298, IMG submission 193486) | Bovine rumen microbial communities from tropical cattle in Woodstock, Queensland, Australia - Gonzalo_01 | ecosystem: Host-associated > Mammals > Digestive system > Stomach > Rumen ...
CCCTCTAGGTCTTGGGCTTTACCAGAAACTCGAACACCAAATCCTCCGCCATCACCATCACCTAAGCCTCGTAACTTAGTGGAACCCTTTATGTTGGACATTGTTACTGGACTAGGTGCCGCCATCACCGTATCGGGTTCACCACCTGGAGAATCGGTTTGAGTTGTAACTTCTGTAGTTACATCTGGGACATCAACAGACACATCTACAGTGACATCTATGTCCTGCGTCATATCTATTTCTTCAGGCTCAGGTTCTGGCTCCTCAGTAAGTTCTTCATCCTCTACAGCCTTAGCCACGTTGACCTGGATGACGTCCTTCTTCTGACCGGACACCGCCGTGACCACGATAAGGACGATCACGAACATCGACACCGTCACGACCGCGACAAGCGGCGCGGCCAGGCGCTGAAGCTCGATTCGCGCGAGCTTGTACTCGCGCGAGTCGCGCGGGCAGCCAAAGCCCTTGAACATGTCGCCCAAGCGCCTGAAGAAGCCCCTTGCCTCGTACTTCTCGCCGATCTCCTCAAGATCGACGATCTTCTCCTCTTCTTTTTCGCTCATAATGTCAGTATTCCCCGTTGCGCGGCGTCACATGGAGAAGACGCTTACGCTGTAGAGTTCGTTCTTGTAGCAGATGTCGAGGACATCCACGAGAGCCTTGTGCGGACTGTCGTCCGTACACTTGATGATGATCGGCGTGGATTTGCGCGTGCGCGCCGTATCCCTCAGGTGCTGGTCGAGCTCGGAGCGCTTGACCAACTTCTTGTTGAAGAATATCCTGCCATTGATGCCACCGCTTCCACCGATCTCAATCGTGACGTTGTTGTCCTCCTCCTGCTGTGACGATGTAGACTGCGACGGAGCGGGACGGTTGACGTTGAGCCGGGAGAATATGTCGTCCTGGTGGATCGTCACGACGAAGAAGATGATCAGCTCGAACACCACGTCGATCATCGGCGTCATGTCGAGAGCCGGATTGTCCTGCGGTTTCCTTGCCATAGTGTCAAACTCCCTTTTAAAGGCCTCTCTCTTTTCGGAGCTTCGGACGCTCCTGCGACTTCTCCTCGTGGACCGCCATGAATGATAGCCTCCAGATGCCAGCCGAAGTGCAGGCGTCCATGACCTTGCGTACTGCTTTATGCTGGGTCTCGAGGTCGGCACGGATGAGGATCGGGAACTCCCCCCACTTCGCCTTCTTCTCCTTGACGCGGCGGTGTATCTCGTCGGGAAGGAGCGTCACGTCGCCCATGGAGATGCGACCGCTCTGCGCGATGTCGATCTGCATGTGCTGCGCGGGGAGCTCCTCGGGGGTAAGCACGACGCCGTGCTTGCCGTCCTCGAGGTATATCGACTCGTCCTTCTTCTGCGCCTCGACGAGCGTGACGACGAAGAAGATGATCAGCTCGAACACGACGTCGATCATCGGCGTCATGTCGAGCGATGGGTTGTCCTGTGGCTTCCTGGCCATTTGTCAGGTCCTTAAGGCGTTGTCCTTCCTCAGGCGGGCATCTCGTCGGGCGCAACCTCGACGTTCCTGAGTCCGTTCAGGAACTCCATGGTGACGGCCGTCATGCGGAGGATGAGTCGGTTTGCGTTGTTGCGCAGCGCGTAGAACGCCGTCACGGCGGGAATCGACACGACGAGGCCGCCGGCGGTCGTCCAGAGGGCCTGTCCGATCGAGCTCGCGAGGGCCGCCGCGTCGCCGGCGCCGCCTGAAGCGAGTGCCTGGAACGTAAGGATCATGCCTTGCACCGTACCGAGAAGCCCGAGGGACGGGCCGAGGTTTCCGCACACGGAAATCCACTGCAGTCGCTGCATCAGCTTCTCCTGCTCGAGGTCGGACGCAGCGTTCACCGCCTCCTGGATCACGTCGAAGCCCTCCTCGACGTGCTGGAACGCCGCGGCGAGGATGTTGGACATCGCGGACGGCGTGTTCTGGCAGGCGTCGATCGCGGCCACTATGTCTCCCTCGGCCATAGCCTTCTGGATCTGGTCGATGAGACGGCGGGGCATGAGCTTCTCCGGCTTGATCAGGATGGCGCAGTCGACGCAGAAGTAGATTGCGAGGGCGCCGTCGCCGAAGAGGGCGAACCAAAGGAGCATGCCGACCACGCCCGAGCCGAAGACAATGTCGTAGAAGCCGCCGCCGGACTTCTTGCTCTGCGTCGTGTCCTGGGACACGACATTGCCATTCTCATCCGTGAATTGCTGCCCGTAGGAGGTGAGCGCCGCGACAGGGGCCGCACAGGTTCCGAACGCGATCGCGAATGCCACGAGAGACTTTTTGAACTTGCTCATTTGTGTTTTCTTTCCTTATGGTTTTTGAGATAGTATTTTGAAGGGATAAAGTTATTATATCATAAAGGCGTTGCCTGCGCACGCATCTTCTCCTCGCGTGAAATCATTGAAAGCTTATGGAAGCAATCAGCCGCCTTAATCATCGCCTCTGAGCGAACACTCCTGCACGGTTCGTCTGTATACATCAGTACCACACGCAGATAACTGTCTATAAGGGCTTTACGACAAATGTCCTGACCATCACCCTTAGTGGCAAGAAGCAGGTCGCCGCGCATGACAAGGGCCGCCGCGCTCGACGCCCTGTCGCCGGAGGTCGCCGCCTTGTTGAGGCAGTTCTCAAGCTGGACGTTCTTGCCGAGTCCTAGCAGGGCCTTCCAGTACGCGGGCGCGAGAGGTCCCGTGAACGCCGCAGCCTTGTCTTCGGAGATGATGGACTGCGCGGCGTCGTACGCCTTCTGGTAGTTGTTTGCGGAGATGTACGCCTCGACGAGGTAGCGCGCGGCCGGCTTGTCCCAGACGAGCATCCTGTAGGTCTGGACGATCTGCGTAAGGCCCGCGATCGCGCCTGCGCCCTGTCCGCCATCGACCATGGCGACAAGCTTGTCGTAGTTGGCGGGCTTGTCGACGTCAAGCGACTGGACGGAGTTCAGGGGAATCTCCTGCTGGGCCGTCATGTTGCCCTGCTTGTACGACAGGGCGTATGTCTTCGATCCGCGCTGCCACGTGATGTCGCCGCGCTTCTGGTTGATCGTGCCGGGAACCGCCACAGCGGCGGATGCCGCGAGCGCGGCCGTAGCAACAGCTGCGAATTTATTCATTTTCGGTTTCTCCTTCAGATTCTTCGTTTACGTTTGCGTTCTCTTCCTCCGCCGGAACCTCTCCGGCGTCCTCCTGGACAGGTGCTGGCGCGGCGGACGGCGCAGCGGCCGGCTCTGCGCCAGCCGAAGGCGCCGCCACGGAGTTCTTGGCCCTGTTCATGCAGTTGATGACCTCCGTCCTGCCCTTTCCGTCCGGGAAGTACTCAAGGTACTGTGCGCCGTACTCCATGACGCGGTCCGCCTGCTCGTCGCCGAGGCGCGAGAAGAGCGGGATCATCGTCGAATAGCAGCGGTCGAGGTTCGCGAGCGCGCCCTTGGACATGGAGGAGAGCGGATGCCCCTCGTCGGGAGCGCGCGTCTGGAGGAACGTCTGGAGCATCTGGGCCGCCGTCGCGCACGTGTCCTTCGCGATGGCCTCGAGCCTCTGCCTCTCCTCCTCGGACGAAGCGGTCTGGGCGAGCGCGTCCTCGGCCTTCATGCGCTTGATGACGATGTCCGCGCTCATGAGATCGACCTCGTCAACCTCCTCCTGAGGCTTGCCCTTGCGGTAGTTGCGCAGCTTCCTGATCGCGCCGACGGCCGCGTTGAAGTGCTTGCGCCTGAGGTCGTCCTCCTTCTCGGTGCGGCCCTGCTCGGACGCGATCTCGGCGAGGAGGAGGTTCGCGTCCGCCGCTATCGCAAGACGCGACATCTTCTGGTCGGAGAGGAACATGTCGAGCTGCGCGCGCGCCTCGGCGAAGGACTTCTGGCGGAAGAGCGACTTCGCCTGTCCGATGCGGGCCCTGGCGACGGTGGACATCTGGTTGGTGCCGGCGACGGCGACGGCCTTCTCGAACGCCTGGTTGGCCAAATCCCAACTCTTTGCATCAATAAGGGCCTCGCCGGCGTTCACGAACTGTTGAGCAGAATATGCACCATCAGTCCTAAGCATTTCAGCGTAAATCTCAGTACCCTCTTTCTTCATGTCCATTTCAAGCAACGCCTTTGCAAGATGCGGCTTTGCATTCTTTGCTTCTTCGGAATCTGGAAACGCGCGAGACAACCTATCAAAAGCATCCTTTGACTTATCCACCTGCCCAAGAGCAGTGTATATTGTCCCCTGCTGCACATAAGCAGCCTTTGAATACTTGCCCTTAGGGAACAAGGAAAGATAGGTTTCATAGGCAGAAGCAGCCTCATTCATTTGTTTTTCTCCCATTTCCACGCGTCCTATCTTCTTAAGGCATTGTCCAAGCCGCCCTCGGCACTGGCCTGCAAGAAACAACGATCCTTCGCGCAGTTCAAGCAATGTCTTACGTTCAGACTCGCTTACGCGTGGATTTGCAAGTGCCTTATCCGCCTGATTCGCTAAATCAGCGAACTGCTTTATAGCATTGATAATCTGAATCATTCCATTCTTGAAATCCAAACTCTGGGCTTCTGCAATTTCATTTGTTTCACTGCCGGCAAGCAAATCCATCGCATCCTTCTGATACATCTGAGCCAACTGCATGTTTGCAACACCTCTGTTGGCAGGGGATGCCTCTACAGGCAAATAAGCACGGTAATATCTTTTTGTCTCCTCACGATTCCCCAAAGCTTCGTGACACTTTGCCATCTGCAAAAGAGCGGTTGCATAATAAGTGGAGTTTGTATAGTATTTCTCCAAATATCCCCAATATCGCATTGAATCTTCTATCTTACCAGCCTTGAACAGTTCTCCGCCCTTAGCTGCAGCAATTGACGGTGCCTTAACATGACGCTGAAAGTTATTGACGAACAATGTAAAAAGCCTATCTGCTCTCTCGAGCTCACCACGCTCCATTTCCTTGGCTGCACATGCCAAAACCGCATCTCCTGCCATACTCATTACCACATTATCACTGCTTCCAGAAAAACGTTCTGCCAAATAACCCTCTATCGCATCTGCATTATCGCGATACTCAGCCTTAATTTCGGCATTTGGCTCTTCGTCCATTGCGCCCAAATAGCTATAGATAACATTATGTATCGCACCTACAGATTCAGGAATTTCAGGATACTTAGACAGAACTTCCATATAATCGGCTATTGCGGCCAAATATTCCTGCGAATTGTACTTGTCCCTCGCGCTCTTAAACTGCGCAGCGCGAACACGTGCCATATCTTCAGCAGTCACCTTAGTCTTTATCTTGGCTCCATATTTCTCCTCAGCAAACTTTCTAACCTCCTCTGAAAGCTCCCCGGCTAGTGGAGCCCACGGCGACATCTCAAAGCGATTAAAAACAGAAACAGATAGATTGAAAGCGCCCTTTCCATCTCTCTTTCCGTGATCATCTCGTTCGCCAAACATATATGATTTCACAAGTTCATCATCATGTTTGGGCTTAGAAAATTCTTTTTGAGCCTCTTCCCAAAGCATTTTTGCCTGCAAGTACATAACTTCAGGCAATGGAGAAATCTTCAACAGACCAAGCCGTCCCTCAGGATCAGTCTCTCGAATTTGGTCATCAATATTCTCAAGATCCTCCTGAAATTCTTCTATTATTAAATTAGCACGTTTTACATTCCCCTTAAGTTGCTCAAGATGTGCCTTCATTCCTATTGCCCGCCCAAAAAGCACCGCACTCTCATTCTTAAGGCTCTGCTCAATAATTCTCTCAACCATCGCAGCAACATTACCTAATGCCTTGTCGCGTTTATCCTTTTCCTTGTCGGTACAATTTTCTGCAACACGCATCAGCAAATCACAGTACTCTGTCGCCAAAGAAAGCCAACTGCTTCCACGCAAATTCGGCAAAATCTTGGCATAAACCTCTGATGCCTTATCGAAGTTTTTTGCCTGCGAAAGAATCTGACCATAGGCGTAGCCGGCATCAACATAAAACTTCTCAAGCCCTTTTGGCGGCTTGGGAAACATCGCAAAAAATTCATCGTATATTTTTATGCATGATTCTTTCTGATTGCGTCCAAAATAATAGTTCGCCACCTCTAGTCGCGCAGCCCAATATTTTGAACCCTTTCGATCAGGAAGCGCTGCAATAATTTTTTCTGCTTCATCAAACTTTCCAAGGGAGAGAAGGCCACGCACCTCAATCGCAAAAAACATAGCATCTGACTCAGGCCATTTCTTCTTTGTAGCAGCAATCACGGGTTCTGCGAAATCCGGATACCCATTGTCAACAAGAGCTTCGACATAAGCTATCTCAAACAGAAGCTCCTCGTCAATTTTCTCCTCCGCTTCGTCCGCGACCTCGGCGTCTGCGGCTGGAGAGGGTTCGTCAGCACGAACTAACGGCACTACAACCACGCCGAACGACATGGTCGCCCCTAGTAGAAATTTTGTTATGTTGTTGCTCATGATGCAACTATTATACACTATCGAAGCCATCTAATGCAACTGAAGTTTACTCATTTTTTGATCTTGCTCGGCATGGTCGGTTGTCTTGCGCGTTTTTGGGGTCAAAAAAAAATGTGGCTCCTTCCCGCTGCTCTTCGGTATACTACCGACTGCTAAGAACAACCAGCCAAAAAGGAGCCACGCCATGAATGATACCATAATTGCCGCGAAGGCGAAAGAGCAGCACGACAATTTTGTGGGTAAAGTTCTTACCCATTTCTCAAAGCCCAAAATGCGTTTTGTGCGAGAGACCACATACGGGATTCAGGCGTCCGAAGACACGACGCTGGCTTCCATAGTGCGGGCGATCGACGACAACGTAAAGCCAATACAGACCGAGAAGAGGCTGTCGCGCAACATCGAGGACGAGCATGTCGGCGACGCCGTGGCGCAGGCGATACTGTCGGAGGGCGCCAGGTTCGTGAAGAAGGACACGCAGATCCTCGTGGACCCGACCGAGATACGCAAGGAGTACGCCTACAAGATGGAATACCTCACGCAGGTAAGGGATGCGAGCAGATCTTCGAGGGAAGGCAGGGATGTGATCGTGAACGGATTCCAAGGCTGCATGGTCGCGGCATGCACTAGCGGCTCCAGGAAGACGACCCCGCTTGCGCTGAGGCTATGGTCGTCCCGAGCCCTGGGGTTCAAGGGCGAGAGCGACGAGGTGCTGAAGATCTTGGACGACGTGTTCGACGCGACAGGCGGGAAAGGCATCGTCGTATACGACCGTGGAGGCGACAGGCCAGCATTCTACGTGGATTTCATCGAGAAAGGGCGGGATTTCATCGTGCGCGTCAAGTCGCGCAGCGTCCTGTCGTGGCGGGGCCTCCACGAGATCAGGTTCCTGGCGGAGAACTGCACGACGAGGCACAGCCACCATGTGACGTTCGACTCGCACGGCAGGGAATGCAACGTGCCCATATCCTTCGGCACGATGCCGGTGAAGCTTCCCATGTTCCCGGAAAAGCAGCTCCATCTGGTCGTGGTCCGCGGCTTCGGGCAGCAGCCGATGATGCTCCTCACGTCCCTTGGCGTGGACGCTTCGTTCAAGTCGCAGTGGCGTGTCGTCGAGGGGTATCTGAGCAGGTGGCCCATAGAGGAGACGATAAGGTTCGTCAAGCAGGAGTACGGATTCGAGAACATCCGCGTGCACGGCTACAACGCGATCCGCAACATGGCCTCGCTCGTCCTGGCGTCGGCGCACTTCGCCACGGTGTGGATAGGAAGACACCTGAAGCGGGCGGTGCTTGCCGAGCATCTGGAGCGGCTCAACAAAAGGCTGAACGAAGTCCCTCAGTTCCGCGCATACGCGACGGCGGCGGGGATAAGGCGGGCGTTCTCTGCCTTCGGCCTGCTGCTCAAGAAGATCGTCAGCCATGCAGCAGACATCGACGACAGCAACACTGCGCCACTCCTCCCAGGCTTCGCGGAGCTCCTGGAGTAGAGCCGCAACCGACGCCAAAAGCTCCTGACAGCGCAAACACACTTTCCAAAATGCACTTCACCCCGGTAAACATTGGGCGAAGTCCACTTCGTCACTCAAAAAATGGGTAAACTCCAGGAGTCAACGAATCACCGCGACACGAATCGCCGATCCCTTCGTCATTCTGAGATTGCGACAAATTCCCAGTAGCCGGACTTCCGTCCACCGATGCGCATAAGACCAAATGTCTTCTTGAGCGACCGCAACTGATAATTCACACCGTCACGTGATAACCCTACAATTTCCATCAGTCTGTTGATTGTGACGCTCCGATCATCCATAATGGCGGCAACGAGCTTCAGCGCAGTCCCTCTTAGTGTAGTACCGGCAGTCTTTAGTGTAGTACCGGCAGTCTTTAGTGTAGTCACATTGCCTGCCTTTTGCGGGGACTGTCCAGCAGCGTCCCTGTTCCTGTCCACTACATCGGTCGAGCAGCACGAGGATTCGAGGGCCTTTTCACGCTTGCGCCGCTCGCGCGCCTGGGACGCGCGGAGCACCAGCTCGAACTCGTCCGCGTCCGCGACGCCGCGCCTTTCGAGCTCGCTTCTGTTGTACGCAAACACCGCCTCGTGCGTGACGCGCGTGTTGAGTCCGCTCTTTATCGCCTCGTTGCTCCTGGCCGCATCCATCGCCGCGCGGCAGAACGCGATCGTCTCCGCGTCGTACTTGCAGTTCTTCCCGCCGGACCGCGCGTGCAGGGACAGCGCATCCACCTTTTCGCCGACCTTCTCAACCTTCTCTCCGACGCAGCCTATCTTCTCACCCACTGCGCCTATCTTTTCGCCGACGCAGCCGATCGCCCGTATCGTCGTCTCGGCGAATTCCCTGATTTCGCCGTGGAGCTCCCTGGCGGACCTCGCGGCGCGCTCCTCCACCGGCGCGTCGTTCAGCTCCCCGCCGATTCCCCGCAGGATGTCCACCACCCCAAGTCCGGGGGTCTCGACGAGCCTCATCATCCTGCACAGCTTCGCGGTGTCGCAATCGAGCGCCAGCCGCACAAACCGCTCCTTCGACACGTGCGCGTCGAAGTACTCGCGGTAGCCGCTTGCGTCGCAGACGTCCATGAGCGCCGAGCATAGCCTCTCCACCTCGCCGCACAGGATGTCCGTTACTGCGCGACAGTAGTCCGACTTCGTCGCCGAACGCGCGTCCATCCCCATGAACGCCTTGTCCAGCTTGCCGTTGAAATCCTCGTCGCTGCTTTCGAAGACGCGCATGACTCAGTCCCCGCCAAGCATGCGCGCAATGATTGCGCGCATGATGTCGCGAACAGACCTCACGTAGGCGATCTGCCTCAGAAGGATAATTGTCAGCTCTGTCATCTACCGGATGTCTTGCTTTGTTTCCCATCCGCAGCCCGCACTCTCGGCGCAGGCGCGGCCCCGACATTTTAATCGGTCGAAGATTGTATCAAAAAAGAAGAAACTTTTGAACGGGATTCTTCAATTTTTTTCGACGGGCAGGTTACGCTACGCAAAATGGGGGGTACGCTACGCAAGAAAGGGGTTACGCTACGAAAGACAGGGGTTACGCTACGAAAGATAGGGGTTAAGCTACGCAAAACGGGGGTTACGCTACGCAAGACAGGGGTTACGCTACGCAAGACAGGGGTTACGCTACGCAAGATAGGGGTTAAGCTACGCAAAACGGAGATTAAGCTACGCAAGACGGCCTAAAAACTACACTAAAGGGAGGTTAAGCTACGCAAAAGCGTGTCAAGTAGCTTAACCTAAAATCTCAGCCAATGAAAACGGTGGTCCCGTGGACTTCTCGCGTTACGCGGATTTCCCGCGTAGCGTAATGTTTGAGATACTTTCGCACGCCGCACGGATCAATGCGCAGGGGAGTTCCCCGCCGTCCGCGCGGACAGCGAAAGGAAACGAAAGATGAAGGAATCGGTACGCGAACTCGCCGAGGCGATATACTGTCTGGCGACTGTTTTGCAGAAGGTCAAAGAAGCGAATGAAGGAAAGGTCCCCCCATACCCCCCTAAAGGAAGCAAGGAAAGAAACCTTATGCTAAAACCAGACGCGTGCGCGCGCGAGGTTTTCGTCAAGCCGACGAAGGACGAGGTCGCGGCGCACATCGCGGCAATGGGCTACACGTTCACCGCGGACGAATTCTGGGAGTTCTACGAAGCCAAGGGCTGGCGCATCGGCCCCAACAGGATGCGCTCGTGGAAGTCGGCCTGCTCGACGTGGCACAGCCGCAGCGTCCGCCAAGCCAGGATCGAGGCCGCGCGTCAGGCGCACATCGACGCGAAGTTCGAGGAGCGCGAGGCGAGGCGGGAGGCGCGCAACGCCAGCGTGCAGGAGATTGCCGAGAAGAGGCGCGAGGAGAACGAGAGGCGCCGTCTCGCGGCGATATGCGCGGACCCGCACGTCTGGGACCTCTGCCGCGAAAGGTGCGCGCACTGCGGCGATGGCGGCGGATGCGTCAAGGGGGCGAAGGTGCCGCCGGACAGGCGGAATCCGCCGGTGATGCCCGAGGAGTGCCGGCATTTCGCCGCAAAGGAGGTGGCGCGATGAGAAGGACGCTGTGCGAGTCGGCGCTTTCCGGGGTCCGCGAAGAGGTGGACATCGACAAGGCGCTTGCGGAAATGAGCGACGGTGGCGCTGGGGCGGATCGGCTCTACCGCGACGCAGACCGGGCATTCTCGGGGATGAGCGAAGACGAAACGCGCTATGCGAGATGCGTCGCAGCCGCGAAGGTGCGTGTCTGGCGACGGGCGCCCGAACTGCTCAGGGTACTGCTCCTGGTGCTCAGGCACAGGCAATACAGGGGCGAGAGCATCGCCGTCCTTGCAAGGGAGAAAGGCATCTCCCGGAAGGCCGCGAACAACCTCTATTGGTTACATCTGAAAAAACTTGAAAATATTCTTCTAGACCAATAAAAACGGGGGTGAAACGCATGTACCGCCCCCGACTTCACCCTGTTTTCGCGAGGAAAAACAGGTGTTTTGGTGACACTAAGTGGGGAGAGCGTTCTCCACGAAGGCAAAACGAAAGGAAAACTTCAAGATGAAGATAAGGAGCATCAGGCAGTTCAAGCAGGAGATAGACGCGGCGTTCGAGACGATGAGGACGCGCGACGAGGCGAAGGCGTGCTACGACTTCAGCCGCGAGGAGTACAAGTCCGCCGAGGAGGAGCTTTGCGCATACGCGGCGGCGAACCCGGACGTGTTCGAGGGCACGGACGGCGCGAGCGGCTGGGGCGAGACGGAGAGCGTCGAGTACACGATGACCGGCGGCATGACGGTGGAGCGCGCGGACGGCGGCAAGCTGTCGGACGCGGAGTTCCTGAAGGGACTGCCGACGAGGTACGTCCGCGCGAAGCTGGAGCTGAACAAGGCGAAGATCAAGGCGGACGGGCTCGACGCCGACGCGCTTGCGAAGCTCGGCCTCGTGCGCATCGCGACCATGAGCATGAAGCTCAAGCCGATCAACGAGGTAAACGAGCCGTCACGTTGACAAGGCAAGGAAACAACAACATCGCGAATCTAAAACGAAACGGAAAGGAGGTGATGAAAATGAAGAGACTGACAGGATGGCTCAAGGCGCTGCCCTGGGTCGCCGCGCTTAAGGCGGCGCTCAAGGTGCTCCTGCCCGCGGCGATAGGCACGTCCGCAGCGGTCCTCGCGGGCTGCTACGTCGGCAAGGCCGAGTTCAAGGGCGAGGACATGCGGCTGTGCCCGTTCCTGGGTGCGGACGCAAAGTGCGACGCCTGCGCGGACAGATAGCGTCCGGGAGGCGACGCCGGAGCCACCCGGGGGTCGGACATCGCTACTCCCGGGGGTAGCGACCCTGTACCCCCGGGAGTACGGACCCTCTACCCCCGGGGGTCGGACATGCCGACACCCGGGTGGCTTTTCGAAGCAATAAAAAACGACAAACGCAACTTTCGCGCGCGGCCGGGTGGCCGCCGCGAACATCAACGACAACCCGCCGATGTCCGAAAGAGCGGACGGAGGCAAACCAACGAAAGGAAAACAGCAAATGACCAAGCCGGTAATCAACTACATCAACAAGCCGCAGTACGACCGCGTGAACAACAGGACCATATTCGTCCCGACCATCGTCGATCGCGAGGCTCCAATCTCGCTCGAGGGCGTCATCGAGTCCGCCATAGACCGCGGACTCGTCGTCGGCGTCAAGGCGAACGCCGCGCGCGCCATCGCCGAGGGCATCGCCGAGGAGCTCTACCACCAGTTCTGCCTCGGACGCGGCATCCAGTTCGGACAGTACTTCAACGGACGCCTCTACCTCGACGGCTCGTCGCCGAGCTCGGACGCCATGATCGGACCCGGCAACGGCGTCAACATCCGCCTCGTGAAGGGAACGCTCTTCAAGCTGCGCACCGAGGACTTCTCCTGGCACCTCGTCGGCTCCGAGAACTTCCCGAGGGTCGATTTCGTCCTCGCCAACGACGAGGGCGCGGTCCGCGGTGAGATCCGCCGCGACAAGCCCGTCGCCATCAACGGCGAGAACCTCGCAGAGGCCTCCTGCAGCGTTTCGTGGAATCTGGGCGAGGAGGTCCGCACCGCCGCCGCGACAATCTCCGCGCGCGGCGCGAACCTGCTCGTCATCGACTGGCCCGCCGAGTTCAGCGGCATCGCCGACGGAACCGAGGTGACCTTCACCGTCACCAAGACCGCCGACGGCAAGGACTACGCCGTCAACGCGACCGCCGTCGTCGCCGGCTAACCGACGCGGAAAGTTGGCGCGGAGTGTCTGACACCTCGCGCCAGTTACGAAAGTTGGCGCGAGGTGTCAGACACTCCGCGCCAACACTTCCGGCATTCCGCGGCCGGAGAGGAGCGGAACCAAGCCTCGTCTTGCGCCGTCCACGGCGCAGGAGGCCCCGCCATTCCCGCTCCCTCCAGCTGTCAGGGCTCTGCGGGAGAAGACCGCAGGCTTCCCGTCTTCGGCGGGCGACCGACAACCTCCTCGAACCTCCGACGGAACCACGCCTCGTCATCGGGCGGCAACGGGCCGGCCACGCAAAGATACGCCTCCATACAATCCTCTATCTGTCTGGCCCATGCATCCAGTTCCATCCGCAGAGGATTTCCGTTGCTCTCGTCTTCAACATGAACACGGGCGAGTTCTTCCGTCATGCGCACATAGTGGTCAAACCAAGGTCGCCACCTGTCCTGAACCGCCTGGTCGGAAAAAAGCAAGCTAGCGCAAACGTCCTCGGATATCGACCGCACCCTGCCATACGCAACATGCAGCCTGCGGAACGTCTCGGAGCGTCTTCTCGCAGCATCGGGACACTCGCGCGCCACAAGTTCCTCGATCTTATCGAACCTTACGGCGAGTGCGCCCTTCTTAACACGCTCGTACAGTTTCCAGCGCACTCGCTTGTCCGTCAGAGAATCGATCTCTTTCATGATGCGACCGTGTCCGCTCCCCTTTCCGGCGACTATCCTCTCCGCGATTCCCGCAATGTCCTCTTCGATAGCAGATATCTGCGCGACTCCGTCCGCGGCGAACGACGCCGCAGCCGCGCAGATGAGAACTGGTGTCGCAAACGCCATTTGATTGCCCTCTTCTCCTGTTGCCGCGCACCTTGCACGAGACATCTGCATTATAGCAACCTCCGCCCCAGCCTGTCAATAGCGGATTATGGACAACAAAAATTTCACAGGAAAACTTGGCGCAGAGTGTCTGACACGCCAAGTTTTCCGAGTACTATAGGGCTTAACCGACGGAATCTGCATTACCGCCAGCCTATCCACGGGACCATGTAGAGCGGAAGCCGCTCGACACCATCCTTGGCGAACGAAAGGTCGCCAGGATGCAGTATGATGCTCTCTCCTATATTTGTCCTGAACTTGTCGCGAAACTTGTCGAGCGATGCCGTCGAATAGTCCTTTTCGCTTTTGACCTCTACCGCCGTAACGTTCTTCCTCCTACGCATTTCCGCATTGGCAACGAGGAAGTCAATCTCCATTCTATCCTCGGCATGCATCTTGTCGTAGCGGGAATAGAAGAACAAGTCGAGCCCCTGGGCAGTGAGCATCTGCGCAACGGCATTTTCAATCAGCATCCCCTCGTTGAACGAAAGGCTGTCGAACATTATGCGCCTGTGAGCGTCCTCGATGGCCTTGGGATTCGCGCCGAACGCAAGGCTGACAAGCAGCCCCGTGTCCGCAAGGTAGCACTTCAT
>Ga0265298_10006721_pt1 | contig 14133 bp, 15 predicted proteins | sample AusTroGonzalo_MG_3_FD_193486 | JGI IMG/M metagenome (GOLD analysis project Ga0265298, IMG submission 193486) | Bovine rumen microbial communities from tropical cattle in Woodstock, Queensland, Australia - Gonzalo_01 | ecosystem: Host-associated > Mammals > Digestive system > Stomach > Rumen ...
TAAATAACGAATAAAAACAAACGGCCGGTTCTGAATTCTGGTGATTTGCTTTTCCTGAAAACGGAAGAAATTTTAATCTGATTTTCATCTGCTTTTTGCCTTGCTTTCAGAACAAAAGGTTGTCAGTCATGTTATGATACATATGCCGGATGAACCGGAAGGAAGGAGAGAATCAGGATGGATTCCTATACAATCGAAGATATTGAATTGCTGAGAAAGAAGAGCGGACTGAGTTATCAGGAAGCAGTTGCCCTGCTTGATTATCACAGCGGGAATCTTGCCCGGGCGCTGATTGATCTGGAAAAAAACGGACGTTTGAAGAGTGAAGAAGAAAACATTCGGAAAGAAGGAACAAGGGCCATGAGCGAGAATCATAAAAAAGGTGAAACCAGGGAGAAGGCGCTCAACTTGCTGCAGAAACTCTACCGCAGCCGTGTCAAAATCCGCAAGGGCGATACCAATGTTGTCAACGTGTCAGTTCTTTTTGCCGCAGCATGCCTTTTGCTGGCTCCGCATATGACGATTGCCGGCGTAATCATCTCCATGATTCTGGGCTATCAGTTCTCATTTACAAGGATGGATCCTGATTTTGCCGCAGAGAATCTTGAAAAAATGGTACGCAGCGCAGCACAGAATGCCAAATCCTCCGTATCCAGTGTTGTGCAGACGATATCTCATGAAACAAAGGATATTCAGAAGAAAATAAACGACATCGAAATAATAACCGATAAGGAGAAGAAAACGTATGACGAACCGGTAAAAGACGTCAGTCCGAGACCCGATTTTGTCGATGATGCGGCTGAAAGCCTGAAAAAGCAGGCTAAGGAACTGGAAGACACTATGGATTCTTTCTTCGATGTCAATCCAGCAGCAACGACCTATCACAGCGCTTATTCCGCAGCAGCTTCCAGCGTGCCGACGATTCAGGTGCCGGTTCAGACGGAAACGAAGGACGGTAATGTGACCCTTGAAGACGATACAGACGGTTATTCGTCCGTGACCATCGGATAAGATCGGTTCATGGATACGATCATTATTCCGGATAAAGATTCAGTTTCAAATGAAGGATAAAGGATGGAAAGCATGTCCAGGATACTCATTGTCGAAGATGAAAAAAAGATTGCACGCTTTCTGGAGCTGGAACTCAGGCATGAGGGATACGATGTCCTGACCGCGTATGACGGGCGAAGCGGACTGGATACCGCGCTTCAGGAAGATCCTGATCTGATTATTCTGGACCTGATGCTTCCGGAACTCAGTGGAATAGAGGTTTGCAGGAGACTGAGACATACGAGCGACGTGCCGATCATCATGCTTACCGCCAAGGATGATGTTTCCGATAAAGTCATGGGCCTGGATATGGGTGCGGATGACTATGTTACCAAGCCGTTTGCAATTGAAGAACTGCTTGCAAGAATCCGTGTCGCGCTGAAAAAGCGCCGTGCAAAAGATCTGCGGGAGACAGTCCGGGAAGATCATATGCTCTCAATCGGGTGCATCAGTATTGATACAGCATCCTGGCAGGTGCGCGTCAAAGGGGAGACGGTCGCTCTGACCAGAAAGGAATTTGATACGCTGAGGTATCTGATGGAGCATCATGGCACAGCGGTTACGCGGGACCAGCTGATGAACGAAGTATGGGGATACGACTATATCGGTGATTCCAATATAGTCGATGTTTATATCCGATATCTGCGGCATAAGATTGACGATCAGTTTGGAATCAAAACAATTCATACAATCCGTTCGGTGGGTTATTTATTTGACGATGAAAAAGAACAGGCGTAAACAGTCAAGCAATAAACAGGTTCACCCAGACGGTACGCGGGATCTGGTGTTTGCGAACAAGGTCAGCGGGAGCGTTCACGGCGGGTTGAGCAGGATTCGTCTGTCCCTGACGTTCAGGATTGCCCTGCATTACTGTATTCAGCTTCTCCGCAGCTTTATACCGGTCGCGTTGATACTGTCGGTAATGATCTGCATAGCTGTCAGTATTCCTGTCTCAAGGGAACTTGCACGAATGATTCCGGCTTCAGCAGAGGAAGAAAAGACAGAAATATGCAGCGATTACATTTCAGTAATGCATACTGATACAGACGAAGAGAAAGCTTTTTTTCCGAAGATCGGACAGCAGTTTTCCGTCCTGTTCAGCCGTCTGTTCAGCCATCAAGAGATCCGGTTTTACTATTCTGCTTCCGGCGGATTCTGGCTTGTCACTCTGAACGTGAAAGATCTGTATACTTTCTGGATACTGATCATGGGCGGTCTGCTGATATGCGACGCATTCCGGATGCTCTATTTCTTCGTGCATGATCAGCGTCTGAACAAACGTGTGCTATCACCAATCCGTGATATTGCCTCAATGGCAGAAACACTGTCGGAAAGCAATCTGTCAAACAGAATCAATATTGCCGGGACGAAGAATGAACTGAAAGATCTGGCTGTCGTGATCAACCGGATGCTGGATCGAATTGAACGAAGCTATAACAGCCAGAAGCAATTTGTCTCTGATGCCAGTCATGAACTGCGTACTCCTATCTCGGTAATCCGCGGGTATACGGATATGCTCAGGCGATGGGGAAAAGACGATCCGGAAGTACTGGATGAGGGGATTGAAGCAATTTCACAGGAAACTGAGGGCATGAAGGACCTGGTGGAAAGTCTGCTTTTCCTTGCAAGACACGATAAGAAAACGCTGATGATGGAGATTTCCGCCTTCGATCCGGAAGAAATGATCCGTGAGGTTCGGAAAGAGGAAGCGATGGTCCATACCGGATACCGGTTTGAAACTGAACGAATGGACGGAATAACCATCAAGGCGGACAGGAATATGCTCAAACAGGTCCTGCGGATCTTCTGCGACAATGCGGTCAAGTATTCTCCGGAAGGTACGGCGGTTACCCTGTCCTGTTTTCAGAATGAGAACGGGGAGTTGTGTATGTCAGTCAAGGATCAGGGAACCGGGATTTCCCAGGACGAACTGCCGAAGATCTTTGACCGGTTCTACCGCAGTGATAAAGCGAGAAAAGCTGATACAGGAGGGCATGGCCTCGGCCTGAGTATAGCCAGGATTATCGTCATCGCGCATAAAGGAAAAATCCGCGTCCGTTCAAAACCAGGATGCGGATCAGAGTTTATCGTGGTACTGCCGAGGGAATAATCCGACTGCATTATTTTACATAACGATTAACGGGTTTGGGAGCGCGCATTCTGCGCGGTCCTCTTCTTTTATGTCTGAACACCATAAAAACGATCAGTCCGATCAGCAGCAGCGGCGGTCCGAAAAGGATCAGTGCCAGCTCAAAACTTAAAGGCGGAAACGGATTCGGGTCGGCATAAGTTTCCTCGATTATCTGTTCCAGGGTTTTAGGGACATTCTCACGCACTTCCACAGTACGGGAAGCGGTCAACGAATAAACTGCCGGATCTCCACGCTCAGGGAAATAGGTCATCGTACCTATCTGTTCCCCGACGGAGACCGGTGCCTGAAAATCGCGGGTATACTGAATCAGAACCAGGTTTTTCAGATTGGCCGCCATTCGTTTGATTTCCGATTTTGTCGCAACAATCTCGGCTGAACCTTCAACCGGAGTACAGATCAGCTGGATTCTGCCCCGATTGGAATCGGAAGTGGAATAATTACTTGTCTCGATCGTAATCGGATTCATATTGTACAGATCCACCGGTGTAACGCTCATATACTGACTGAATCCATAATTCATCAGCTTGATTGTGTCTGCCCAGCGGGCGCGCTTTCCTGTGAACATGACAACGGAGATCAGATCAACACCATCTTTTGAAGCGGCTCCGCAGAAACAGTAGCCTGAGTGGGAATGGGAGCCTGTTTTAATACCGGTGGCATAGGGAAAGTAATACTTGTTTTTGTTTTCTTCCGTTCCTGTCAGCATATATTCTGTTTTGGTCGTGATGGTCCGGGCACGCTGCTTGTTGGAACGAGGAATATGATAAGAGACCGTGCCTGCGATCTCCCGGAATGTTTCGTTTTTCATCGCTTCACGGGCGATGAGGGCGATATCCCGGGCCGTGGAGTAATGATCTTCCTCATGATATCCGTGAGCGTTGGCAAAATGGGTATTTGTACAGCCGTAAAGAGCAGCTGTTTCATTCATCAGGTTCACAAAATGAGGAATGTCCCCTGAAACTGTCTCAGCGATGACGTTGGCTCCGTCGTTCGCGGAAAGCAGCATCGTGCCGTACAGAATATCAATAAAACGGACTTCCTCACCTTCTTTCAGATACATTGTGGAGGAGTCAGACGGTATGTTGAGGGCAGAAGAGGAAACGGTTACCGTTTGCTCCAGATCATCCACAAACATGATGCCCAGAAGAACCGTCAGAATCTTGGTCATTGATGCCGGATAACGGACTGTATCGGCGTCTTTTTCGAATATGACCTCTCCTTTATCCTGTGTCAACAGGACAGCAGATGCTGCATAGAGCTGATCTGCTGACAGATCCTCGGGATGTTCCGCGTCATAATCCGGCGCGTCAGGAGAGAGCGTCGGCTCGGGTATCGGTTCGGATGTGGCTGTCGGTTCGGGAGTGCTTCTGGCTGCCGAAGCGAACGGACTCCAGAGGAAGAGCAGCATGAAGAACAGCAGAATCGCTGAAATTTTTCTCACGACGCTACACCTCTCTTTCCGTAACAATCGATAAAAAGCAGATTTATACGGCGGGAACCGGCACCGGGACAGCAAACACGGGAACCATGGCATTGCCGGTAAACTGGAGCGCCAGGAAAAGAATACCGAGGATCGCAAGGTAAAGCGCGAACCACGCCAGGGGGATACGCGTTATCATTTTCAGCATAAAACGAATGGAAATATATCCAACCACGGCGGCAACAATGATCCCGATCAGGGAGGGAAGAAGCGCAATCTCTTTAAACCAGCCGTTCTCCAGAGCATCCTTGCCTTCCATCAGAAGAGAACCGAGGATGGCAGGGGCACTCATCATAAAGGAAAACTTTGCGGCAGTTTTTTTCCCGAGACCGGTGGACACGCCGCCCAGAATTGTTGAGCCGCTGCGGGAAATTCCGGGAGTCATGCCGATTCCCTGGAAAAGGCCCATGATCAGCGCCTGAAGAATACCGATCCTGCCGCCTGCGTTTTTTCGGGAGGCAGCGATCCGGTCACACAGCAACAGAAACAGAGCCGTAATCAGGAAGGATGTCCCCAGGAACCATCCGCTGTCAAAAACCTGGAATCCGTTGACAGCGGGAAAGAGCTTCTTCGCGGCCAGATAGACCGCCAGCGTAGGCACGGAGGCAATAATCAGCAAAATCAGGGTCTTGTTTTTGAAAGGATGAAGAATCATATCGATCCAGTCTTTCCGGAAAACGATAAGCACAGGAATCAATGTGCCAACGTGCAGCAGGATATCCAGCATCTTCATTGCCGGTGAGTCCGTCTGTATTCCGAGAAAAAGACGGGCAAGAAGCAGATGCCCGCTGGAAGATATCGGAAGGAACTCTCCCAACCCCTGTATCAGACCCAGGACAGCGCTTTGAAGAATCGACATAAAACAGTCCTCCGAATCGTGGAATGAATGTATTCTATCATAACGGGAACAGTTTGGAAAGCTTGACTGATCCTATCTCAGCGGATATAATTTCCCACTGGAACTGATTCCAGGCAATACATGAAAAGGAAGTGCGTCCATCACATGAAGCTAGGCGTTGTCGGTCTTCCGAACGTAGGAAAGAGCACGTTGTTCAACGCAATCACAAATGCCGGTGCCCAGGCGGAAAATTATCCTTTCTGCACAATTGAACCGAATACGGGGATCGTGCTGGTTCCGGATCACCGGCTCGATGTACTCGCGGAAATGTACCATCCTAAAAAGGTGACGCCCACAACGATAGAATTTGTTGATATTGCCGGACTTGTAAAAGGTGCAAGCAGAGGTGAAGGCCTGGGGAACAAATTTCTTTCCCATATCCGCGAGGTGGACGCCATCGTTCATGTGGTGAGGTGCTTTGAGGACGATAATATTATCCATGTGGATGGATCGGTAAATCCGGCCCGTGATATCGAGACCATTAATCTGGAACTGATTTTTGCAGATCTGGAAACGGTTCAGAAACGGAAAGACAAGGCGGAAAAAAGTTTCCGCGGAGGCGATAAAAAAGCCGGGGAGGAAGCTGAACTCGCTGAACGTCTCTATAATCATCTGGAAAGCGGAAAACCTGCCCGCACGCTGGAGTGCACGGACGATGAGAAACAGATCATGAACGGCTGGTTTCTCCTGACAACGAAACCTGTTATCTATGCAGCCAACATTGCTGAAGCTGATCTGGGAAGAGATGAAGATGATCTTCTTTATGTGAAGAACGTCAGGCAGGTAGCATCCTCAGAGGACGCAGGTGTTATTGTGATCTCTGCGGCTATTGAGCAGGATATCGCTTCCATGAGTCCTGAGGAAAAGACTGAATTTCTGGAAGATCTCGGAATAGGACAAAGCGGACTTGACCGATTGATCACAGCCAGTTACAGACTGCTGGGACTGATTTCCTTCCTGACCGCCGGGGAGGACGAATGCCGTGCCTGGACAATCGTAAACGGTACTAAAGCACCTCAGGCCGCCGGCAAAATCCATACAGATTTTGAAAAAGGTTTCATCCGCGCCGAAATCGTTCCTTTTGAAACACTGGCAGAGCTTGGCAGCATGGCTGCCTGCAGGGAAAAAGGGCTCATCAGAAGCGAAGGTAAGGACTACGTGATGAAGGACGGAGATGTAACCCTGTTTCGTTTCAATGTCTGATGAAAGGATAACTACAATATGTCAAGACTGCAGTATTTCTGGCGCCGCCTGATGAAGATGGACTGGAAAGCCATGTGGAAAACCACAGGCCTTCTGAAAAAACGCAGCGGCAAAGGACGGCTTTGGCTGATGATTGATATGCTCCGGTGCGGGATACGGTACAACGCCGGATATATCGATTATAAAATTGCTCAGATGTACAAGCTGAATGACGAACAGCGCAAAACAGTCATTACGCGCGGTATATCGAATGATATCGTCCGGCGGATGAATCCGAAGGAGTACTGGCACACCTTCGATGACAAGGCAGAGTTCAATGCATATTTCAGCGAATGGATTCCGCGCAAATGGCTACGGATCAACGACAGCACGAATCCGGAGGAAGTTTTCTCGCTTTGCAGGAATTTTGACAAACTGATCGGAAAACCTCTGGAAGGTTCAAGCGGAGTAGGAATACAAAAATACACGGAATCCGACTGGCAGGACGGACCGGAGTCTTTCCTTACCCGCTTGAGAAAAGACGGTATCGGTATCCTGGAGGAGATCGTTGTCCAGCATCCGAAAATGGCTTCCCTGTGCCCGACTTCCGTTAACACCTGCCGTATTGCCACACTGCTGGGAGATAAAAAGCAGGGCATTGTATATGCGTTCCTTCGAATAGGCAACGGAAAAGTAATGGATAACGTGGATTGCGGCGGCATGGCATGCCGTATTAATCTGGAAACAGGCAAACTGCAGACTGTCGGAGCGGATAAGCAGGGAAATACTTTCATCAAGCATCCGATGACAGATACGAGTATCATTGGATTCCAGATCCCTTTCTGGGAAGAAGCCAAGAAGATGTGCCTTGAAGCTGCACAGAAAATTCCTCAGATGAGGTTTATCGCCTGGGATGTGGCTATTACGGAGAAAGGGCCCACCTTTATTGAGGGAAACAGTTTCCCTTCTCATGCCATCCCTCAGTTTGCTGCCCATTATCCGGACGGCATCGGTATCCTTCCTGAGTTTGAGAAGTTTATTGATCTGTAAAGAATACTTTTCTCTTGCATCCGGCCGCAATATATGATATTATATCTTTTGTTATGCGGACGGTCCTCTGTCCGGAAGTATATGATTCATCCGTTCGGATGAACCGCCGGGTCACGAACGTCTATGAGGGAAGGAGGCACAAACCATGAACGAGATCATCCGTTCCATCGAAGCAAAACAGATCCGCAGCGATCTGCCTCAGTTCAATGTCGGTGACACTGTACGCGTTTGGGTCAAGGTTGTTGAAGGCAACCGTGAACGTCTGCAGGCTTTCGAAGGAACCGTTATCGCCAAACGCAACGGAGGCATCCGTGAGACATTTACGGTACGCCGTGTATCTTACGGAATTGGCGTCGAACGTACTTTCCCGATCCATTCTCCCCGTGTGGATCACGTGGATCTGATCCGTCACGGCAAAGTCCGCCGCGCAAAGCTGTATTATCTGCGTGAGCGCCAGGGCAAAGCTGCCAAGATCAAGGAAGTCAAACGCGTCTGATTTGTGCAAAAAAGACTGCCGCGAAAGCGGCGGTCTTTTTACGTTTTCCCAATCAACTCAAATGAGAAGGAATCCATACATCCGCTGTGGAAAATATATAGTTCAGAAAAATAAAACCTCCCTGAAGGAGAATGAATGTATGAGAAACAGATCCGAAGCCGCGGAAAGAGCCCGTGAACTTGTCAGCCGCATGACACTTGAGGAGAAAGCATCTCAGCTCCGATATGACGCACCGGCTATCGAACGCCTCGGAATCCCGGCCTATAACTGGTGGAACGAAGCTCTTCACGGTGTAGCCCGTGCAGGCACGGCAACGGTCTTTCCTCAGGCGATCGGACTTGCCGCTATTTTTGATGAGGCAATGCAGGAAAGGATTGCCTCTGTCATCTCCGTGGAAGCAAGAGCAAAATATAACGGGCAAAGCAGACATGGTGACAGGGATATCTATAAGGGCCTGACCGTCTGGAGTCCGAATATCAACATTTTCCGCGACCCGCGCTGGGGAAGGGGACACGAGACCTACGGTGAGGATCCCTATCTGACCGGCAGGCTCGGCGTCAGGTTCATCAAAGGCCTGCAGGGAGACGGAAAGTATCTCCGTACTGCCGCCTGCAGTAAGCATTTTGCAGTTCATTCAGGTCCTGAAGCTGTACGACATGAGTTTGACGCACGGGCAAACCTGAAGGATATGAATGAAACATATCTTTCCGCATTTGAGATTACGGTCCGGGAAGCGGAAGTAGAATCTGTTATGGGCGCCTATAACCGTGTGAATGGTGAACCTGCTTGCGGCAGTGAAACTCTGCTGAAAAAAACGCTCCGTGAGAAATGGGGATTCCAGGGTCACGTGGTCAGCGACTGCTGGGCCGTAAGAGATTTCCATGAGCATCATAAAGTGACTGCAACTGCGGAAGAGAGCGCTGCACTGGCCATCCGGAACGGATGCGATCTTAATTGCGGTAACACTTATCTTCATCTCCTCCAGGCATTACAGGATGGCCTCATTACCGAAGACCAGATTACTACAGCCTGCGAACGGCTGTTTACAACACGTTTTCTGCTAGGACAATTTGCGGATGACTGCGAATATGACAGCATTCCGGTTACGCAGACAGATACGGATGAACATGCTGCAGTCGCGCTGGAGGCGGCGGAAAAAAGCATGGTGCTCCTGAAGAATGACGGAGTCCTTCCACTGGATCCGAACAGAATCAGGACAATCGCCGTTATCGGGCCTAACGCAGACAGCATTCCTGCTCTGGAAGGCAATTACAACGGTACCAGCAGCAGGTATGTCACCTTCCTGGAAGGAATCAGGAGACATGCCGAAAAGCAGGGAATCCGCGTCCTTTACAGCCTCGGAGCCCACTTGTATAAGGACAGAACATCAGGACTTGCACAAGCTGATGATCGGCTTGCTGAGGCGGCTATGTACGCGGAGGAAGCAGACGTCACCATTGCCTGTGTCGGCCTTGATGCAGGACTGGAAGGAGAAGAAGGAGATACCGGCAACGAATACTTCAGCGGTGACAAGAAGGATTTGCAGATCCCTGAGTCTCAGCGGAAACTGCTGCATACACTGGCAGAGAGCTCGAAAAAGCTCGTTACTGTAATAGCTGCCGGATCCAGTCTGAACGTACCTGAAGGAAATGCTTCCGTTTTCGCATGGTATCCGGGACAGGCAGGCGGTACAGCGCTGGCAGAACTTCTCTTCGGGGAAAAGAATTTCAGCGGTCATCTTCCGCTGACCTTTTACCGGAGCGTGGAGGATCTTCCCGCATTTGAAGATTACAGTATGGTGAATCGGACTTACCGGTATTTTAACGGAGAAGCACTGTATCCCTTCGGTTATGGCCTAAGTTATACTCGTTTTGAAATAACCGGAGCAGAGAGCGAGAATCATACTGTCACGGCGGAAGTTGCAAATGTCGGTGACCGTGACGGCGATGCTCTCGTACAGGTGTATGTGGCCTGCGAGAGTCCGTACGCACCGTTGAATCCGAGACTCTGCGGATTCCGGCGTATTTCTCTTCAGGCCGGACAAAACGGCAAAGTCATCGTTCCCCTTGATCCGCTGACTGCAACTGTTGTCAATGAAAGAGGAGAACGGGAATACGTTTCGAGATATACATTATATGTGGGATTGTGCCAGCCGGATAAAAAAAGCATCCGCCTGACAGGAAGCATTCCTGTAACATTGAAAAAACAGACCGGAGTCTGATCTGATCAAAACAGAATCCGGTTTCCAAAGATCAAAGGAGGCATATGTTTAGCGGTTTTACGGATGAAACTGTTGAGTTTTTTCTTGATCTCAGATTTCATAACAATACTTCTTTTTTTCACGAACAGCACAACCGTTATATCGATGCGGTCCAGACTCCTTTCTATGAGATGATAAACGCGCTGGCGCATGATATGCGGAGAATTGACCCGCTCATGGAAACAAGGCCGCATAAGTGTCTTTCACGGATTCACAGGGATACGCGTTTTTCACGGGATAAAAGTCCGTACCGGGATCATCATTGGTTTCTTTTCCGGCGGACGGCTGAGCCACGGGATAAGAGTCTGTTTTATTATTTTGAATTCGGTCCGGACCGGCTGAGCTGGGGCCTGGGAATATGGGGTGAAAACCGAGAGATGATGGACCTGTTCCGGAAACGGATGTGTGCAAATCCAAACGGTATCATGTCGCTTATTGACGATATGAATCTTCCTGAAAGAAGGCTGGCACTCGGTGGCACGGCGTTCAAGAAAATGTCTGTTCCGTCGGATATTCCCGATCGAATGAAACGTTGGTATTTGAGTAAGGAAATGTATATCGGAAAAGTCGATCCGGAATACAAATGGGCATTCTCAGAACGCATCGAGAAGGAGGTCCGCAAGGATTTTCTGACGCTTTCACCCCTTTACCAGCTCCTAAGGGGCATTGCAGATGAACTGATATGCCCTGAATGACACGGAAATCATGCGGAAACCTGATTCCGCGGAAAGAAGAATGAACTACATGAGGTTTCGTAAACACGGCTCTGAATTCAGTACAGGACATGAAAAACCCCGCCCGCGTCCGCGCTTTTCGCCGGTACGTACTGTTCTGACGCTGATCGGACTGATGACCGTACTGTATTTCCTGGTTGTTTACGTCCTGATGCCTGTTCTTGCCCGGCTTTCCTGAACCGTGAGGTTTGTAATCATGAAGAAAACGGGGAAATGGCTGCTTTCAACAGCCGGCAAAGCACTGGTTATCATTCTTGTGATCGTGACGCTTCCTTACGCCCGCATCCTGCTTCGCGCACTGATGCCGGATACGACAGGTGAAATACGTGTTCAAAGTACCATCCTGAAGCAGAAACTCGAATCAAGCAAGCGGCTGGAAGTTACAACGATAGACGAAGAAGGAATTCTGAACGCCGAGACATCCGTGATTATTTTCGGAACTGTCGGCTCAACAACAATCAGGTATCGCTATACAGCCAGCGTCGGTATTGATCTGGCTGAGGTCCTCATGACTGAAGACAGTGACCGGATCATCTTCACGCTTCCTGAACCTCAGGTGCTGAACGATGGTATTGAAGCGATAGAGATCAAACGGAACGATTTTTTTTCCAAAGCGATTGACAAAAGTGTGGAAACACTGCTTCAGGAACAACGTCAGAAATGCAGGGAAGAGTATCTCCTGACTGAAAAGTATTCCGATCGTACCTGGGAAGATATTGTCAACGCCTTTCATGATACCATCTGCAGCTGGCTTGATGCGTACGGTGAAAGACATTATGAGTTTGAATTCCGAAAATAACAGATTATGCGGCTTCTGCTGAGGCCGTTTTTTCAATTCTGTTCGCCTTGACTGAATCTTCCGTTTTGCATAATATAATGAAGGAAATTTTTTGATAAAGGAATCAGCATGAACAATCAGCCGTCAACGATTAACTGGTATCCGGGTCATATGGCCAAAACGAAGCGTCTGCTGCAGGAACAGATCAAACGTATTGATCTGGTCATCGAAATCTGCGACGCACGGCTGCCGTATTCCAGCAGGAATCCGGATCTGGAAGCAATGATTACCAGAAAGCGTCATCTTCTGTTCCTGAACAAGTCCGATCTTGCCGATCCGGAACAGAATACCGCGTGGCTTCGTTATTTCAGAGAGAAAGGAACCGATGCCTATCTGACCAACGCGTCGAGAATGCGGGGGAAGGAAACGGCAGGGCTGATTGAACGTGCCACACGTGAAGTCGTGGAAAAAGCCCTTGAAAAAGGTATACGGAAAACTGTCCGGGCAATAATCGTTGGAATTCCAAACGTCGGGAAGAGCACGCTGATCAATCGTCTGTACGGAAAGGCAGTCGCGCAGATCGGAGATCGTCCGGGTGTTACAAAAAGCAGCCAGTGGGTTAGAATTTCACCCTATCTGGAGCTGCTTGACACGCCCGGACTGCTATGGCCCCGTTTCGAGAACCAGGAATCAGCCCGCAGACTTTGTTACCTCGGCTCTGTCAAGGATGATGTGGTAGATCTGTCTGACCTGACGATCCATCTGCTGGAGGACCTGTGCAGTATTGTTCCTGACAGGGTTATGGATCGGTTACATATCGACGATCCGACTCTGAAAGGCATCGAATTGCTGGACGCTGTCAGCGCCGGACGCGGATGGCTCCAGAAAGGCGGAAAGTTCGATTATGATCGATGCTGCAGTGTCGTTCTGGATGAATACCGTGCAGGAAAATTCGGCAGGATCACATTTGAAAAACCGCCTGAAATGGCAGAAAAGGAGCAATCCGATGAAAATTGACCGGGCGCAGCGGGCGGCACAACTGATGGCTTTCGATCTTTCCTATGCTGAAGGAGGTTTTGTTGTCGCCGGAATGGACGAGGTCGGACGCGGTCCGTTGGCGGGGAATGTTGTAACAGCCTGCGTCGTAATGCCCCCGGAACCGCTGATTCCATGGATAGATGACAGCAAGAGACTCAGCGAAAGCCGCAGAAAGATCGTATATGATGATATTCTTGCCCACGCCATCTATATCGGTATCGGAGAGGTTACTCCGCAGGAAATCGACGAAATCAACATCCTGAAAGCTACGCGGAAAGCCATGAAGGCAGCTGCGGAACAGGTTCCCGCAGATGTTTTTCTGATTGACGCTGTGACGGAACTAGGGCTGAACGGCAAAGAAGTATCCATTATCAAAGGAGATGCTACATCCTATGCCATCGCTGCGGCCAGTATCATTGCAAAAGTAACACGGGACAGGCAGATGATTGAACTGGACAGGATTTATCCGGAATACGGCTTTTCCCGGAACAAAGGATACGGTACGAAAGAACACATTGATGCCCTGAAAAGATACGGTCCCTGCCCGGTGCACAGGCGCAGTTTCATCGGCCATTTCGTATGAAACATACCTATGAAACCGGACTGGCAGGAGAGATGAGAGCCGCCGAATGGCTTTGCAGCCGATACGGAATGAAACTGATTGAATCCAGGTGCAGAAACAGTGCCGGCGAAATCGATCTGATCATGGAGGACGGGGACACACTTGCATTCATTGAAGTCAAGACCCGACTGAATGCTCCGCGCGGAAGCGGACTGATGGCTGTTGATCTCAGAAAACAGCGCCGTATCGCCAGAGCTGCCGTCATCTGGCTGAGTGAACACGGAGCGTTGAACCGTATAGTGAGATTTGATGCGGCGGAAGTCTCCCGGGACGATATTCTGTATGTCCGCAATGCTTTTCAGCCAGGCAATATGTTTTATCGTTAACGAAAGGATGCGTATCCATTGAATTATAAACGACGGACAATCCTGTTTTTTCTTGTTTTGTGTCTTC
>Ga0265298_10006722_pt1 | contig 14131 bp, 10 predicted proteins | sample AusTroGonzalo_MG_3_FD_193486 | JGI IMG/M metagenome (GOLD analysis project Ga0265298, IMG submission 193486) | Bovine rumen microbial communities from tropical cattle in Woodstock, Queensland, Australia - Gonzalo_01 | ecosystem: Host-associated > Mammals > Digestive system > Stomach > Rumen ...
GGGGGCTTCCAGCTCGGCCCAGAGATCCGAACCGCGGAAGGTACATTCCAGGCCGGAGCCGGTCCAGTCCAGGGCGACGGGGGTGCGGGACCGGTCCAGGCGGCCCAGGAGGCGGAGATTCGGGGTGTTTTCTGTTATGAGGATGTATTGCATGAGCGTACCTCCGGGAACTTTAGGTTTTAGGGTATAGGGGTTAGGGTTCAGGGGATTCTTGAGGATAACAGAGGACGGTCCTTTCGGACCGCCCTCAGGGATTTTTCTGATCTTATTTCAGCATGGACTTTTCCCAGCAATCGTAGGGCTTCAGGCCCAGGAGTTCGACAACCGTGGGGGCCACGTTGGCCAGACCGAAGGGACTTTCGGTGTCCATTTCATGGCGGGCATCCTTGTCGTGGATGATGAAGGGAACGGGACGGAGGCTGTGGGCCGTACGGACGGAAACCACGCCCTTCTTGTTCTTTTCCAGCATCTGGTCGGAGTTGCCGTGGTCGGCGGTGACCACCAGGATGCAGTTGTGCTCATCGCAGGCCTTGAGGATCCGGGTGAGGCACAGGTCCACGGTTTCCACGGCGATTTCCGTGGCGTAGAGGTTGCCGGTGTGGCCCACCATGTCGCCGTTGGGGAAATTGCAGCGGATGAAGCCGTATTTGCCGGACTCGATGGCCGCGATGACCAGGTCGGTGATCTCGGTGCCCTTCATCCAGGGGCATTCATCGAAGGAGCGGACATCAGAGGGGACTTCCTGCCAGGTTTCCAGCTCTTCGGAGAATTTTTCGGAGCGGTTGCCGTTCCAGAAATAGGTCACATGGCCGTACTTCTGGGTTTCGGAGCAGGCGTATTCGTTGATGCCGTTTTCCACGAGCAGCTCGGTGAGGGTGTTGCGGATCTGCGGCGGGTTGACGAGGTACTTATGGGGAATATGCAGGTCGCCGTCGTATTCCAGCATGCCGGCGTAGAGCACCTTCGGCACGGCACCGCGGTCGAACTTATCGAAGGAGGCGTCGCCGTCGAAGGCCATGGAGAGCTCGAGGGCGCGGTCGCCGCGGAAGTTGAAGAGGATCACGCTGTCGCCATCCTGCATGGCGCCGACGGGCTTGCCGTTTTCGGCGACGACGAACCCGGGCAGATCCTGGTCGATGACACCGGGCTGCTCGTTGCGGTAGGTTTCGATGGCTTCACGGGCGGAACCGAAGGCGCGGCCTTCGCCGTGGACATGAATGTCCCAGCCGGCCTTGACCATGCTCCAGTTGGCCTGGTAGCGGTCCATGGTGATCTGCATACGGCCGCCGCCGGAGGCGATGCGGACATCGTAGGAAGCGTCCTTCAGATTGGCAATGGTTTCTTCCAGCTGATCCACATATTCGAGGGCGGAGGTGGCGGGGACGTCACGGCCGTCGAGCAGGATATGCACGCGGGCTTTGCCGACGCCTTCGGCCTTGGCTTCCTTCAGCATGGCCAGGAGGTGGCCGATGTTGCTGTGGACATTACCGTCGGACAGGAGGCCGATGAAATGGAGCGCGCCGCCGGAAGCTTTCACGCCGGCGACCAGCGCCTTCCAGGTTTCGGAGGCGTAGATCTTGCCGGACTCGATGGATTCATTGACGAGCTTGGCGCCCTGGGAATAGATCTGGCCGCAGCCGAGGGCGTTGTGGCCCACTTCGCTGTTGCCCATATCATCATCGGAGGGGAGACCCACGGCGGTTCCGTGCGCCTTGATGATCCGGAAAGGATCGTTGGCCTTCAGGGTATCGAGCGTCGGGGTGGTGGCCTTCATAACCATGTTTCCCAGCTCTTCGGAAGACTCACCGACACCGTCCATAACAACCAGAACAACGGGCTTTTTCATGAAAAAACATCCTCCTGTTTCGTATAGTTGATTCAGTCATGCAGCGCGCGGCTGCCGCCGGCGGCCTGCTTCGTTCGGGACGCCGCGGCTTTTCGCACGCGCATCTATTACAATACAGCAAAAAGGGGTTGAATGTCAATCTTTTCAAGGCCTTTGAGCGGGTATCGGACAAGGTTTCGGACAGATTTCGGGCAGGGTGAAAAGACGATTTGACGAAGCGGGGAAGAAAGGGTATAATAGCGGCAGCCACTTGAAGCTTCTTCGGGGATGGGTGCAATTCCCTACCGGCGGTATAGCCCGCGAACTGAGATTGAAAAACTCAGCCGATCCGGTGACGATTCCGGAGCCGACAGTACAGTCTGGATGAGAGAAGAAACGGTACAGCTTATCACGCGCGATTTCGCCGTATGACTTGCCGCCCCTCAGAGCGAAGCTGCTTTGGGGGGCGAAACATATTATACGGGAGGAACGGTAAAAATGAGCACAGTCAAACGTCAACAGGTCTTCAGCGTGGGGAACATGGCAAGGATGGGGATCCTTACAGCGGCGGCAGCCCTGCTGGATCTGATCCCCGGGATTCCGATTTTCGGAAACATCTACAAACTGGACTTCAGCATGCTGCCGGTTTTGCTGGGGACTTTCTCGATGGGCCCGTTGGAGGGCGTGATCATTCTGGGACTGAAGTGTCTGATCGGCTGGGCACACTCGACAACGATGGGCATCGGCAAACTGGCTGAGTTCCTGATGGGGCTGATGCTGATTCTGCCGGCGGGGCTGATCTACAAGAACCACAAGACGCGGAAGACCGCGATCATCGGCATGGCCGTCGGAACGCTCTGCATGATCGTCGGAAGCATTATCGTCAACAAATTCATTCTTTTCCCGTTCTATATGGCGGCGTTCCATATGGATATGGAAAAGATCCTGGGCATGGTGACGGTGGCGGGCGTTGACAGCGAGATCAAAATGCTGCTGCTGGTGACCGGACCTTTCAACCTGATTAAGGGCGTTGTGCTGAGCGTGATTACGGCGATTATCTACAAGCCGCTGAGTCCGTTCCTGCATAGTAAGAGATAAGGGGTTCCTGCATAGAAAGAGGGGGCTTTACAACAGCGGAGATGCTACCGGCGTCTCCGCTGTTTCCGGAAAAAAGAGACAAGAGGAGAAATGACTCATGCCGATGGACGGACTGACGGTCGGGTTTATCGCACGGGAACTGGACCGGACTTTGGCAGGCGGGCGGGTGGACCGGATTACCCAGCCGGAGAGGGACGCCGTTGTGATGGTGATTCGCGCGGGAAACGAGAATCACAGGCTGCTGCTTTGCGCCTCGCCGAACAACGCCCGGTGCCACCTGACCGACAGCAGCTTTTCCAACCCGCTGGAACCTCCGGCGCTGTGCATGCTGATGCGCAAGCAGCTGATGGGCGCCCGGGTGACGGAGGTCCGCCAGGAGGCGGGGGACCGGATCGTGCGGGTGGACCTGGACGCCGTGAACGAGATGGGCGACCACGTGCTGCGGCGGCTGGTGCTGGAGATCATGGGACGGCATTCCAACCTGATGCTGCTGGACGAGAACGGCAGGATTCTGGAAGCGGCGCGGCATGTGAACGCGGAGATGAGCCGGGTGCGGCAGATTCAGCCGGGAATGATTTACCAGGCACCGCCCGGACAAAACAAGCTGAACCCGGAGACATTGCGGGGGGCGGAACTGCTGGAGCGGCTGCAGGCCCGGGACGGCGGGAACTTTTCGAGGGCGCTGGCGGAGGAAATCAGCGGCCTGAGCCGAGTGAGCGCGGAGGAGATTGCCACACGGGTGCGGGCGGCGGGAGAAACCTGGCCGGAGGACCTGGAGGGGACCTGCGAGCGGCTGGAAGACTTTTTCCGGCGGCTGCCGGGGATGGCGGCGCCCTGTGTGCTGCGGGGCGAGAACGGGGACGCGGAAGACGTATTCCCCTTCCCGTATCTGAGCCGGGACACCGGACGGGAAGAACCCTGCAAAACGCTGAGCCGGGCGCTGGATCTTTATTACAGCACACGGGACGCGAAGGACCGGATGAACCAGAAGAGCGCCGCCATGATCCGGACGCTGAAGGGACAGGCGGACCGCTGCACACGGAAGCTGGCGATGCAGGAGGAAGAACTGGCTTCGGCCGAAAAAATGGACGAATACCGCCGGATGGGCGAAGCGATCCAAGGGAACCTTTATCAACTGAAAAAAGGTATGACGGAGGCAGTGCTGCCGGACTGGAACGACCCGGAGGGGGGAACGATTACCGTTCCGCTGGATATCCGGCTGACACCGATACAGAACGCCCAGAAATACTTCAAAAAATATCAGAAGGCCCGGTCTGCCCGGGAAACGGCGGCGATCCAGCGGGACAAGACGCTGGAAGAGCTGGAATACCTGGAAAACATGCTGATGGACGCGGAGAACTGCACCGCGGAGAGCGAGCTGGAGGAAATCCGGCGGGAACTGATCCGGACCGGCTACATGAAGCGGGTGACCAACCGGCGGCAGCAGCGACAGCTGCCGGAGAGCAAGCCCTGGCGGTATGTTTCCGCAGACGGGATTGAAATCGTCGTTGGAAAGAATTCCATCCAGAACGACCGGCTGACCCTGGGGGCCGGCGGGAACGAGACCTGGCTGCACGCAAAGGACATGCCGGGAAGCCATGTGATCATCCGGACGGAAGGGGAGGTGCCGCTGGAGACGCTGCGGCAGGCGGCGCTGCTGGCGGCCTGGTTCAGCAAGGGGAAAAACAGCTCCACCGTGCCGGTGGACTATACGCTGCGGAAGTATGTGAAAAAACCTTCCGGGGCTGCGCCCGGGAAGGTGATTTATACGCATCAGAAGACAGTGTATGTAACGCCGGAAGAAACTGAAATTAAGAAGATTTCGGTTTCCACCTTCCAGAAAGCAGGAAGGTGAAGCCGACGAGGAAGGGGACGCAGCCGGAAATGGCGTTGCCGTACCAGAAGCCGGAGATGCCCCAGCCGAGGGTGACGCCCAGGAGGATGGAGAGGCCGATGCGGCAGGCGACGCCGTCCAGCAGGGCGACAGCCAGATTCAGCTTTGAATTGCCGGAGCCGTTGATCAGGGCGAAGGACGGCGGGCGGAGCGTGCAGCCCAGATACTGAATCATGGCGACAGGGATATACTGCTCCAGGACGACCTGAAGCACGGCGGGATCCTGGGTGAAAATACCGAAAAGCCACTCGGGCCGAAGCAGCGTGATGACCGCGAAAATGGCCGAGGGAATGGCGACAATCCAGAGAGCGTGAAAGAAGATTTTCGGCACGCGCTCTGTTTTTTTCGCGCCGAGGGCCTGGGAGATCATGGCGCCGCCGGCGGCGGAGATGGCCTGGGCGACAATGCTGATCATATTCTCCAGCTTGCGGGCGATGCCGGTGACGGCGATGGAAACTTCGCCGTACTGGTTGATATAGGAATTCACAAAGAGCATCGAGAAGGTGATGGCGGCGGACTGGATGACCATGGGAATGCCCAGGGACAGCAGCGGCCGGATGACCGTGTGGCGGATGCGGAAATGGGAAGGTTTGAAATCAAAATGGATCTGATCCCGGTGGCGGTAGAGCAGCGTGAGGGCGAAGAGAAAGCTGACCCCCTGGCCGATAACGGTGGCCAGGGCCGCGCCCCGGGGGCCCATTTGCATGGGGCCGACAAAGAGCAGATCCAGCACGAGATTCAGGACGGAGGCGATGGCGATAAACATGAAGGGATGCTTTGAATCGCCCATGCCGCGCAGAATGGCGGAAACCAGATTGTAGCCGTAGATGAAGACAGTGCCGTAGATGCAGGTGATGACATACTGGCGGGTGTATTCCCAGATGGAATCCGGGGTGTTCAGCCAGGCCATGATCCCCTGATAGGTCAGGAGGAAAAGGAACATGATGATGACCGCCAGGGACATGAGAAGGGTGAAGAGAGTGGCCACCATATCGCCGATGCGGTCGTGGCGATGCTCGCCGACGTAGCGGGAGATCAGAATCTGTCCGGCGTTGGACAGGCCCATGGCGATGAAGGTGATGAGCATCATCATCTCGCCGCCGATGGAAACGGCGGAGAGACCGCCGGTGCCGACCATCTGGCCGACGACGATCATATCCACCATGTTGTAGACCATCTGGAGGAGGCCGGAAAGGAAAAGGGGCGCAGCAAAGCGGAGCAGCGTTCCCGGAACGCTGCCGGTTGTTAAGTCTCTGATCAACTGGGGAGATTTTCTATCATTCTGCGTCATAAAACATGCTTTCGGGGAAGACTTCGCATTATTCTTCGTCGTGTTCAAAGGTGCTGCCGCCGATGAACTCCCTGAGGAGGGAGAGGGGCGGGATTTCATCCAGGAGGGATGGATCCACATCCGGGAGATAATTCAGGGCCTTGATCAGCCGGCGGGCGAGGAGGTAGTTTGCGGAATCGGCGGGGACATCCTTCAGGAGCTTGTAGGCAAAGAGCTTCAGGATGGGCAGTTCGTAATGCAGGGCGGTGTTGAACATGCTGTCCGCGTTTTCCTGGTACTTGAAGATGTATTTTTCCTCGCCGCGGCGCACGCTGGGCCACATGCCGAGAGTTTCTTCCGGCGGGTAGCCGCGGGACTGCTGATCGCGGACGATGCGCCGGAGGAGGCGGACGTCCGTGGTGCGGATGCGGTTATGGTCATCGAGGTTGAGGCAGGTGAGGGCGCTGGCGAAGATTCGGTAGATCTCGTCGGCCGGGAGCATTTCAATGATCTTCGGGTTGAGGCCGTGGATGCCTTCGAGGATAATGATTTCGCCGGGCTCGAGATGGGTGGGCGGCGTGAGGTAATCCTTTTCGCCGGACTCGAAATCGTAGCCGGGCATGAAGACTTCCTCGCCGTTGAGGAGGCCGGTGATACTGTCGGCCAGGAGCTTGACATCCAGGGCCTCGATGGTTTCAAAATCCCGGGTGCCGTCGAGCTGTACGGGCAGATCCTCCCGGTTGATGAAGAAATCGTCCATGGAGATCCGGCGGGAGGGGTGGCCGTACATCTGCAGATGCACCGCCAGGCGGGCGGCAAAGGTGGTTTTGCCGCTGGCGGAGGGACCGGCCACCAGCGCAACATGCTTATTCTGCTCATGGATCTTTTTGGCGATGTCGTCGATGGCGGTTTCGTGCAGCGCTTCGTTGACACGGATGAAATTCCGGAGGCTTCCGTGCTCAATCATGATGCTGACGTCGCTGACGTTGGTGACGCCGAGAATTTCACACCAGTGGGCACTCTGGGCGAAAACTTCCAGGTGCTTGGGACGGTAGATATAGGGTGCGGCGTGATCGAAATCGGAACCGGCCGGCAGCTGCAGGACGAAGCCGCCCCGGAGCTCGAAGAGCGTGAAGACCTTGACATAGCCGGTGGAGACGGTCATGGCGCCGTAGAAGTACTCCCACATGCCGTCGATGGAATACATGGTGAAGGTTGGAACGGGGCGGCGGGACAGCAGCTCCACCTTGTCCGGCTGGCGCGCTTCGCGGAAGTACTCGATGGCGTCCTCCCGGGTCCAGACCTTGCGGGTGAACTCCAGATCCAGTTCGACGATGCGGCGCATCTCGTTCTCGATACGGACGATGTCCTGGCGGTGCAGCTCCACCTCGGGCAGGCGGATAAAGACGCCGTAGCCGACGGAGTATTCGATGCGGACCTGCTTGTACGGATAGAGATGGCGCAGGGCCAGGAGCATCACGAAACGGAGGGAGCGCTCGTAGATGCGGCGGCCTTCCTCGTGCTCGAGGGTGAGGGGCGTGAGCGTGCAGTCATGGCGCAGGGGATCGTTCAGCTCGCGGACGATGCCGCCGGACAGGGCGGCCAGCGTTCCGCGGGGAAAAGCATCCAGCCCGACCAGACAGTTCCGTACGGTGGTTCCTTCCGGAAATTCTTTCTGATTGTTTAAGGAACGGATAATCATGGCAGATCCTCCTTCGGGTTTAATCGAAGGGCATGCTGGACAGATCGGCATTCAGCAGCTCTTCGTCGGGATCGGGAAGAGTACCGTGCTCCTCGAGCCAGCGGGCCTGCCGCTGCTGCATCTGGAGCTGTTTGGTATGCACGTAGGCCACATTCGCATTGGTGGCGGGGGCTGTGGTCCGGGTGAGGAGCTTTTTTCCGTCCTCATCGATCCGGAAACGCAGACGGATCAGAATCCGGCCGTGACTTTTGCACTTGGCCACGGCGATATATTTGTCGGCACTCTGTTTAATATATTCGCCGTCCAGCGCCAGAACCCTTCCGCACCGCGGACAAACCGGATGAAGCGCCGTTTCGCTCTGCAGCGCCTCACGGACGGAATCAAAGGCTTCGCCCGGCGTTTTCTCCCGGGCGTTCCTGCGGGCGTGGATCAGCTGGCGGGGCTTCTGGGGATAATTCAGGACGGCGTCGGGATCCGGCAGGGTTTTGAAGACCAGGGCCGTATACCAGGCGTCGTAGAGCGCGTTGTGGAAGGCCATGGATTCCTCGGCCCGGATGCCCATCAGGTCCATGGCGGCCTTCAGGCCGGCGCGGTCTTTCAGATGATGCACCTCGCTGAAGAGCTTCTGAATGTCGCACAGGGGCGAAAGGGGGATATCCTCGCAATGGAAGAAGGCGATATTCTGCCAGAGAACGCTGATATCGTCGCAGCCCCAGGTGAGAAGCGTGTAATCCTCGCCGCACCAGGAGGTGAACTGGAGCAGGGCTTCCCGGAAATTCGGGGCGCCGGCCAGCTTTTCGGAATCCAGGCCCGTCATGCGCTTGATGCGGGGGTGGATCCGGAGATAATGGGTCGGGGCAATCGGAATGGAAATGGCCTCGGCGGGGGTCAGATCCGGACCGAGGCGCACGGCGCCGATCTGGATCATTTCGAAAATCAGTTTGTCGCCGACCTCACGATAGGTGCGGCTCTGGTAGGAGATGGGCTGATTCCACTCCAGGTCTACAATAATATAAGTCATAAAAAACAATTTCCTCTTGTTTCAGTTATTTCGACTTCGGTGGCGCTCCGGTTTGCGACCTTCATCGGCGCAGGGGCGTTATGATTCGGCGGCGTTTTGGCCGGCCAGGGCCCCGGTGGACCAGGCGATCTGGAGGTTATAGCCGCCGGTGTGGGCGTCTACATCCAGAAGCTCACCGGCAAAATACAGATTCGGCAGCAGGCGGCTGCGCATGGAGGAAGGATCCACCTCCCGGACGCTGACGCCGCCGCGGGTGACGATGGCCCCGGAGAGGGGCCCGGTGGAACGGATGGTCAGGGGCAGGGCCTTCAGGGTTTCGGCGAGACAGCGACGCTGCTCCGCGGTGACCTGGTTGCAGCGGAGAGACTCCGGCAGGCCGCACAGCCGCGGAAAGATTTCCGCCAGACTTGCGGGCAGGAGGCTGGCCAGCTCGGTGGGAAGCAGTTTTTTTCCGGAGGCGGCGAAATCCCGCAGCAGGCGGGCGTCCAGCTGCTCCGGGGTGAGGCCGGGCTTCAGGTCGATCCGGAGAGAGGCTTTCGAAAGATCCTCCGGCAGATGACAGCTGGCTTCCAGCACCAGGGGGCCGGAAATGCCGAAATGGGTGAAGAGCATTTCGCCCAGCTCAGTATACAGCACTTTTTTGCCCCGGGAAAGGGTGAGGGTCACATTTCTGAGGCTCAGCCCCTGGAGGGAACGGGGCCAGTCCTCCACGGTATCCAGCCCGACCAGCACGGGAGAGCGCGGAAGAACGGTATGGCCTGCCGCTTCGGCGAAGCGGTAGCCGTCGCCGGTGGAGCCGGTGGCCGGAAAGCTGACGCCGCCGGTACACAAAATCACTGAATCCGCCGGGATGCGTTCGCCGTCTTTTGTCAGGACGGCGGCGACGCGGCGGCCGCCCTCTTCCGAAGGCACGGTTTCCAGGGAACGGACGGCCGTGTTCAGCCGGACGTCGACGCCGGATTGGCGCATCAGGGAAGCGAGGGCGCGGGTGACGTCGCTGGCTTTCTCCGAAGCGGGGAAAACCCGGCGGCCGCGCTGCACCGTAACGGGGCAGCCGGCACTTTCCAGCAGGGCCATCATATCCTGCGGGGAAAAGAAACTGAGGGCGGCATAGAGAAAGCGGGGATTGCGCGGCACCTGGGAAAGGAAGGTATCGAGGTCGCAATCGTTGGTCAGGTTGCAGCGGCCCTTGCCGGTGATATAGACCTTTTTCCCGAGCTTTTCATTTTTCTCGAGGAGCGTGACGGCAGCGCCGGCACGGGCCGCAAACAGGGAAGCGACCATTCCGGCGGCGCCGCCCCCGACAACGATGACATTCGGCTTTTTTTCTGTCATTACAGGTTCCATCCGGTGATTTTATTGCTGATCTCTGTCAGCCTGGGCCGAAAACGCGGCGCGCGCAAACGGCCGGTTTTCTTCCGTGTCATTATAACAGGCAACCTATTTCGGCGCAAGAACAGTTGAAAAGCGCCGGAAAAGGGAGTAAAATATCTGCATCCACAAATCGGGCTCCCGGCCGGGCTGCCTCGGCGAACCGGCGGGAGCAACAGAAACAGAGGACGCGTATGAGCGAGGAGAGAAAAGCGGCCGAGCGGCTGGCGGTGAAAGGACTCGGGGCAATCCTGCTGATTGTCTTCCTTTGCTGGGCCGTTCCGCAGATCTGGGACAAGCTGTCCCCGTTCATTATCGCGATTCCGCTGGCTTCGGCACTGCAGCCCGCGATCCGGTTTGCCCAGGAAAAACTGAGAATCAAACGGGGGATCAGCGCATTGATCTGCGTGCTGATCATGCTTGCGATCCTTGCCGGATTCGCCTACTGGGGCGTGGCCATCGTGCTGGAACAGGCGCCGACCCTGGTGGGCCAGAGCGGCAGCATGATTACGGACGCGATCAACACGGTTCAGCAGGCCTTTGAAAACCTGGTCAACAACTCGACGTCCAACTTCAGTCCCCAGGTGCAGACACTGCTGCGCAACACGATGCAGGACGCACTGAACCGGATCAGCGCCTACGCGACGGAAATCGCCGCGAACGCGGTTTCCTTCACGGTGGGCATGGTGACCAGCCTGCCCTACGGCGTGATTTATATCAGCTTCCTGGCCATGGCGATGTATTTCATTACGATTCATTATTCCGAGATCCGGAGCTATCTTCCGGGCGGAAAACGCCGGCGGCAGGACAGCAACACAACCCAGCTGACGAATTCTGCGACGCGCAGCATGATGGGCTACCTGCGGGTGCAGGGCACGTTTGCCCTGATGGTTCTTGTGGTGAGCCTGATTGCGCTGAAATGTTTCGGGTTTAAGTATTTCGGCGCGCTGAGCGTGGTGGCCGCACTGATGGAAATGATCCCCATGGTGGGCAGCGGCCTGATGTATATCTTGATGTCGATCGTTTTCTTCCTGACGGGGAACACGGCCTGGGGTTTCCAGGTGCTGGCGCTGACGGGGGTACTGCAGCTGCTGCGGAGACTTCTGGAACCCAAGCTGATGTCGAACAACATCGGGATTTCACCGCTGCTGAGCCTGATCGGCATGTTTGTGGGTATGCGCCTGGGCGGAATCCTGGGCCTGATCGGCGGTCCCGTGGCGATGGCGGTGCTGGTGGGCGCCGTGCGGGGCGATGTTTTCCGGAACGTGAAAGCGGACGTCGATCTGGTGGTTGAGTGGTTCAAGCGCCGCTGGGCGAAGGCGGAGCCGGCGGAGGGTGCGGACGGAACAGCGAACGCCGGTGCGGCAGAGGCTGCGGGCGCTGCAGAGGCTGCGGGCGCGGCGGGAGTTACAGAGAGCACTGCTGCAGCGAAAAAAACAAACACAGGCGCAGAAAGACCGGCAGCACCGGCAGAAGACGGCAAAGCAGAAGAACAGCAACCATAAACGTAAATAAGCCACAGGGAGGCTTTTTCGATGGAAGCATCCGCACTCAAGAGAGAAAAAATCATTATCCGGACCAGCATTACGGGCATTGTGACCAACGTGCTGCTGGCTACTTTCAAGCTGGTGACCGGGCTGATCGCCAACTCCATCGCGGTGGTGCTGGACGGCGTGAACAACTATTCGGACGCCCTTTCCTCCGTGATTACGATTATCGGGGCCAAGTTGGCCGGCAGAAAGCCGGACCGGAAGCATCCCCTCGGGCACGGGCGGATTGAGTATCTGAGCTCCATGATCGTTTCGGCGATCGTGCTGTATGCCGGTATTACCTCACTGGTGGAATCGATCAAGAAGATCATTCATCCGGAGGAACCGGAATACTCGGTGCTGACGCTGGTGATTCTGGCGGTGGCGATCGTCGTGAAGCTGGCGCTGGGACGGTACGTGAAAAAACAGGGGGAGAAGGTTCATTCCGGCGCACTGATCGCCTCGGGATCGGACGCTTCCTTTGACGCGATTCTTTCGGCATCGGTGCTGGTGTCGGCGGTGATCTTCATGGTGTTTCATATTTCACTGGAAGCCTGGGTGGGCGTGGTGATTTCGGCTTTCATCCTGAAGGCCGGCGTGGAGATGATCCGGGATACGCTGAGCGAGATCCTGGGCCAGCGCGCGGACCCGGAGACCACCAGGGCCGTGCGGGATCTGATCAACAGCGAACCGGAGATCCGGGGTACCTACGACCTGATTCTGCACAACTACGGGCCGGACCGGAACTACGGATCGGTGCACGTGGAGCTGCCGGACACGATGACGGTGGAGGAAGTGGACCGGCTGACCCGGCGGGTGGAAATGAAGGTTTACCGGGAGACCGGCGTGATCCTGACCGGCGTCGGGGTCTATTCCTACAACACGGGAAACAGCGAAGCGGCGCAGATGCGCAACCGGGTGCAGGAAACAGTGATGCGGCACGACTGGGCGCTGCAGCTGCACGGGTTTTACGCGGACATTGAAGCGAAGACGATCCGCTTTGACGTGGTGCTGAGCTTTGACGTTGACCAGAAGGAAGCCATGGACACGCTATACGCGGAAATACGGGCGATCTATCCGGACTATGAGATCCAGATTGTTCCGGATGTCGATATTTCAGACTGAGACAAATCCATAAGGAGGCACAAAACAATGGAAGAGATTCGCACACTGAACCCTTTCCGGCTCGGCTTCGGGCTGATGCGCCTTCCCAAGAATCCGGACGGCAGCATCGACATTCCGCAGGTTTGTGAGATGGCAGACCTTTTCCTGGCGGCCGGCGGAACCTATTTTGACACGGCGTATGTTTACGACGGCGGGCTGAGCGAGGCGGCGTTCAAGGCCGCGGTGGCGGACCGGTATCCCCGGGAGCGCTATACGCTGGCCACGAAACTGAACGCTTTCATGGGAAACCCGGACGAAGCCGCGGCGAAGCAGCAGTTCTTTACAAGCCTTGAGCGCACCGGCGCGGGGTATTTCGACTTCTACCTGCTGCACGCGCTGCAGCGGGCCAATGCTCCGATCTACGAGAATTACCGCCTTTGGGACTTTGTTGCGGAACAGAAGGCGAGGGGGCTGATCCGGCATTACGGATTCTCCTTCCACGCGGATCCGGAGCTGCTGGAGCAGCTGCTGGAGAAACACCCGGACGCGGAATTCGTTCAGCTGCAGATCAACTACGCCGACTGGGAAAACCCGGGGGTGGCCGCCCGACGCAACTGGGAGATCTGCAAAGCCCACGGGAAACCGGTGATCATCATGGAACCCGTGAAGGGCGGGATCCTGGCCAATCCGATTCCCTCCGTGCGGGCAATCCTGGAGGGGGCGAACAGCAGCGCTTCCTGCGCGAGCTGGGCGCTGCGCTTTGCCGCGGGACTGGACAACCTTCTGGCTGTGCTCAGCGGGATGAGCGACGTGGCCCAGATGAAGGACAACCTGCGCCAGATGCAGCCGTTCCGGCCGCTGGACGAGCAGGAAATGCAGGTGATTGCGCGGGCGCAGAAGGCGCTGGACGAAGCAAAGGACATCCCCTGCACAGCGTGCCACTACTGCACGGAGGGATGTCCGATGAACATTCCGATTCCGGAAATCTTTACGGTTTACAACCGCAAGGAGGGGAGCCCCCATTTCCGGACGGTCCGGGAATATACGATTGTGACGCAGGACCGGGGAAAGGCGGCGGACTGCATCGGGTGCGGCCAGTGTGAAAGCGTGTGTCCGCAGCACCTTCCGATCATTTCCCTGCTGGAAAAATGCAAAGAAGAAATGAAAGACTGACTTTATTTGCTGCTGTTGTTGGCGCCGCCCGCGGCGAGAGGACGCCGGGCGGCTTTATTCTGCTGCAGCTTCGAGACCACAATCGCACAGGCAGCGTCGCCGGTGATATTGACCACCGTGCGGCCCATATCGAAAATTCGGTCA
>Ga0265298_10006724_pt1 | contig 14130 bp, 7 predicted proteins | sample AusTroGonzalo_MG_3_FD_193486 | JGI IMG/M metagenome (GOLD analysis project Ga0265298, IMG submission 193486) | Bovine rumen microbial communities from tropical cattle in Woodstock, Queensland, Australia - Gonzalo_01 | ecosystem: Host-associated > Mammals > Digestive system > Stomach > Rumen ...
GGGGGGAGGGCTGTTATTTTTAGAAGGATATCAAGGTGGACAGCGTTTGGTTGTATATTCGCGCAGAGTTTCCACAAGAGTTCACGCCCTATATTGACATATTGCTCCAATACGTCAAAAACTATGAATTTACAATGAAATTTGAATTTTCTCGAATAGTTTTTGCAAACTATACACTAAATTTTGGCGAAAGTACGATAAATAAAGGGTGATTGGGAGTTTAAAGTATACACTAAAACTACACTAAAACTACACTAACTATACACTAACTATACACTAAAATCTGGGTGAAGTGCCGTTTTACTCGGAGTAAAGTGCCGTTTTGCTCCGAGTGAAATGCCGTTTTGGTTTGGGGAAAGTGGGCCACTTTCGATTGCTAAGTGGGCCACTTTCGGGTGCTAAGTGGCCTACTTTCGGGTGCTAAATAGGCCACTTTCGATTGCTAAGTGGCCTACTTTCCTGGGTAAATGTGTAGGTTGAGTGTATATTTGGTGTATACTTAGTGTATAGTTAGTGTATAGTTAGTGTAGTTTTAGTGTATACTTTAATCTCGTAAAACATCAGTGTTTATCGGTGTTTTACGCGAAATAAGTGTATACTTTTGAAAAATCACTTAGATTTTTTCAAATATGTGCTTGTTATAGACGATGTCACCACCAGTGGCTCTACGTTAAACGAGGTTCTTCGTACGCTTGCATACTTTCAAAGCAAAGCGGAGAAAGAACAGACTGCATCCTTTCGCAACGTCTTTAGACCCCGCCCCGGCCTTACGGCTACCCCGCCCCTACAAGGGGTGGGGAGTGTAGTAACAACAATCCCACCATTTCACTTGCGAGATGGTGGGATTGGTTTTTGATTTTGGTTGCAAATACAACTAAATATAGTTACACTACCAAATTTTTCAGGGACTTTTTTATAAATGGAATCATAGAACCAGTTCTTGTAACCAACAGAAAAGCATCCTCTCACACCTCAATCATTTCTTTACTGTAAAGGCGTCAACGGGTAAATGATGTTGACGATAAAGATGTTGGCGGCCAAGATGATGAGGTTCATCAGCAGACCGATGCGCATGAAGTCGCTGAAGCGGTAGCCGCCAGGGCCATAGACCAACATGTGGGTGGGCGAACCGATAGGTGTGGCGAAACTACTGCTGACACTCACCATGAGGGCGACGAGGAAAGGGAACGGTTCATAGCCTAATTTCTCGGCAGCCTCATACATAATGGGGAAGAACATGGCTCCCGCAGCGGTGTTGGAGATGAACTCGGTGATGAAGGTGCCGACGAAGCAGACGGCGGTCATCACTACGATCGGGTTGGTGCCGCAGACATCGAGGATGCCATTGGCCATCCACTCGGCGATGCCCGTCTTCTGGATGGCGAGGCCGAGTACGGCACTGCCGGCAAAGACCATGAGAATCTCCCAGTTGACGGCCCGCATGGCTTGTTCCATGTTGCAACAACGGAAGATGAGCATGGCAGCGGCAGCAAGGAAGGCACACTGCAGCAGCGGCATGACACCGAGGGCCGAGAGTGCCACCATGGCAATCATGATAAAGGTGGAGATGAGTGTACCAGGCCCAACGTCTGGTACGTCGTCGGAGTCGAAGAAGTGCAGGTCCTTCTTGAGGGCAGAGGTCTCGGGGTTGAAGTGCTTCGGACATATCAACAGCAAGGTGTCACCAGCCTGCAGCACCACCTTTCTTGGCGCCTCTTCGATGCGCTCACCACGTCGGGACACAGCTGCCAGGACGAAATCATTGTTCTTTTCAAACTTACTGTCGCCGATGGATGTGCCTATCAGACTGCTGCCAAAATCGACGTATGCCGTACGTATTTTGCGCTTAAAATCTACTTCGCTCATTGAAAAGATCGGTTTGTCGGCTGGCACCAGCTTGTGGCTATCCGCTATGTTGGCAATCTCGTCTATCTGTCCGGCATAGATCAGGCGGTCACCGCCCATAATGGGCTCGTCCTCCGTTATAGGCAGTGGAGTTTCGTCGAAGTGATACATATTGATCAGGCTGCCGCCGTTGATGTGGTAAAGCCCAGCCTCGGCCAGCGTCTCGCCAATATGGGGATTGTCCGCCGGAACACGCAATTCCACGGTGTAGTCGCCCGTCGATTCGAAAGCACTCTCAGGTGCCTTGCGTTCAGGTAGCAGCCGGCGCATGGCAATGACCGACAGCACGCCGACAATCAGACAGAACAGTCCGGGAATCGTCGTGGTCAGGATGTTCATAGCCTCGCCCGTTCTCTCTTCGTAGAGTCCGCTGATGATGAGGTTTGGCGGCGTACCAATAAGGGTACACACGCCACCCATGCCCGAGGCATAACTCAGGGGGATGAGCAGTTTCGAAGGCGACACGCCGAGCTTCTTGGACCACATCTTGACGATGTTGACGAAGAGCGATACCACCGTCGTATTACTGAGAAACGAACTGAGCGCGGCCACGGGCAGCATCAGTCGCATCACCGCCTTCGCATAGCTGTTAGGCGTGCCAAGCAGATATTTCACAATATATTGCAATACGCCAGTATGGGTCAGACCCGCAACGACGACGAACAGCACACCGACGGTAATCACCGATGTGCCGCTGAACCCCGAGAAGGCTTCCTTCGCATCGAGCACCCCTGTGACGTAGAGCACACCGATGGCTCCGAGGAATACCACGTCGCTGCGCCACTTGGTAAACAGCAGGATTGTGAACATGCCCAACACCGTCAAGATGGTAATCCAGGCGTAGATGTTAAAACCTAAAAAAAGAATCGTGTCCATACTTTTATCGTGTTGTATGGTGCAAAGGTACGATAATTTTTTTGATTACAAAATAATAGGATAGGAATTTTCCTACAGCTTCACACTCGAGATGTCGACGAGGCCGTTGATGATGGCGTAGATGGTGAGGCCGGCGGGGGAGTGGATCTGTAGCTTGCGGGCGATGTTGCGGCGATGGGTGATGACGGTGTTGACTGAAATGAAGAGATGGTCGGCAATCTCCTTGTTTGACATGCCCTGTACCAGGCTGACGATGACATCGCGCTCACGGTCGGAGAGGGCGTCGGCATTCTGGGCGGCACCGAGTACCATTCCTGTGATGTTCTTCGTCACGTCGTTCTGCTTCGACATCTGCTCTAAGCGGCGGATGGCTGGAACGAAGATGTGATCCTCGACCATCGCATGCTGACGCAGCCATTCCTCGTTGTCGTAGATGTCGTGGAGCGTGGCGGTGAGCTTGTTGTTGTGCAGTCCGTCGGATGGCAGGTACTTGATAATCAGTAGTTTCAGCTCGCGCAGTTTCTTGTCGGCCTCCTTGTGGTGCTTCGAGAATGTCTCGATGCTGTATTCCGTCGGCGTATTACCATCGATAAGTGCCTGGACGTAAGGAAAAAGCGTCTTTTGTTCGTAGGTCATGTGGCGCCTGATTTCGTGGGCATATTCGTCGTAGAATCTGAGGATGAGCTGTGCCAGCGAGTCGCCTGGGCTGAGGCTCTCCTCGAGTTCCTTGCGAATGAAAGGTAGCTGAAAGTCAAGGTAATACTTGTGGCTGGCGTCGAGATAGTGCATCAGCGTAGGCACGCTGAGCTGTTCGTCGTTCTCGTAGTCACCATACCCATTAATGGTGAAGTTCACCACGGCGAGGAAGGTGTAAGTGTCTACGTCGTTGTCCTCACAGGTCTCGCGAACGGTCTTGTCGCCGAATCCCAACGAGATGCCAAAACTGCCAAGGGCCTGCAACAGGTCGTAATTATCACGGATGAGGGTGATCATTTTGTCGTCGGCCTCATATTGTTTCTGATTCTTCATACCTACTTTGTATTACTGGGTGCAAAAGTACTGCTTTTCTGTGACATACGCAATAATTAAAAGTAGGTATTTTCCGATAAAATCATCGTTTTTAGGTATTGCGCGCCTTTAGGGAAAGGCTTACCTTTGCAGCCAAAAATTGTGAAAAAGAGTCATTGAGAAGATGAGAAATGTATTGATTTACTTAATAGCACTGTTACCTATTTCTATGTTTGCACAGGAAAGTGCTGGCGACAGCGTTATGCAGCATGCAGGAGCAAAGCGCCTGACAGTCGGCGGCTATGGCGAAATCAATTATAGCCGCAATTTCTATAGCGACCATGTGAGTCGCTATTCACAGCCCGAGGAGCATAAGAACGATCCGTCGCATGGGCGAGTTGATATTCCTCATGCAGTCATTTACTTAGGCTACGACTTCGGACGGGGCTGGACGTTTGGTACGGAGATTGAGTTCGAGCATGGCGGCAACGGCCTGGCCTACGAGAAAGAAGACGAGGAAGGCGGCGAGTGGGAACAGGAAGTGGAGAAAGGCGGCGAGGTGGAGCTGGAGCAGTTCTGGCTTCAGAAGTCGTTTTCGAAAGCCCTGAACCTGCGCATAGGCCACATCGTGGTACCCGTGGGTCTGAACAACGCCCACCACGAGCCGCTGAGCTATTTCACCGTCTATCGTCCTGAGGGCGAGAATACCATCATGCCCTCGACGTGGCACCAGACGGGACTCTCGCTGTGGGGGCGTTCTGGCGATTTCCGCTATGAGGCACAGCTGCTGGCAGGCTTGAATGCCGACGGTTTTACTAACGTCAACTGGATAAAGAATGGCAATAAGTCGCCACTGGAGTTTGACGTGGCAAATAAATATGGTGTGGCGCTGCGTGTGGACAACTACACGGTGAAGGGACTGCGCCTCGGCCTGTCGGGCTACTATGGCCATTCCATTGGCAACAGCTATCCCAACAATGCCGCTGGCGTGGATGCCGAGTATAAAGGACAGGTGCTGATAGGTGCCGTCGACCTGACATATAAGGGCTATAATTGGATAGTCCGCGGACAGGCTGACTATGGCTACTTAGGCGATGCTGCCCAGCTGAAGTATGTCTACAACCGACTGAACTCAAAGTCGCCTTACAAGCATTCGGCTTTCGTCTCGAAGAATGCCTATGCCTGGGGTATTGAGGCGGGTTACGACCTTTTCGCTGTGATTGGCAATTGGCCAATAGTCAAAAGTCAAAGGCTGAATGCCGATCGTCCACAGCTCTACGTCTTCGGCCGCTATGAGCAGTATGATCCGTATGCCAGCCAGACCAAGGGAACAGCCTACGACTATACTGCCGTGAAGCGTTTTGCCGTTGGTCTGAACTATCACCCCATCAAGCAGATTGTCATCAAGGCGGAATACTCGAAGCGACTGCTCCGTTCGCTCTATAACGACGAGCCGTCGGTGAACATTGGCGTTGCCTACGAGGGGTTCTTCCTCTAATGGTGGATAATGAGTAATTAAAATATTAATAGGTTATGAACAAGAAGATTATTTTGCTGTCGGCTGGCGTCCTGATGGGCGCCCTGACAATGACATCGTGCAGCAGCGACGATGACAAGAACGAGAACACCACTGAGTTTAATATCGTAACGGCAACGCCCCTGGTTGACGAGGACACCTATCCCGCCAACACTACGGAAGCCAACTACAAGAACAAGTTGTTTGGCAATACGGCTATCGATGCCTGTGCTACGCTGGTCAATGAGCTGACGAAGGCCAATACCGCTATCGCCACATCGAAGCTGAGCGAAGCACAGGAGGCTTATCTGCGCAAGGTCTTGGAGAATCTGGTATCGAATGTCATCGTGCCCACCTACACCAAGCTGGCCGACGACGTGGAGGATCTGGAGAAGACACTGAACGGCCTGACCGTGCAGACCATTACACAGGCACAGATTGACAAGGCCTGTAGTGATTTCAAGGATGCCCGTCTTAACTGGGAGCGCTCTGAGGCCTTCCTCGGAGGTGCTGCCTCAGACTTCAGCATCGACCCCACCATCGACTCTTGGCCGCTGGACCGTGCTGAGCTGTTGGCCTACTTCAAGGGCGGCATGACGGCAGAGATTGAGGACGAGTCGACCATCCTCGGCTTCCATGCCCTGGAGTTCATCTTGTTCCGTAACGGTCAGAACCGCAAGGTCAGCGAGTTGCAGGGCAACGATACCTATACCAACTATGAGAGTGTCAGCGGTGCCGACGAGCTGAAGTATGCCCAGCAGGTGTGCCGTCTGCTGAAGGAGCGCTGCTTCCAGCTGCAGGTGGCCTGGGAAGGTGAGAAGAATGCTTCCCGTGTCAGTGTGGTGAAGGCTGCTGGTCTGGGCTATACGACTGAGAACGGCCTGACATACGGTGATAACCTCACACGTGCTGGTATCAGTGGTAGCAAGAGCACCTTTCCCACCTTGCAGGCAGCTATTGCACAGGTGCTTTCTGACGATGAGGGTTCGTGCGTAGCCATTGGCAATGAAGTCGGTACGGCCAAGATTGCCAACCCCTTCTCGTCTGGCGATATTGCCTATGTGGAGTCGCCCTACAGCTACAACTCCATTGCCGACTTCCGCGACAACATCCGCTCCATCCGCAATGTGTGGCTCGGCTCTACCGACAAGAAGGCCAACCAGTATTCCTTCCACACCTTCTTTGCCAGCGTCAACAAAGCCGCTGTCAACAATGCTATCGAGGGTGCCTATGTGGCCAGTATTGCCGCCATCTCTAACATGCCCTCGCCCTTTGTGAAGTACTGTGGCGTGGTATGGGGCAAGAACTTCGACGACCCGGAGAACTGGGAATCGACTTCAGAAGAATAATACCTAATTAATAGCTATATGAACTACGGAAATCTTTCAAAACTGTCGATTGGCCTGCTGGGATTCATCCTGTTCACAGCCTGTTCCGACGATGACGAAACCAAGCAGGAGCTTGGTGGACTTATCCCTGCAGAGGAAGTGTTCGGCAAGGCTAACGACGTATTCACTGCCGACGAGTGGTTCCCTGGCGGACAGCTTGGCACCACCGAGAAGGCCAGCTACTCGGCTCCCGCTCCTGCTGTGGAGAACGTGGTTGGGATGGAGGAGGACTTCAATACGGGTGAGGACTTCTTCGAGCATCTCTACACCTTTGAACAGGCTCCCCGCAAAGGACTGGGACCTGCCTGGGTGCGTAACTCTTGTATCGCCTGTCATCCTGCCTATGGTCACGGCAAGCGTCAGACGGAATATCGCGCCAACACGGTTGGCAACGGCTACCTGTTGGTCATCTACCATCCTGATACCAACGGCTATATCACTGAGGTGACGGGCATGCCCCAGACGCAGGCCATGACGCCCTTCAAGGCTCCTATCGACGAGAACCAGATTTCCATCGAGTGGAAGAACGTTACCGAGATGGAGAGCGGTTTGTCCATGAAGTTCCCCGACGGCGAGCAATATGCGCTTATCTATCCTGAGGTGCGTATTCCGCAGTCGGCCTTCAACACCAATCCGAAGCCCGAGAACTATGACGTGCGTCTGGAGTCGACCATCGGCGTCTACGGCACGGGCTTGCTCGATGCCATCGACGATGAGGAGATTGAGCGTCAGTGGGCTGCCGAGGCTCCATACGTCGAGTTGAATCCCGCCATGTGGGACAAAGAAGCTAATTGCTTCAAGGCTTCTGCCTACTACTCTGCTCCCTATAATGACACGGGAACCCATCACGGCGACCACGGTCCGTTGAAGCGTTTCACCTATGCCATGACCCGAGGTTCATTACAGGACGGTGCTGGTGCCAATGCCATCTGGAACATCACCAACGTAACGCGTTCCGACCGTCACTGGCTCTATTCAACTCCCGCCTGGGCCAAGGCTCAGAGTGAGGATGCCGAGGTCATCAGCTACATCAAACAGCATGGCCAGTCGGAGGCCAGCATTCTGCATCCCTATTATGCCGACGGCACCGATGAGGGCATCAGCCAGCGTATCAATGAGATACTGAGCTGTACGAGCATCGCCAAGAAGGAAACCTTTGATACCTATCTATATAAGGGTGCCCCCTACAACGGCACTGACGAGATGAGCGACAAGCAGTACTACCAGTTCATGGTATGGCATCGTGGATTGGCTGTGCCTGCAGCCCGCAACCTGAACGATGCCGACGTGAAGCGCGGCAAGCAGCTGTTCTCGCAGATAGGCTGTGCACAGTGCCATCGTCCGTCGTGGAAAACGGGTGAGGACAACATGTGGGTGGATGCCAGTACAAAGGCCTACGCCCAGCGTATCGGCAAGGATGCCTCGAAGATGCTGCCCAAATTTGCCAACCAGACCATCTGGCCTTACACCGACATGGTGCAGCATCGCCTCTTTATGGTCAATGACATCCGTACAGGCTGGTGTCGCACTACTCCGCTTTGGGGCCGCGGCCTGAGCCGCCAGCTGACTGGTGCCGACGATCGTCTGCACGACTGCCGGGCTCGTACGGTTTTAGAGGCCATCATGTGGCATGGCTATTCCAAGAAGTCCGACGGTTATCGCGCTACCGAGAAGTTCTATAACCTGCCGAAGGCTGACCGCGATGCCATCATCAAGTTTATTGAAAGCATTTGATTTGATATGTATAGATGTCTGTTGGGACTGACCCTGTGGCTTTTTGCAGGGTCAGTCTTTTCCCAGATTCTGCCACAAGAGTATGCTGCCCGTTTCTGTCGCCTTCTCGTCAACGACGGCGAACGAATCATGCCGCTGAGTGCCCATGCACATCGAGTGATTGAATCTGCCGACAGCCTTACGCGGGAACAGCTCTTTGCCAACTTCATCCTGCGTGACGGCAATTGGCAGACGCTCTGTCTCTTTCCTCATCTGGCTGCCGACGGAACGGTGGCTTGGTATGCTCCTGCCGAAGAACTGCCTGCCTCGCTCGGCCCGGAACATCAGAGGTATATCCGCGAAGTATTTCCCCGCCTGCTCCGCGAAGTTGAGGCTGGCAACTGGACCACTGTCGACACTTGTATCAACCGCATGATCCAGTACCAGTGTACCTTCGGCAGTGCTCATCAGGACAGTACTCTGATGTCGCCCACCATCCTCGCCGTCCTCCTTTTCTTCGGATGTATACTCTTGGCTCCGACTCTTATAAAAATGTCTCATTATAGGTTTTTGAGATAATTTTGTTCATCACTCCTATATTTATTCTGTACTTTTGCGGAAAATAGTTGCAAAATGAAGTACGGAATAAAGTTTTTCCTGAGTGTGCTAATGTGCTGCCTCGCTCCTCTCGGCGCTGGGGCTGTCGATATGTTTGTAGACTTCCAGCATGGTGATTGGCAGCTGAACAAGAACGGGAAGGTTTCCATCTATGTCAGTCCGCAGGAGCAGCGAGGTGTCATGAATGCTGCCCGCAACCTGAAGACCGACTTGGAGCGTGTCTGTGGTGCTGAGGTGACATTCGTCAACAGTGCCGACGATGCAACTATAGTGGCTGGTACCGCCGCTACGCTGAAACAGTATCAGAAAGAGTTGAAGGGTCGTACGGAGCAGTACATGCTGGATGCCCGTCAGGATCGTCTCACGATTGTAGGCAGCGACCGCCGCGGTGCCATCTTCGGTATCTACGAGCTGAGCCGCCAGATAGGTGTGTCGCCTTGGTATTATTGGGCCGATGCCCCCATCGACCGTCATGAAGCCATCTATATATATAATGGTACGCGTACAGATGGGGAACCTGCTGTTCGCTGGCGTGGTCTTTTCCTGAACGATGAGGCGCCTTGCCTCACCACCTGGGTGAAGAATACTTTTGGTACGGGATATGGTGACCATCGTTTCTACGAGAAAGTGTTCGAGCTGATACTGCGTCTGAAGGGTAACATGCTGTGGCCTGCCATGTGGGGCTGGGCTTTCTATGCCGACGATCCCGAGAATTCGAAGGTCGCCGACGAGATGGGAGTGATTATCAGTACCTCGCACCACGAGCCAATGGCCCGCAACCATCAGGAGTATGCCCGCAACCGTGGGGAGTGGGGAGCCTGGAACTATCAGACCAACCAGCAGAAGCTCGACCAGTTCTTCCGCGAGGGTATTGAGCGTATGAAGGGTACTGACGACATAGTGACCATCGGTATGCGTGGCGATGGCGATGAGGCTATGAGCGACAAGCCCGACGTCACTCTTATGGAGCGCATCGTTGGCAACCAGCGTAAGATTATACAGCAAGTGACAGGCCGTCCCGCCAAGGAGACTCCTCAGGTGTGGGCCTTATATAAAGAGGTACAGGACTACTATGATGCCGGCTTCCGTGTGCCCGACGATGTGTGTATGCTCGTTAGTGACGATAACTGGGGCGATATCCGCCGTGTGCCTAAGAACGATGAGGAGCGCCGCCGTAAGGGTGGTTGGGGCATCTACTACCATGTCGACTACGTTGGTGCCCCCCGCAACTCGAAGTGGCTCAACATCACGCAGACACAGCAGATGTTTGAGCAGCTTTCGCTGGCCTACGACTTCGGTATCGAGCGTCTCTGGATTCTCAACGTTGGCGACCTGAAGCCGATGGAGTATCCCATCCAGCTGTTCATGGATATGGCCTGGAGTCCGAAGCAGTACACCCAGCAGACCGTTACCGACCATACCCGCCGCTTCTTTGAAAGTGTGTTCAGCGGTTCTACCGCAGAGGAAGCTGCCTCCATCTATAACCAGAACTGCCAGTACATGGCTCGTGTCACCCCCGAGATGCTTGACGCCAGAACCTACAACGTAGAGACGGGCGAGTGGCGCCGTGTGGCCGACGACTATCAGCGCTTGGAGACCCGCGCCCTGCGCCTCTATCTCGATATCCCTGAGAGCCAGCGCGACTTCTATCGCCAGCTTGTGCTCTTCCCCGTTCAGGCAATGGCTAATCTCTACGATATGTACTATGCTCAGGCCATGAACCGCTACTTGGCTGCCAAGGGCGACCCCGATGCCAACGACTGGGCAGCGAAGGTTAGCCAGTGTTTCCGCCGCGACTCCCTGCTCTGCCTCGGCTACAACCGCGACATTGCCGGTGGCAAGTGGAATGGCATGATGATACAGAAGCATATTGGCTACACCAATTGGAACGATAACTTCCCCAAGGACATGCTGCCAAAGACCACCACCGTTCCCGCCGGTTCTCCGACAGGCTACACCTTCCCCGCAGCTCCGGGCTACCTTGCCATTGAGGCTGAGCACTATTATCGGGCTACGGCTCCGGAGGGTACCCAGTGGTCGGTATATCCCAATTATGGCCGTACACGCAGCGCAATGGCTTTGACGCCCTACGCCCGAGAGACTGGCGACGCTGCACTCGTTTACCGCTTTGCATTGCCTGCCGATGTGAAGCAGGTGAAGGTCCGCGTTGTGGTGAAGTCAACGCTCGACTTCATGGATCGTGGCGGTCATGAGTATACCGTGAGCCTTGACGGACAAGAGGAGCAGGTGGTGAACTTCAACAAGACACTCGTCGACCGCCAGCCCTACCAGTACAGCGTTTTCTACCCGACGATAGCCCGTCGTGTAGTAGAGTCGGTGGTAGACCTGCCTGTTGCTTCACAGGTCGACTACCATGAACTGACACTGCATCCCCGTCATGGCGGCATCGTCTTCGAGAAGATTGTCATTGACTATGGCGGCTATTCCTCGCAGTATCTCTTCGGAGAGGAGTCGCCGGTTGAGCGCAAACAATAGAAAGGAGAATAGAGTTTTAGTAATAGTAATAATAGCAATTAAAGTAGTAGTATTTCAAAAAGTCGGCTGTTGGTATGTGAATATCGACAGCCGACAAACTTTTTTTTGGTGGTTTCAAAAATTATGTTTATCTTTGCACCATCTAACACAGCGTTCTATTCTTTAACAACTGAAATACTACTATAAACATCGCATGAAATTACTACTTACACTCGTGTTGTTGCTGTCCACTTTGGGGCATCAGGTCATGGCTCAGACAGGACAACTCTTCGGAAGCGACAAACTGTCGAGTACGAATATAACAAGCATTTGCCAAGACCAGATGGGCTACATCTGGATAGGTACGGAGTTTGGGCTTAACCGCTTCGACGGCTATAGGTTTACCCCTTATCTGAATAATCCGCAGGACTCTACCTCATTGTGCTTCAACAATGTGGTGTCGTTGCTATGCGACAAGGACGGAAGACTTTGGGTTGGTACTTCCCAGGGACTGCAGCGTTATGACCCTGCCACCGACCGTTTCATCAACTACCATTTTCCTGATAGTCTGCAGCCACGTGCTTCGACGATAGTGCAGCTGCACGACGGACGCCTGATGGTTGGAACATCGGGCTATGGAGTTTATCAGATTCATCCTGAGGTCACCATGCTGACGCGCCTTGAGGAATATCAGAGCGATCCGGGCGATGTGTTCTTTAATTGCATCTATGAGGACCCGAAGGGCGGATTCTGGAAGGGTGGTGCCAACCGTTTCGGCTACCGGCCGGTAGGCAAGGAGGTGCAGATGTCGTCGTCGCCCTATGGTGTGCCAACGGCTTTCTTCAATTGGAAGGGACAGACGGTGGTCGTCTGTCGTGACAGGCTCCTCGTCTATAAGGACGGGCAATCTGTTGATTCTCCGTTCGACCTGACTGAGACCCAGACCATGGGCGGTTATCGTACAGCCATTACCGACAGTCATGGCAATGTCTATGTAGGCACCCTTGGCAACGGACTGTTCTGGATACCAGCGGGCTCCAATCGTCTGCAGCGCTATACCACCACGGCCCCAGGCTTCGATATGAATACGGCCAAGATTTGGGCCTTGTTCGAAGACCGCCAGGGCAATGTCTGGGTGGGATGCCAGCAGAAGGGACTTTTCCTCGTGCCTAATCGTAAGGCACAGTTTACGTCGTGGAGCTTCTCGGAGCAGAAGCAGGACATCGGCTCCTATGTGTCGTCGGTTTGTCAGGGTGACAATGGCATCACCTGGTGTACGGTGCAGAACAAGGGCGTCTACGGCTTCGACCGCCAGGGGCGTATCGTGGCTCACCCTCAGGCTCCGCTTGGTGTGGAATTCATCTATCGTGACACCCAGAAGGCCTACTGGTTAGGCACCAGTCACGGACTATTTTCATACGACCCTCTGACGGGCCGCTCCCAGCTGTTCTCTGACTTCGTTTGCGACAAGTTCAATACGATGTGTGACGATGGTCATGGTCATCTTTTCCTGTCGGCCTATGCCAAGGGTCTGCTCATCTATGACAGAGCTACCCGTCAGTTCCGTTTCTATAGCATGACGCAGGCTGAAGACCCCAAGGGCGGCAAGCTCTGCAACGACTGGATACTCTGTATGATGCCCGACCGGGAGGGGCGCGTCTGGATTGGCACTTCCGACGGTGTGACCTGCTACGACCCGCAAAACGACACGTTCAAGCCTTTCGGCTGGATTCATTTTTGCCGTAAGTCGATCAACACCATCTGGGAAACCAATGATGGCAATATCAGCATAGGTACCGAGCAAGGCCCATACATGTGGTATCGTGGCACTAATAAGCTGATGGAGCTGCCTGAGTCTGAAACGCTCAAGAACCTATCGGTGAGCTACATCGTGCAGGATAATGCCGGCGATTACTGGTGCTCTACCACGATGGGTATCTGGCACTATCGCATGGACGAAAAGAAATGGGTGAGCTACATCAGCGGCTCCGGCCTTTCTGGTCGCGAATATGTGGTTGGAGCCGGCATGCATACGGATGATGACCGCATCTTCTTTGCAACGGCTGACGGTCTCACCACCTTCACTCCCGAGCAGGTTCGTAGTGTACAGGTCAAGCCTGGACATCTGCAGCTGACAGGGTTCTATATTGGAGCTCACGCCGTTTCCACGCTCACAGAGTCTAACGGTACACAGGTGACTGAGAAGCCTGTAACCGAGAGCGACCATTTCACCGTCAGCTATTTGGACAACACGTTCTCTTTGGAATTCTCGTTGTTCAACTATGCCAACTCGCCCAATATCGTGTTTGAGCACCGTCTGAACGGCGGCCAATGGATTGTTGGCGACATTGGGCGCAATGTCATCAGTATGAACCATCTGTCGAGTGGCACCTACCATCTCGAAGTGAGAGCCTTGGACAATGGCGTGCCGTCAGCATCGCGCGAATATACCATCGTGGTCCGTGCACCGTGGTACCGCTCTACATTGGCCTACGCGGTCTATTTCATTGCCCTTGTCGGGCTTATCGGCCTATTTGCATGGATGTATCGCCGTCGTATCCGTCAGCGTATGGATGAGGACAAGATGAAGTTCCTCATCAATGCTACTCACGACATCCGCTCACCGTTGAC
>Ga0265298_10006725_pt1 | contig 14128 bp, 12 predicted proteins | sample AusTroGonzalo_MG_3_FD_193486 | JGI IMG/M metagenome (GOLD analysis project Ga0265298, IMG submission 193486) | Bovine rumen microbial communities from tropical cattle in Woodstock, Queensland, Australia - Gonzalo_01 | ecosystem: Host-associated > Mammals > Digestive system > Stomach > Rumen ...
ACCGGCCAGAAACCCATATAGGCAAGCTCACGGTAATGCTTGACCAGCTTTCCGCCTGCAGCCTGCATCAAATCACCTCCAAAACAGCGGAACTGTGCAGAGGCATCTATCCGGGCTATTGATTTCATCAGATTGGAGGCATGAAGATCACCCGATGCCTCACCTGCTACTAAATAGTATCTCATATATACTGTTTTGCAGATGTCAAAATTAGTATAATTTTCCCATATACCGATTTTTTGCAGTAACTTCACGCCCTAAAACTGTAACGTATGGGAAAAATCATAGCATTGGCCAATCAGAAAGGCGGTGTAGGTAAGACCACAACCACTATTAACCTGGCCGCATCGCTTGCCACGCTTGAGAAAAAGGTTCTTGTAGTAGATGCTGATCCTCAGGCAAATGCATCATCAGGTCTGGGTATTGACATCCAGTCACTCGACTGTACGGTTTACGAGTGTCTGGTAAACGGTATCAATCCAAAAGATGCTATATGCAAGGGTTGCATTGACGGACTGGATGTAATGCCTTCACACATAGATCTGGTTGGTGCCGAGCTGGAACTGATGAACACGCAGGGCCGTGAAACGGTGATGAAAAAGATGCTGGACAGCATAAAGAAGGATTATGATTACATCCTGATAGACTGCTCTCCCTCATTGGGTCTCATCACGGTGAACTCACTCACTGCCGCAGACTCCATAATCATTCCCGTACAATGCGAGTATTTTGCTCTGGAAGGTATAAGCAAACTGCTCAATACCATCCGCATAATCAAGACCAAGCTGAACCCCTCACTTGACATAGAAGGATTCCTGCTCACCATGTATGACTCCCGTCTTCGTCTGAGCAACCAGATATATGACGAGATAAAGAAACACTTCCAGGAACTGGTGTTTGACACCATAATATCCCGCAATGTCAAGTTGAGTGAGGCTCCCAGTTACGGTCTGCCTGCAATACTTTATGATGCTGATTCCAAGGGTGCCAAGAACTATCTGGCTCTGGCACAGGAAATACTGAAGAAAAACGAACAGAAATGACGATTCAAAAGAAATCGGCACTGGGCCGCGGCCTTGATGCCCTGATATCAACTGATTTTGTAAAGACCCAAGGCTCCTCATCCATCAATGAGGTTCCTTTGGACCAGATACATGCCAATCCGGACCAGCCTCGCCGTGACTTTGACCCCGAGAGCTTGGCAGAACTTGCCGAGTCACTGCGGGAGATAGGCATAATCCAGCCTATCACCCTGCGCAAGATCAAGGATGGTGATTATCAGATCATAGCCGGTGAACGACGTTTCCGCGCAGCAGGTATAGCCGGTCTCAAAACCATTCCGGCCTATATCCGTACTGCCGATGACGAGAACGTAATGGCTATGGCCCTAATCGAGAACATACAGCGTGAAGACCTGAACTCAATGGAAGTGGCACTTGCCTGCCAGAACCTGCTTGAGGTATATAAGATGACCCAGGAGCAGCTCAGCTCCCGCATAGGCAAGAACCGCGCCACCATAGCCAACTACATACGTCTGCTCAAACTGCCGGCTGAGATCCAGGTGGCACTCAAGAACAGGCAGATAGACATGGGCCATGCCCGTGCGCTTTTGGCCATTGATGACCCGGTCAAACAGCTCCGCCTGTTTCATGAACTCACCAAATACGGTTATTCCGTACGTATGGTTGAGCAGAAAGCGCGCCAGATGAATGAGGGCCGTAAAAACAGGAATAAAGAGAAAACAGACAACACTCTTGCCCCGTTAGGAAGACATCTTTCCAGATTTCTGAATGCACCTGTAAAATTCAAGACCACCGCGAGCGGCAAAGGCAGCATCAACATTTCATTCAAGGATGAAGATGATCTGGCTCGCATAATGCAACTGCTTGACCAACTCAGGAAATGACCATTCGCTCCGGGATAACAAGAACCGTACTGCTCTTTCTCATAGCAGTGATGACCGCCATACAGGTCCGGTCACAGGAGGCGGGCACTCTCTTATTCCGTGAAGACTCCATCCGCAGCGCCCGAATGGACAGCATCTACCGTTCCCTGAATGACACCTCAACATGGGCACGTGAGATGGAATTTGTAAGAAACCTGCAGTTTGAGGAGAGAAATGACTCTGATCTGATAAAACAGGCTGAGCAGGATATCCAGGACAAGAAGCCCAAACGTCTCAGATGGAGAGATAAAGAGGCTATGGCAATAGAGCAGATAAATCTTGAGAAATCCCAGTGGGAGCCAGAGCCACGTCTTGCCGTATGGTTCTCCCTGCTTTTCCCCGGAGGCGGCCAGATCTACAACCGCAAATTCTGGAAACTACCCATCATCTATGGAGGATATGTGGGATGCATCTATGCACTCACCTGGAACCAGTCAACATACTCTGATTATCAGAATGCATACGTTGACATAATGGATGATGACCCCAACACCAAGAGCTATGAGGATTTCCTGCCCCCGCACTATGAAATAGACACGGACATGGAACTGTGGCTCAAGGATGTGTTCAAGCAGCGTAAGAACAAATACCGCCGTTACCGTGACCTGAGTATATTTGCTTTTGCCGGAATGTATATCGTGGCGGCCATCGATGCGTACGTTGATGCCGAACTGTCACATTTTGACATATCACCTGACCTGAGTCTCAATATTGAGCCGCGTCTGATGATGGACCACATGGGAGCCCCCATAGCGGGATTCTCATTAGCTTTTAATTTCAAATGAAAGGTAAGTGTCTGATATTGGCCATGACATTGGTTTCCGTGAATATGGAAGCCCAGGAGCTTTATGCTGACAGCATAGATGTTTTCATGGACAGCACAGATGTTTTCATGGACAGCACGGCAGTCTGTACTGACTCACTCACCGTTGAATTCCCTGAGAGCATGGATTTTGATATAGACAGCATAATGGGGATATGGTTTGCCAAGCAGTACCTTTCCTATGACTCCGACTGCATGGAGGGTTCTGTCAACCCCAAATTCAGCGACACCATATATGCCGAGCGTCTGAGCAGCCTTCCCACCTTAGTAGAGATGCCTTACAACTATGTTACACGCAGTTCCATCGATGCCTATATGGGGCGTAACCGTAACATTATATCTTTCGCGCTTGGTATGCTGCCTATCTATGAGGACCTTTTTGTGGAGGCGCTCATGAAGTACAACGTTCCTCTGGAACTCAAATACCTGCCCATAGTGGAATCGGCACTCAAGCCAAAGGCCTACTCACGTGCCGGTGCCGCCGGGATGTGGCAGTTCATCTATAGCACCGGCCGCAAATATGACCTGCAGGTGAACAGCCTGGTTGATGACCGCTATGACATAGCCAAGGCATCCGATGCCGCAGCACACCACCTTCGTGACCTGTATGACATGTTCGGTGACTGGTCACTGGCAATATCAGCCTATAACTGCGGTCCGGGTAACATCACCAAGGCAATAACCCGCTCAGGCGGCAAGCGTGACTTCTGGGATATCTATCCCTATCTGCCACGCGAGACCCGCGGCTATCTGCCCGCATTCATTGCCGTGAACTATGCAATGAGTTTCTACAAGGAGCACGGCATATGCCCTATGACATCGGCCCGTCCAAGCCAGACAGATACCCTGCATATAAATCATAACCTGCACATAGGCCAAGTGATACATTACAGTGGCATCAGCCAGGATGAGTTCAAGGCACTTAACCCGCAGTACCTCACTGAGGTCATACCGGGAGCCTACCGTACCTGCGTGCTTACCCTGCCCCAGCAGTATATCAAGCCGCTGGTTGAGGCAGGTGATTCACTTTACGAGTATGACAAGGAGAAATACTTCCCCAAGTCCAAGCTGGCGTACATAGATGATGACATGAAGAACCGTGTCACCTACATTACGCATAAGATCAAATCAGGTGAGACTCTTGGCAGCATTGCCATCAAGTACCACACTACCGTCAAGAACATAAAGAACTGGAATAATCTTAAGAGTGACAATATCAGAGCCGGCAAGACTCTGCGTATATATAACAGATAAAAAGTGACTGCAAGATGAGTGAAGATAATCTTTTTTCGCCCGATGAAGAAAGACTCATAGATGAGGCCTTCCAACATCTGATTGATTCTTATCTCCAGACCAAACACCGCAAGAAGGTGGAGATAATAACAAAGGCATTCCAGTTTGCCCGTCAGGCACACCGTGGCGTGCGCCGTCATTCCGGTGAACCATATATAATGCATCCTCTTGCCGTGGCGCAGATAGTATGTTCCGAGATCGGGCTCGGATCTACCTCCATATGCTCTGCACTCCTGCATGATGTGGTAGAGGATACAGACTATACCACTGATGACATAAAGAACGTTTTCGGCCCTAAGATAGCACAGATTGTTGACGGACTCACCAAGATAGCCGGCGGTATATTCGGTGATAAGGCATCGGCCCAGGCAGAGAACTTCAAGAAACTGCTGCTCACCATGAATGATGATATCCGCGTCATCCTTATCAAGATTGCTGACCGTCTGCACAATATGCGTACGCTTGACAGCATGCAGCCGCGCAAGCAGTACAAGATAGCAGGTGAGACACTTTACATCTATGCACCTCTGGCATACCGTCTGGGACTTAACAAGATAAAGTCAGAGCTTGAGGACCTCAGCTTCAAATACGAGCATCCGGCAGAATACAAGGACATCCAGCAGAAACTGAACTTCTCCCGTGAGGAACTGAACAACATCTACGATGATTTCACATCACCCATCGCAGAGAAACTGGATGCACTGGGCATAACATACAATATGTTCGGGCGTATCAAATCACCCTACTCCATCTGGAAGAAGATGAACAAGAACAACCTCACGTTTGATGAGGTGTATGATATTCTTGCCGTAAGGATTGTCTTTGACCCCAAGACCCTTGCAGATGAACAGAGTGAGTGCTTTGACATATATCTGGCACTAACCAAGATCTATAAGTCACACCCTGACCGCCTGCGTGACTGGGTAACACATCCCAAGGCTAACGGCTATCAGGCCCTGCACGTGACTCTCATGAGCAACAGCGGCCAGTGGGTGGAGGTACAGATACGCAGCCGCCGTATGGATGATATAGCCGAGCAGGGTATTGCCGCACACTGGAAATACAAGGACGCAGTATCATTTGAGGATGACGAGAGTGAACTTACACATTGGCTGGAGACCATCAAGGAGATTCTTGAAGACCCGCAGCCGGACTCAATGGATTTCCTTGACACCATCAAGCTCAACCTTTACTCATCGGAGATATTCATCTTTACCCCCAAAGGTGAACTGCGCACCATGCCGCAGGGCAGTACGGTTCTTGACTTTGCATTCACCATCCATACCTATATAGGAACCAACTGCATAGGTGCCAAGGTCAACCATAAGCTTGAGGCCATAAACTACGAGCTCAAGAGCGGTGACCAGGTGGAGATACTTACCTCCAAGAGCCAGAAGATAAGCCCTGAATGGCTGGATTTTGTGACCACGGCCAAGGCCCGCGGCAAGATCAAGCAGCTGTTGCGCAAGGAGGAACGCGCCAATCAGAAGTTCGGTGAGGCCATATTCCATGAGTTCCTTGAGAAAGAAGAGGCAGAGGTTGATTCTGACAAGATGGAGCGTATTTGCCATCTTCACGGAATCAACACCCGTGATGAGTTTATGGTTGCGCTCGGTCAGAAAAAGATTATTCTGGGTGATGCCGAACGTAATATTATAAAAGGTGAGAGTGACAGCTGGTACAAAAGGTTCTGGTCATCATTCTCATCATCATCCAAGGATAAGGAGAAGAAGGCTGAGGATGGCGTTCAAACTGATATTGATGTAAAGAAGACGCTCATCATCAATGATATGGATAAGCACAAATACACCTTTGCAAGCTGTTGCAATCCTGTGCCGGGTGATAGTGTATTGGGCTTTGTTGATGAGAAAGGACACATAACCATCCACAAGCGCAAGTGTGAGGTTGCCAACAAGCTCAAGTCTGGCAAAGGCAACCGTATCCTTACCGTGGAGTGGCAGATTGAGAACAGCCTCTTCCCTGTTACAATCTATATAAAGGGTTTGGACAGCATCGGTACGCTTAGCAAGGTTACTGAGGTCATCTCCAAGAAGATGAACGTCAACATAAACAAGCTTGTCATTGAATCAAAAGAGGGACTCTTTGAAGGAACCATAAGCGTTATGGTCCACCGTCTGAATGACGTGGATACAATACAGAAAGAGCTGAAGAAAATCAAGAATATTACAACGGTTGCCCGCAAGGAGGAGTAGCATTCAGCTCATCCAGTATGGCAACCAGTTCCTCACGGATACCTTTGAGACGCTCCACAATCTCATGGGTATCAAGAGTGGTTTTAGGATTATCCTTCATACGGGCCTGGGCACCCTTGATGGTAAGGGATTTCTCCTTAACCAGATGATTCACCTTTTTAATCTGCTCTATATCAGCAGCGGTATAGTGACGTATGCCTTTGGCATTCTTCTTGGGAGCTATCTCCTTGAACTCCTTCTCCCAGTAACGTAGGGTACTGTCAGGTATGCCGAGCATATCCGATACCTCCTTTATGGAGTAATACTTTTTAAGTTCCTTGTTGGGATTGTATGCCATAATCGTTCTTTTTAGTCAAATATCCTTCCGTGGTTCTCTGCCAGGTTAATCATCTCTTCATACTGGTCTGCATCCAGATCCATAAAATAGTAGTTGACGGGGTTCACATCCTTGTTACCTATCCATATTTCATAGTGGACATGGGGGCCTGTGCTCTTACCTGTTGATCCCGCCAGAGCTATCTCCTCACCGCGTACAACATTCTGTCCAACCTTGACCATGATCTTGCTCAAATGCGCATACCTTGTCTTATAGCCATATCCATGATCAATCTCAATCAGGTTACCGAACCCTGACTGCCATTTTGCAAAGACAACCTTTCCGTTACCCGTTGCATATACAGGAGTGCCGGTATCGCAGGCAAAATCCATTCCATGATGGAAAGTGCGTACATGATAAACAGGATCGGTACGGTATCCGTAACCGGAAGCTGTACGTTTAAGATCCTTGTTTGATACAGGCTGTATGGCGGGTATGCAGGCCAGTTTGTTTTCCTGTTCACGAGACAGTTCTATCACCTCATCAAATGAGCGGGACTGCATATAGAGCTTCTTGGACAGAAGATCAACCTTTTGTGACGTACTTACCACAAGCTCTGCGTTTGACATATCCATCAGTTCCGCATAACGGTTGGTCCCGTTAAACCCCGCCTGCCGTACAACCTCCGGCACAGGATCAGCCTCCAGAATAACCCTATAGAGATTATCATCACGCTCTTCAATATCGTGAAGCACAAGCAGGGCATCGTCAACCTTGCGTGACAGCACACGGTACTGTGACTGAAGGCGGCTGTTCTCTTCCATCAGGTCTCCAACCTGAGGGGTGCTTATTACAAACCAGTAAATTATGAAGAATACACCACCTAACAGTACTGAAAGCAACAGACGCCAGAACCAGGAAGCGAGTCTCTGCCCCACCGTGGGGAATACCCTGCGATATACCCTGCGCTGCGGATCGTACTGATAGTAAATCTTCCTCATAATCTTGATAGAACACGCAAAAATAGTAAAAAAAGCCGTAAATTTGCACCTCAAATTGAAACACAATTGTTTAAGATATGATGACAGCTAAGGAAATACGTGATTCCTTCAAGAGTTTCTTTGAGAGTAAAGAACACCTGATAGTACCTTCCGCCCCCATGGTGGTAAAGGATGACCCCACCCTGATGTTCACCAACGCAGGCATGAACCAGTTCAAGGATATCATCCTTGGTAACCGTGCACCCAAAAGCCGCCGCGTGGCTGACTCACAGAAGTGTCTGCGCGTAAGCGGTAAGCACAATGACCTGGAGGAGGTAGGCCACGACACCTATCACCACACCATGTTCGAGATGCTTGGCAACTGGTCATTCGGTGACTACTTCAAGAAAGAGGCCATAAGCTGGGCATGGGAGTATCTGGTCGATGTTCTCAAACTTGACCCCAAGAACCTGTACGCTACCGTATTTGAGGGTAGCCCAGAAGAGGGGCTGGAGCGTGACAACGAGGCAGCTGCCATCTGGGAGCAGTTCCTGCCCAAGGATCATATCCTTAACGGAAACAAGCATGACAACTTCTGGGAGATGGGTGATACCGGTCCCTGCGGCCCTTGCAGTGAGATTCACATGGATTCACGCTCTGATGAGGAGAAGGCCAAGGTACCCGGCCGTGACCTTGTAAATAAGGACCACCCCCAAGTAATTGAGATATGGAACCTGGTGTTCATGCAGTTCAACCGCAAGGCTGACCACTCACTGGAGCCCCTGCCCGCCAAGGTAATAGATACCGGTATGGGATTTGAGCGTCTGGTACGTACCCTGCAGGGCAAGCAGTCAAACTATGACACCGATGTATTCCAGCCCATCATCAAGCAGATTGGTGCTCTTACAGGCCTTCAGTATGGCAAGGATGAGAAGGTTGACATAGCAATGCGTGTTGTGGCTGACCATATCCGCACCATTGCATTCTCCATCACTGACGGCCAGCTGCCATCCAACGCCAAAGCCGGTTACGTAATCCGCCGCATACTACGCCGTGCAGTACGTTACGCCTACACATTCCTGGGCCAGAAGGAGGCATTCCTTTACAAATTGCTGCCCGTGCTCATCGACAACATGGGTGACGCATACCCTGAACTCGGCCAGCAGAAGACACTCATCGAGAAGGTTATCATTGAAGAGGAGGAGTCATTCCTTCGCACCCTTGATACCGGTATCAAACTCCTTGACAAGGTTATGGCCGATACCAAGGCTGCCGGAAACACTGAGATAAGCGGTGTAAACGCCTTCACACTCTACGATACCTATGGATTCCCACTTGACCTTACTGAACTCATACTGCGTGAGAACGGCATGACCGTGAACATAGAGGAGTTCAATGCTGAGATGGCCAAGCAGAAGGCCCGCGCCCGTAACGCGGCCGCCGTTGAGAACGGTGACTGGGTTGTACTCAAGGAGGGTGAGACCGAGTTTGTAGGATATGACTTCACAGAATATGAGACCTCTATACTGCGCTACCGCGAGGTTAAGCAGAAGAACGGCGTTATCTACCAGATTGTTCTTGACAAGACTCCTTTCTATGCCGAGATGGGTGGTCAGGTAGGTGATACCGGCGTTATAGTAAGTGAATTTGAGACAATCGATATAATTGACACCAAGAAGGAGAACGGCCTGCCTGTGCATATCACCAAGAAACTGCCTGAGCATCCTGAAGCTCCCATGATGGCATGCGTTGATACTGACAAACGTCACGCCTGCGAGGCCAACCACACCGCAACCCACCTGGTTGACGAGGCCCTGCGCGAAGTATTGGGCACACATGTTGAGCAGAAGGGTTCACTGGTAAGCCCCGATGGTCTGCGCTTTGACTTCTCACACTTCCAGAAGGTAACTGATGAGGAACTGCGCCAGGTGGAGCGCTTGGTCAATGAGAAGATACGTGAGGACCTGCCCCTACAGGAGCATCGTGACCTGCCTATTGAGGAGGCCAAAAAGCTCGGTGCAATCGCACTTTTTGGTGAGAAATACGGTGACAAGGTGCGTGTAGTACAGTTCGGAAACTCAATTGAGTTCTGCGGTGGTGTACACGCCTCTTCAACCGGACGCATCGGTATGTTCAAGATTATCTCTGAGAGTTCAATCGCCGCAGGCGTACGCCGTATTGAAGCCATCACCGGTGAGGCTGTTGAGAATATGGTAGCTTCACTTCAGGACACCATCAACGGTCTCAAGGCCATGCTGCCCGGTTCATCACTTGAAGCATCGGTCAAGAAGGCCATTGAGGAGAACGCCTCACTCAAGAAACAGCTTGAGGAGTTCCAGAAGGAGAAAGCCGGCCAGGTAAAGAGCCAGCTCATAAGCCAGGCCAAGGATGTGAACGGCATCAAGGTAATAAGCGCTGTAATCTCAGCATCAGCCGCAATGGTCAAGGATATGGTATTCGGCATCCGCGCTGAACTGCCTGCATCAACAATCGTGATCGTAGGTAGCGAGGAAGCCGGCAAGCCCATGCTCACAGTAAGCGTAAGTGAAGACCTCACCTCACGTTTCAACGCCGGCCAGATGGTTCGTGAAGCTGCCAAGCTCATCCAGGGCGGTGGCGGCGGCCAGCCTCACTTTGCAACCGCCGGCGGCAAGAACCCCGATGGCCTCAATGCCGCTGTGGAATCAATCTTCAAGACTATCTGAATAAAAAACGCAGAAACTACGGGCAGACTGGCCGCACAGACTGACCGTTGGTACGGCTGGAATAATTAACGTGTTCATAGAGAGATAAATTGAGTCCATACGCGTTGTAAGGAGCACTCGTAGCGAGTGAACTGGACCAGTAGAAACCACTACTTGTCATATCTAACCTCTTACAGTCGCGATACCCCGCAGTGGGCAGGAATATGAATCGACTCGAATCCTTTTTGCTGGTCACCTTCCAACCGGCCACGCCGTTCTGGGTAGTTTCTTGCCAGTCGCATTTGGCTATCAGTTCCTCAAAATCGGACTTGGTAGGCATACGCCAGGAACCACCCCACTTCACGTGCGCCACATCATCTACAGGAATAAGTATGGTCAAGGTATCCGTATAATTATCGTAACCATAACCGCCGATATTACAGTATTTGGTCAAATTGTAACTGTAACCATAAACATTTTTGCCATACCTATAGGATGGCCAATCATAGCCCTCTGAACAGGTATTCTTCCAGACTGGTGATGCAGATTGAGCATAGCCTGGTTCATAATATGTTGTCGTATCACCCCAGGCAAAATAATCGCCGTAATCCTCAGGCTTAGATGCACCTATATTGCAAGTGGCCCATTTCACGCTCAAGCCCAGATCAACATATTCATAACCATTTTCATACGTTGGCCCTTTTTTTTCATCATCTGATTTAGCATCCTCTTTCTGGCACGAATATGACACTGACATCAATAATGCCATAGACAAACACCACATTATCCTTTTCATAACATACAAAATTGATTGTTTACTGAATTAACCATAAGAACCTGTGTAATATCGAAACAAAGGTAAATATTTTTTTCAGATAAGCATTATCTGTCACTCACTCCGGCCAGTTGACCAGATAGACGGTCTGGGTGGCGCGGGTAAGGGCAGTGTAAAGCCAGCGGAAGTAGTCTTCATCCTGCATTTCAGGGGTGACGTAACCCTGGTCAATGAATATGTTTTTCCACTGTCCACCCTGGGCCTTGTGGCAGGTCACAGCATATGCGTATTTGATCTGGAGCGCATTGAAGTGAGGGTTCTCACGTAGCTTTTTCATCTTCTCCTTCTTGTTGGGAATCTCTACGTAATCTTCCATCACGTTGTTAAACAGCTTTTCACTCTCCTCATGCGTAAGTGAAGGAGCTTCACTGTGCAGAGTATCAAGCAGCAGCGTAACATCCATCTCCAGGTCATCATAATCAGGAAAGGAGAGCACGGCATCCTCAAAGCGGAATCCGTAAAGCTCCCGCTGCCTGCGAACGCGGCGGATAACCGCTATATCACCGTTTGCAATGAATGAGGGCAGGTTGACGTATGAATCGGCCCCCTCCTCTGCCACCAACTGCTCAGTCCAGTAGTAATTGTTCTTGACAATCATCACGCTGTCTCCGCGGCAAAGCTCATCGTCACGGTCCAGTATGGTATTGCGTATGCCGTTATTATAGACTATGGCACGTTTGTTAGAGCGACATAATACCATAGTTTCATCTATTCCATCGCGGCTATAGCAGCTGTTAAGCGTTTCAATCAGGTCATTACCCGATATCTTTACAACATCCTTGAAACCGTCCAGCTTAAACCGGAATCCGGTACCAAACGCAGCGTCCATCGTAAAGTTTCTCAAAACAGTGGCATTAAAGAGTATACCTGATTCCTGCTCCTGGCGCATCACGTTCTCCAAACAGAATTCCGATACATCCAGATTGTATCCCCTCAAAAGACTGGCCGATAACCCCGGGCTCTCGTGCTCCCCCACAGGAGGCAGCTGTGCCTGGTCGCCCAGCATAAGCAGACGGCAGTCTACACCTGAGAACACATAGCTTATAAGGTCATCAAGCAGACGTCCGGTCCCGAACATGGAGCCGGACAATCCCTCATTGGAGATCATTGACGCCTCATCAACCAGAAACAGGGTGTGCTCATGCAAATTCCGGTCCAACTGGAAACTGCCGGCATCAAGCAGGGATTTCTGGCGGTAAATCTTTTTATGGATGGTGCACGCCGGAAAACCCGATGTATTTGAAAACACTTTAGCCGCACGCCCCGTAGGGGCCGTAAGCACCACCCGCTTGTGATGCTTTGCGAGAGTTTGCACCAACGTACTTATAATCAGCGTCTTGCCTGTGCCGGCATAACCTTTCAGCAGAAAGACTTTCCGCCCCGCCGGATCACTCACGAACGTAGCCAGACGGTTCATGGCTACCATCTGTTCATGGGTAGGTTCAAACGGAAAAATATCGATCAATTCCTGATATAACGGATTAATCATCACGCTGAAAAGCAAAAAAATGTTGTTTTATTAATTAATACGGATAAATGTTCTATTTTTGCGATGCGAAAATAAATAAAAACATCCGATATGAAAAAAGTCATCAACATTCTTCTTGCAATCTGCATTGTAGCTATGGTCTACATTGTGTATGGAAGCATTATGGGACCTATCAAGTTTGCCAATGAAAAGGCTGTCCGTGACGGTGCCGTAATACAGAAGCTTATGGACATCAAGGCTGCCCAGACTGAGTACAACTACCAGAAGGGCATGTACTGCGACAACTTTGATACACTTGCCGCATTCATCAGAACCGGTCAGCTTCCTATTACAAAGAAAATAGGAGATCTTACCGATGACCAGTTGGAGGACAACTGGACAGAAAGCAAGGTTCTTACCCTTTATGCCAGAGCACAGACCGCAGAAATGGAAGCTGCAAAGTTGACTGGCCGTCAGGCTGCCAAAAAGAAGATTGAAGCCGACACACTGTGGCAGAAAGCTGTTGACGCAGGTTTCATTGAAATAGCTGAAGACGGAACCAAGAATTTCCTCTTCAGTCGTGAAACAGAATACGTAAGTCTGTATGATTCACTGTTCCACGGAAGAAACGTTGATCCTGACTCACTGCGCTACGTACCGTTCTCAGATAATGTTGAGTTTGAGTTGTCAACATCATCTGATACATCCAAGACCGGTGTGATTACAAACACATTCCAGGCACAGACCCTGTTCATCAGTTATCTTGGTTCAAACAGCTATAATGGTGGACTTGACAAGCAGGAGATTATCAATCTGCTTGAAGATTGCGATGACCGCGGCCGTTACCCCGGCATGAGAATTGATAACAACTCCGGAAACTGGGAGTAATCCTTACCATACAGTCATAATGAATCCATCTGCCACAGAAAAGCAGATGGATTCTTTTTTACCATCAATAAAAGAGTAATCAAATGCGTGTAATAAGCGGTATATATAAACACAGACGTTTTGACGTGCCCAGAACATTCAGTGCACGCCCCACCACTGATTTTGCCAAGGAGAGCCTGTTCAACATCTTAGCCAACCGTATTGACTTGGACGGCGCCACGGCATTGGACCTGTTTTCAGGTACAGGCAGCATCAGCATCGAACTGGTGTCACGCGGATGTGCCCATGTGGTAAGTGTGGAGAAAGATCCTGCGCATTACAATTTCATTTGCAAGGTAATGGATACAGTCAAGACTGACCGCTGTCTCCCTATTAAGGGTGACGTATTCAAATACATAGCAGGGTGCAATACAAAGTTTGATTTCATCTTTGCAGACCCTCCTTATCAACTTGAAAATCTGGCTGAAATACCTGACCTGGTACTTGATAACGGTCTTTTAGCCCCTGATGGTATTTTCGTACTGGAGCACGGAAGCAAGAACAACTTCTCAGAGCACCCCCGGTTTACCGACATGAAAGAGTACGGCTCAGTACACTTTTCATTCTTCAAATGAAAAATGTGGAAAAGGGGACAGTCCCCTTTTCCACATTTTTCTTATCTGCCACCGAATCCGCCGCCGAAT
>Ga0265298_10006726_pt1 | contig 14127 bp, 16 predicted proteins | sample AusTroGonzalo_MG_3_FD_193486 | JGI IMG/M metagenome (GOLD analysis project Ga0265298, IMG submission 193486) | Bovine rumen microbial communities from tropical cattle in Woodstock, Queensland, Australia - Gonzalo_01 | ecosystem: Host-associated > Mammals > Digestive system > Stomach > Rumen ...
GTACTTAAGGGGTTGGAGTTAGCATATGCTTCCCACTATCCCATTATTGGTACACCGAACCTCGCAGCTCCCTGGCATTTCCGAACATCCTTATAAGTTTCGTTCGATTTCCATACTTTGTCGTTCTTTGACTATTGACAATCTGGTAATATCGAAGTAGCGAATATCGCAAGTCTATTTTATAAGGAGGTTTCAATATGAAACAGAAATCAGATTTCACATTAGTAATCGTTGGTAAGTCGGGTATCATCACTAGGATCAACCGCAAAACGTATACCGGATGTCTCCGGGCTCTCCTTGGTATCAGGTCAGATTGCCCGAACATTTTCGAAGATGCGGCCGAGATCCTTATTTTGGATAACAATGCGATGATTACTGTTTATCATGAAATGATCGAATTTATGGAGGTGTAATATGGATATCATTTTGTACTTTCTCATCTTTATTATTGGCCTGATCACCGGATGCTTCTGCTATCACATCATCAACTCTCACGCTCAACGTGAAGAGACCGAGGAGTATTTATCCGGGCTCCTCGAGCAGATCCGGAAGAACCAGCACGATCAGAAAGCAGAGATCAAGTGCATCCGGAGATCGCTGGATAATCTCGAGCAGGAGAAGCTTCTGAGACCCTTCAAGAGCTCGGGAAGCCTTGATTTCCCGAAGGATTACCGCAGAATCAAACACGAGGAGGATTTCGAAAATGGCAATATCTAAGAAGGAACAGACCACGATCCGATCTAATCTCAATCAGCTCATGCGTGATCATTGTGCTACGTGCATCTTCGGCCAACACCCGGGATGCTCTCCTGAACAATGGTGCATGAGTAAGGATCTCTCATGTTATCAGAATTACTCCGAGATCCGTAAGATCATCGATAAGAATTATAAGGAGTGATCATATGCCCAGAACCAAGCTATTTGCATTAGTATATCCGGAAACCGGGTATCGCTATTATAAGCTCGTGAATACCTTTATGTATAAGGGATCTAAGTATTGGTGGGAAGATGCTCACAATGCATATTATTCTCCTTTTGAAGTCCAATACTTCGAGAAGATGCCGGTCGGAGCATATCCACTAACTTTTTATATTACTAGTGATGGGAGGGTGTGGCACCATGAACAACCAGAAAATGAAGCGTCGCATGATTGATACGGTCATCAATCGCGCACTAAGCAAAACAGATAACTTATGCGAGGTTTGTGGCCGTCGTGAGAAGTGTTCCGGAAACATAGCAAATCAGCGCACATTATGGTGCATCGAATTCAAGGAGATCAGATTATGAGCTGGGGCAAAGGGCAATTCAAGCCCCGAAAACTATCATTATCAACGACATCGGATCGTGACTGGTACACTCCGGCCGAGCTAAAAGGATATAACCTCTCCGATCTCAAGAAGGAATATACCGCGTTGCGTGATATCACCCAGAAGCGAATCAAGCGTATTAATGAGAGATTTCCGGACTATAAGGAGACGGCCTACTATCCGCAAGGAGGATTTCCGAAGATCCAAGAGCTCAAGAAGCAGAGCAAATCTCCGGCCGAGTTCGAACGAAAGCTCCGGTCAGGGCTCTCGGATCTCTCGAAGTTCGTGAACACACCTTCGACGACGGTATCCGGACAAACTGAGATCAACGATCGAAGGTATGCAAAGCTACTCGAGTACAATCTCCTAAACGGAGACGAGACCGAGGCCGAGCGTCGCGGTATCATGAAATTCGTGCATTGGGTAGACGAGACTCAAAAGCTCGATGTTCTTTACCGGAATAAGTTTCAGGAGCGGATCAGGAGCCAGAAGTTCAAAGATGCTATTTCAAAAACTTACGGAATGGAGAGTAAAGATTATGGCCGTCAAAACTACGCTAGATGGTATCGCGAGTTCACCGGTGAGCAGGCTCAGCGTGACACAAGAAACCTCGGAAAGAAAAAGGATGGAGGGGCTAAAGCGAAGAATCGAAGTCGGTCATCCGGTGATTCTTCGAGCTTCCGATCCGGATTCCCTGATTGATTACTTCGCTTATAAGATCATGGAAGATCTGGAGGATCTTCCTCGAAACAAGAAGACCCGAGCAAAGAAGGATAAGAAGAAGAACCGGATCTATAAGAACGTGATCGGCACCTTCGATATTGAGGCCACGAATCTCCCGGAGATCGAACAGTCCTTCATGTATATCTGGCAATTCGATCTATTCACTACGAAGCACCATATCATTCTCGGCCGAACATGGGAACAGTTTCTGCATCTCCTCCGTTCTCTATCTAAGAGAATGGAGGAGAACCGGTACATCCAGATCTTCATCCACAATGCATCGTATGAATTCTTCTTCCTTGCCGGAGTACATCAATTCGAGACCGAGGACGTATTTTGTTTGAATACTCGGAAGATCGGCAAATTTGATATGCTGAACCATTTCGAATTTCGGTGCTCGTTTGTACTGACAAATCTCAAGCTCTCCCAGTTCTGTAAGGATATGAGAACGAAGCATAGAAAGCTCGACGGTGAGCGATTCGATTATACCCGGATCAGAACACCTTCTCAGGATCTAAAGCGGTACGAGATCAACTACTGTATAGAAGATGTTCGCTCATTGGCCGAGTGCATCCGTGCAAAGATGGATCAGTATGGAGACGATCAATATTCAATCAGCCTCACGGCTACGGGATACATACGGAGAGAGACGAAGAAAGTATTTAATGATATTAATTGGAATTATAGAAATGAGATCCAGTTGTGGGAGTATAACATGGGTGAGAAAGTACCGGCCATTGATCTCTTCGAAGCTCTGGAATTTGCTTTTCGTGGTGGAGATGTTCATGGTAACCGGTTCTATACCGGTGTCATCATGAAAAATGTTTTCCAGATAGATCGCTCCAGCTCCTACCCGGAAGTAATGATCAACCACGAATTTCCAAAGAACCGGATGAAGCATCTCGGATCATTGGAACCAAAGGAGATTATCGAGATGGTAACGAAGAAACATATGGCCTTACTCATGGTCGTGAATCTGGAGAATGTGCATCTTAAAGATCCCTTCGAGCCTGATCCATATATCGCGTATGCAAAGACGAAAGGAGAGCGAACCAGAGTATCATGGGACAATGGACGAATCACCGAGGTTCACGGCTGGATCCAGATCTGTATTACAGATATAGATCTTCGGATCATTCTAGACCAGTACGAGTTTACCGGTTTCTATTGTGTGGATTGCTGGGGTACGGTCTACGGCAAGCTTCCCGAGCCTCTTCGGAGACTGATCATAGACAAGTACCGGGCAAAGACCCGGTATAAAGGAGTAGAAGGATACGAAGCTATTTATCTTGCGAGCAAAGAGATGCTCAACTCCATCTATGGAATGTGCTGCGAGAATCCTTGCCGGATTTCCATCAAGTACGATCCGAAAAAAGAGGATCCATTTTATGAGGATGTTCCGTACAGCATCGAAATGAGCGAAGAAGAATATGAGAAGGTAAAAAGAGAGTACCGGAGCAAGCTCCTTAATGAGAGAAACCGGAAAAGATTCCTCCCCTACACCTGGGCGATCTGGGTAACGGCTTGGAGCCGTTACGAGCTTGCTAGGGGAATGAGGATCATCAAGAAAACTTCTTCCCCGGAGTGCGCCGGAGATGGTTCTGTACTACTCTATTGCGACACGGACTCCCTCAAGTATTTTGTTGATTCCGGGAAGGAACCGGATTTCTCCGAGTATAACGATGAGAAGATCCGGCTCGCAAAAGAGAATGATTCGATCGCTTACGATCCGGAAGGAAATCCCCACTATCTCGGATGCTGGGAGGACGATGGTAAGGCCGACCGCTTCATCCAATGGGGAGCGAAAAAGTATGCATATGAGAAGAACGGAAAACTTACTCTCACTCTTTCTGGAGTGCCAAAGAAAAAAGGATCCTACGAACTAATGCAGAAAGGAGGATTAGAAGCTTTTAATCTAAATATGGTATTCGAGGATGCCGGACTCGATATCAAGTATAATGATCATGTTGATACATGGGTGCAAGTCAATGGAGAAGCGATCCACATCACACCGAATTGCTATCTGTATACATCCACTTATAGGATGGGAATCGCGGATAATTATGCGGAAGCCTGCGAAATCGCGAAAGAAATGTTGACTGAACACAAACTCGGCGATATTATTGGATTGTAAGCTTATTACACACTAGGTTATTAATTAAGGAGGTAACATCATGAACAAGCTTATTATTTTGGGTAGATTAGTACGAGACACCGAGGTCAAGGAAAAGGGCGAAACCAAGTACGGGTTTATTACCGTAGCCGTTGACCGTCCAAAGACGAAGAAGGAGCAGGAAGCAAAAACCGATTTCATAGATTGCGTCGCTTTTGGAAATACGATCGAGAACATCTCGAAGTATTTCCATAAGGGTGACCGGATCGCGCTGGTCGGCTTCCTCTCCTCTAAGAACGTAGAGAAGGAGATCGGAAAAGAGAAGTTCAAGTATACTGAACACATCATGATGATCGAACAGTTCTTCTTCTGCGAGTCTGTAAAAAAGAATGATTCAGGATCGACCACCTCTACATCTTCGGATGACTCTCTTCCGTTCGATCTCTGATCAGATATTTCTCAAGCATGGAGAAGCTCCCCGGGAAAATGCCAGTTCCCACCGGGGAGCTTTTCTTATTTGATCTTAAAGAGTTCTATAAACTGATTCTCCAGCTTCGCGGATTCGAATCTTACACGGCTCGCGAAGTAATGATCATGGAGCATGATGTGAGATTTCATAAATTGTACTCTCTCGTAAGTTGTATCACCGTACACTTCCGGGAAATTACCTTTTCTGGTCTCGGTTACATAATAGAACCGATCTGCTCCGGTGCTCCTATAGATGCACATATTTGCAAAGATCACGACCGGCCGGAAGCTCTTGAGATTATAGGTTGCCACATTTCCCTCATAGTAGCCCACGAATTCATTTTTGAGTGCCATCTTCTCGAAGTTTCCACCGAAACGATAAAGAGCCGTGTTTTTCTTCTTGTCGGATATGGGGCTCTTTTGTGGATAGATCAGCATGAGCGAACGGAAGTGATCATAATAGAATTCCTGCCCGGATGCTTTCATCGACCGGATCGGCTCCAGAAGATCAAAATCCATGAGTATATCGTTCGTAAAATCCAGCGCGTTACTCATGGCGATCAGCCGAACGGGATCTGATCCTTCGAGCTCCCTGTTTCGGTTCACCGTCTCATATGCCTGACGTAGTGCCTTGCCGAGCTTCTTGATCCGGTGCTGGTGCTCTTCTCTGATGAATTCATCATACCAGATATACCAGAAGTCGGAGAAGTTCATGCCCCTGACAGACGCGAAAGTCGTAAGCGCGATCGCCACTCCTGCGAACTGATCATCGAGGAATATCCCTTTAACGTGCTTGGATATGCTCTGGAAAGAGATTCGACCTCGATATTCTTCTATCGCTTCGAATGGATTACATTCCTGCGTGCAGGCCGTGAAGAGCTCATCTTCTGTAGTACGAATATAGATAAACTTGCGTCCGGTATCCTCAAAATTCTTAAGCAACCATAACTGGAAATTGTAAGATTTGCCGATGCCTCGGGCTCCGATCCCGAAGATGAAAGTATAGTTCTTCTTCATAACTTCCGGAGCATTGAGATACCCGGATGGGAGATATAATTTACTCATTGATGTTACCTCGTATACGTAAGTATACGGGGAGCCCTTGCAGGAGCTCCCCACATTAAATAAGGAAAGGACAAGTTGTAGAAAGATTACTGTGGTGGTGTTAAGTACCACTCGATCGGCTCGAAGATCTTGAGCACACCGAGCGTTGCGAAGTCGGAACCATTATTCTCCAGCGTGATCGGCTTCATGGCTCCCCAGAACCGGATCGAGCATATCTGATTGCTGGGTGATGCGATCGTTCCTTCTCCATTATAGAGAACCGCGTCAAACTGAGCACCGGTAAAGAGATCCGTGAAACTGTGGATGGTATCCGCGAGAACCGTCTTAGCAGGAATATCCAGATCGGCTGTGTTTAGAGTTACTTCGAAGCTCTTGGTAAAGTCTACGGCCTTGGTCGGTGTATCGAATGGAATGTTTAGAGCGATCATTCCGGAAAGGTAACCGATGGAGCTCTGGAGACGTACATCGATCTTTGCGGGAACACTATAAGACTCGGAGCCGTCTTTAGGCTGGAGCACTACATCGTATTCCTCTTCATAATACTGAGTATCGATGATCTCCTCGAGGTTGTCCATGACGATCTGCTTAACATCGGAAGGTGTAAGCTGACCCTGATACGATGCGATCGCCTGGGTGAGCTTCGCGTCGGTATCGTTATAATGCAGGCCGGAGGAAGCATCTCCGTATTCCATTCTAATATAGGTAATATATTTACCATCGAGAGCGGATGCAACGGTGGATGCGAAGCTTCCACCTCGGATATCAAGTACGAGATACGGCCTTCCGGAAGCAGGTGCGTTAAGTCTCAGATACAGACCACCGAGCCAATCAAGCGCGATATTATTATCCAGCAAGCTGAAAGTGTGGCTATGGAGTGTCGGAGTCTGAGCCGTGGATGTTCCGGTTGCAACGGCAAATGTGACCGTTACGTGTGTTGCAAGAGTCTTTGACGATCTCGGCATATCCGGAATATGTGCAAGTGTCCAATAGCCGTAGCCGGTACCAACATACTCAGAATTAACACCGATTCCGTACTGAGTAGCCTTAACCGGTGCATCTCCATCCTCACCATCTACGGCCGAGTGCGAATATCTCATACCGAAAGGAAGCTCAGAATCCGCGACGGCCTGCTCCGGAAGATTCCGGAAATCGGAACCATAGATAACAAGGTTCTCGGTACCAAGGTATTGATTGATCGGGTTGATGGTGGCCTGCTCCAGAAGCGCGATGCGTCGGGCGAGATCATCGTCTCGCGCGATGCTCTGCTCGTTCACGATGTTGATGCGCTGGATCAGCTCATCGATATCGATATTGGCGAGCTCCTGATTAATGATCGTGATCTGCTCATTGATCTCGTTGATCTGGTTGATGATCTCCTGAATATCAAGAGACTCAAGGATCTCGTTGATCTCCGTGATCTGGTTATTGATTTCGGTGATCGAGCCTTCGATATTTGTGATCCGGGTTTCATGATTGTTTACGATCTGAGTTAAGGCATTGAGATTTTCCTCCAGCTCGTTCATGTGCTGGATGATGATCTTCATGTCCTCGATGATCATATCAAGGTTGATATTTTCATAGTTGGTGTAAGGTAAGTTTTCCCATAACATAATTTATAATCCTCCTTTAGAAGTATACAGATAAACAGAATTTCTTCTTAAAGTCATCTATGATGATCGTGTAGATGTTGTGCTGTGCCACTTTGATCTCCGCTTCTACCATCTCCTGAGATGTGGTTACACCGATATTGCCGTAGAGATGTGCATGGTGTTCGTAAGTGTCCTGTAGGTTCAGAGTGCGAAGATCGTGGTTCTCATCCCTGATCGTGGTGTCATCGGTAAATACATCGTGCTTATTTCCCATGTTGGACGTAGTACCGGATGCGCTCTCTGCGATCTGGCCGGTTCTTCCCTGATCCTGATCGGTTACTTGCTGACTCTTCGGTTGCATCGATTGAGACGTGAGATCTCCATTGAATCCATTTACTTTCTCGGTCGTCGTGATATCGTTGGTATTGGTCTCATTCTCGGATGTATTCCGGGTGTTGGAATTGGTTCCGGAATCCGCATATGTGTTACTGAGATCCGTGTCGGTATCCTTTACGGATGTATATGCTCCGTCGCTGTTCTCGGTTCCGGTATGCTTGATCGTGTCGAAGTAATCCTCGTTCCGGTTATAGTTCTCGATCGGGTTATATTCCAGATCCAGAGCGTTCGCGATCCTCTGCCACGTCGGAAGCATCCGAGCACTCCATGAATCAATAACCGATTTCAGGAAATCCCAATTCGTGTACAGAAGTTGCATCTCGGAACACTCCTCGAGGATATTATCCTTAAGGATGCTACGGTCTACTTGAGTAGGGATGCTCATATCGTCGAAGATCGTATCGTTTCTTACGTACATTCCCCAGATAGAAAGATTGGCTTTTACTCCCATTTATTTTCCTCCTTCCTCGTTATTTCCTCTTTGCTCATCGTTCTCTTTATCGATCGGATCATCCGGGTGACGCAGCTCTACATCGATATCGAAATCGAGAAGCTTCTTAGCCTTCTTACATTCCATTTTAAGATCTTCTATCCAGAGCTCGAGAGCACTTCTTGCTTCGTCCTGATTCGCTTCAGCTTCGGCCGTGACCATTCTTTCGCGCTTCTCGGTATTGATGGAAGGAATACCGATGAAGTCATCGAACAGAAGGATCGTTTTCCGGATATCCACCATGAGATCGCCAATGATGTAATTGTTCTTTAGATTTCCCTGAAATTGGAACCAGCGCGGATTACCGTCCTGATCGAATAGGTTATGATCAACAAACGTTGCCGGTTCACCATTCGCGATATGATCAAACATACGCTTAAAGCTCTGTGCAGATCCCTTGTTATCACACGCAAACACATTCGATAATTTCATGTTGACCGAAGATAATCCTACATCCTGAAAGAGTGACGCGAGCACATCCGCAAAGGTTGTCACTAACTGACAATGGCCTTGGAAGTTCCCCTTTAGGTTAAGGAGAACTCCATCAACGTCGATCGTGCGCTCCTCCGTTTTATCAAATAAGGGATTCACGAAGATCATGGTTCTCGGGTAATAATAAGGAGTATAGTCCTTAAGCCCCGGCACGAGTGCCATATGGCCGAACTTCTCTTGATTGAATAAACCGATATAACCGAATGTATTGATCGCATATGAGAAGTAATACGGATTCACTCCTTTCGGGAGCTTCCATTTGAGAACCGATCGGGCTCGCTGAAAGAGTTTTTCGGCGAAGAAGTACGCGAGAGCCGTGTCTTTACAATGTACCGTATTAGGACTCATCCTTCCCCAGTCGGAGTTGATGAAGTCGTACATAAACGGAACATTTACATTACCGGACGCGCTCACCCATGCCCAACTCGGGAGTGGTGGTAAGTTAGAAGAAACGTTTAGGTCGTCCATTTTGTTGCTGTGCCTCCTTTAATTTTATTAATGTTACTAAGCTTATTCCCAGAGATCCCGGCGTGGGTGGTACCGGTGGAGTGGGTGGATCCGGATCGGGCCCCGGTGGTGGAGTGACTCCGGTGAAATCCTCATAACACATATCCGCGAGCGGTCGACGCTGGTCATATTCCCATTGTGCGCCGGATACCGATTTGATCGCTTTGTCCGGTCGCTCGAAGATCAGGAGCACGGCTTTGGTCGCATCATCGATCGATACATTCGGATCGGTCAGCCATTGCCATGTGGTCTTTCCCTGCGCACTCCAATACGCTTCCTTACACGAGCTGGTCATGGGGAACGTCTTCACATCCTTCAGGAGATAGTGTCCATCTCTTTCCATGTTCCCGATATAGTCCTTGCCCCACATGACAGAGCCGTCTCCGTTTTTATCGTATTGATAGTTAAAGAAAGCTTTCTTTCTGCTACTCTCTGTCCATTGCGCGAGGCCGTAGCCCCGGAGCCCCTGCGCGCCATACCATTGCCGGGCAAATTCGTCCGCGCTGGTAAGTGTTCTTACATTCGATACACAATATCCCCATTGGGAAAATCCGGAGTTGGAATAGTACGGATACCGGGAAATTTCCTCCCAGCCCTGACCCAAGAAGGGGCATAGAAACGATTCCCAATATAGATTTCCGAACAGCCCTGCCACGGCATTATCCGAAAGGCCTTCTGCTTTGAATAAGCTCCAGAGATACGCAACATCGTTAAAGTTATAATACGATGTACTACTCATAGAAAAAACCTCCTTCCATATATTTTAGTGCCTGCTCACGTTCAAGAGCGGTAAGAGGAATTACCGAATCTGTAAAATGCGGATGGTCACATTCTATATATCCGGGGATTGTGCTTATCTGCCTGATCTGACATAGAGGCCGACCATGATCTGTGTTATTATCATCGGCAAGGATCGAAAAGAAACAATGCACGCGAGGCGAGCAGAAATCCGAAGCGAAAGAGATATAAGAGCCTCCGGTTGCTCCGCTTCCTTCTATCCTCGGCATATTGGCCTCCAGCATGGAAAGCTTCGCCTGCGGTTTTGTCGCTCTGTAGTACTGGTTTACTTGCGCTCCTGCGTTGAAGATACCGGAGACAAGTCCGGTTCCCACGCTGATCGCTCCTCCTGCTTCTCCACCCGAAGTGCCTCCAGATATACCACCACCGAAAGCAGAGCCAATCCAGTTAAGCCACTTGTTATGCTGTTCAACATTCAGATTCGTCCAAGCGCGGAAGTAGCTGGAAGCGTCTTGGATGCTCTGGTGGCATGGGAGAGTGATCGAGATATCCTGCGATTGATCGAAGAATGTGTGCCATGTGCTCTGACCGGTTAAGTAGCTGATCAGGAGCTTACACATGCCAGTGACAGAGTCAGTCCATGTTTCAAACTTGATATCAAAACCATATACATTATTTACGGTCGTTCTGCTCGCTTGGATCGGAACGTTTCCGGGAATAGCAATCAGGCCGAAAGGCTCTACTTCGATCGTGTAGGAGCTGGTCGGATTACCATATACCCATGCACCACGCGAGGATCCCTGCGGATGCACCGGAAGATGCATTGTAAAAGAATGGTGCTTGATCCATCCTTCTCCACTGGAGATGTTACGAAGCGCGTAAGTGATCCGAGGCCGTCTCAGGATCCTCCAGCCACGAACGGAAGCTTGAGGAGTGATATCTCCTTCGTTTCCTACTTCCGGCTCCTCTTCTTCTTCTTCCTCCTCCTCGGCTTCCTCAGATTGTGGAACCGGTGGCACCGGTGGAGAAGGTTCCGGATCGGATCCGGTGTCGATATCGAGGAAAGAGAAACCAAACTGTACCTTGGGCACGATGATATCCTGATCGTTATAACTCATCACGTCCGGCTTATATGGAACACACCGGATCGATTCGATGTACTGGATAGGATTCAGAAGTTGCTTTTGGAGTGCTTCGCTCATTTCGGTCGTCTCAATATCGTAGATATCAGCAGAGCCGAGAAGGAGTTGCATCAGCTCACGTACTTGTGCATCGGTGAGTACAAAATACATTACCGATCCGTTGTAGATCTTCGATGTGTTAAGTCCCAGATAGGTCTCATAATATGCAAATGCTTCCGAGGATAATCCTCCGATAATGCCGACGATATACCAGGCTTCCATAGAGCTCTGAGCACTAAATATACTGTTCGTGGTCTCAATCAACAGCGAATCGGTGTAGTCGTTCTTGATCGGATAGAATGAATCGGTGATCGTGCCATCGAATGTATAAGCGGATCGCATGACATACTGAGAAGATGCGCCGATCGTTCCGCGAAGGGAAGCGAGCACATCTACCTCCAGAGAGAATATCCAAGTGCCGAGATCATACTCGATCGTGTTCACCCAATAGTATCTTTTGAATTGTTCTATATAAGCATAATTGAAATCAAACGGACTATAAGACGGAGGATTTCCCAGATCGGTAAGATCAAGCCTGATTCCCGGAGCCTGAATCGTAGTAGATTCGATCATAGTACATTGGTATGCACCTAGAAGATTAGTCGATTCACTTGGAAGCTTCGTCGAATTGGTCGGTTTCGAAAAACGATAAAATTTGATTGGAATACTCATATTAGAAATAGAGGAGGGAGAAAACCTCCCTCCTCCTTTACCTCCTATTCAATTATAAGAGAATTACTTTGTGCCGGTCGCGACGATCGTAATGTTGCCGGAAGGATAGAATTCATAAGGAGATTCTACCGCGGTTCCGTTGACCGTGAATGTTGTAAGCTCGTAGGTATCATCAGCGGTTGCGGTTACCACTACGCGAGAGCCCTGAGGGATCGTATCGGTGCCCGGGGTGATGCTCTTACCATCGGCCGTAACAGTTACGGTTGCATGTGTGGGTGTAGAGCTTACCGAGTAGGTTGTAGCAGAATCCAGAAGGAATACGCAGAAGGCCTTAAACATGTTCACCAGAGGTCTGTTCGTGAAATGATAGAAGATATTTTGATAGGCACCTTTACTATTGAACGGTGAGGGGCTCGCCCATTCATTGACCGTGGTGAATCCGCAAGCATCCTCATTGAAGAGCACGCCGAAAATATTATCAACGGTGATCGAGCTGGTCTCTACTACTGCACGACCGTCACTCGGGCGCTGGTAGGAAGGCTTTACAATGATCTTTCTAGGATCATTGATGTTCTGCCAATAGTTTACCTTCTCGAAATCAACATACTTGATGAATTCCGGAGAGAATGTTGTGGAATAGATACGAGCGCTGATCTGATTGATCTCCGGAGCGAAGAGATAGAGTTTCTGCTTACTCTTCGGTGTGAAATCGATCACATCACCTGCGTCCAGATTAACATGGAATTTATTCGAATATTCTTCCATGAGATCGGAGATCGTGTTGATGAATCCGAAAGCCCAGCGACAGAAATCCGGATATTTGTCCGGATCGCGGTATGTTGCGGATGTAAGAGATACACCGGTTTCCGCATAGTAGAGATCGAACAGATAAAATACATTCGCTCCATCGGCTCTTACCTTCGCGCCGATCATGTTCGCGAGAGTGGCACGAGCTTCCTCCTCATGGATCTTCTCGACCTTGTTACGAAGATCTCTATAGATTCCTGCGATGAACTGCGCGAAATCAGCCTCGGAATTGAAAGCAACATCGAGCTGATCCTTATAGATGGTCACGCTCTGCTCATAAACATTCTGACCATACCAGTTGATCTGTACGGCTTTCGGCTTATTGATCGTGAACATATCGACACTCTGACCGTCGGTAAGAGGCTCACGATGATCTGTCTCCATCGGGCCGGAAGACTTCTCCATGATGGAGATCCTTCTGACCATATTGCCCCACTTGATATTATCGGATTTCAATCCGCGAAAATGGCGGTTGTACATCGGAACATCGATGACCGTCTTTGATAATACCTGAGAAATGGAATTAGATACGGTATCATATCCGGTTGCGAGAAGAGTAGTGCCCATCGCGATAAAAGAGCCGGTATCGACCGCACGAATATCCTGCTGGCCGGTTGCCTGCTTGTAGATTTCGTTTACTATTGTGTAAACCTGCGTTTTAGATAGTGTATTTACAGCCATGTTTTAATCCTCCGAAAATACTTTTGTAAAGATGGCCGAAACCGAGTCATCCTCCTTTGGTGGTGTCGGGATCGTGCCGGTGTTTAGATTCTTCTGGTAAAACTGATTTTCCAGATTTTTCAGCTTCTCTTCCAGCGCGTGAAGCTTTGCGTTTTCTTCTTCCGAATCGGAAGAATTTTTTTTTACCGGCTCTGTTTCCGGTGCCGGATCCGGTGCTGGTTCCGGATCAGTTGCTTTGGCCGGTGTCGGTTCCGGTGCCGGTTCCGATGCCGGTGCTTTTGTCATTTGTTCGATCTCGGCCTTCGTGTAGCCTGCATCGATGAGCTTGATGATCGTTTCGATATCCATTAGATGTTACCTCCTAGAAGTTAAATAGTTTATTCCATACTTCTTTATTCACCAGATCGTTTACAGGAAGGGATCTAGACTTCTTGAATGAGTGAAGCGCGGTTCGTGTCTTGGTTCCATAGATGCCATCACATAGGCCACAGTTGTTGCCAGATCCGTTAAGCAAGGCCTGCAATACCTTCACGGATTGCCCCTGCTGGCCGTAACTGACATCTTCCAAAGACACACCATAGAATATATCCATATATCAACCTCCCTTCAGGCGATCAAGAAGCTCGTTCATGACGATCGTGTTATTTACTATCGCGTCTTTTAGTTTGTCCATGGCTTCATTGGACTCTTTACGGTCTTTTTGCCATGCGACGAAGAGTGCGATCGTACACGCGATCGGGAAACCGATGTTACTTACGAGTGAGATAATCTCAGTTGTTTCCATCTCCCTTACCTCCTTATTTAGTAATTGGGTGGCCGGCTCAAATGAGGTAACATCTTTGCTCAATGATCAGCCCTTCCGGGGCTCGGTTACAGATCGACCGACCACCCAAGACCA
>Ga0265298_10006727_pt1 | contig 14126 bp, 6 predicted proteins | sample AusTroGonzalo_MG_3_FD_193486 | JGI IMG/M metagenome (GOLD analysis project Ga0265298, IMG submission 193486) | Bovine rumen microbial communities from tropical cattle in Woodstock, Queensland, Australia - Gonzalo_01 | ecosystem: Host-associated > Mammals > Digestive system > Stomach > Rumen ...
CGCGGGCTGACGCTTTCGTTCACACCTTCCACAGGCATCGTGTCTGGAAAGTTCACGCTTGACGGCGAGAAGATGACCTACAAGGGCGTGGTACTCCCCGGCTGGGGCAGCGACTCCTGCACGGCGTGCGGATACTCCGGGGACTACCCGGGCGGCGCGGAGTCGCAGTTGAGGCCATTCATAAGCGGCGCCGCGTGGTTCAACGACAATTTCGACTACAAGGACGATGGCGGCAGGGATCGGACCGTTTCGGTCAGGTGCGGCTGCCCGTTCTCGATCGGCACGCAGACCGCCAAGTAATCTCTAAACTAGGAGCCATTGACATGAAAAACAAGATCATCTCTCTTCTGGCAATGACCGCGGCCATGTCCGCCTTTGGCGAATCAGCCAAGAGCGGCAGCTGCATCGGCAAGGCGATTTCCCTCAGATCATCCCAGACGGCGACGCTCGTCAACGAGTATGATTCCGAGAGCAAGGAATTCTTCGATTCCGGCGTCGCCTACTACAAGGTGACCCTGAAGCGCGGAGTGGCCTATACGGTGTGGATCACCGGAGGCAACGCGCAGAACATCGACCTCGACGTGGGTACCAACGACGAGTATTACGAGGACCGGGAGGACGAGCCTCTGGCGGGCTTCAGCGTCGATGAAATCGACGGCGGCGCGACGAAGGTGGCATACCTCTACTCGGACGAGTGGGACGAAGAGGATCCTTCGAGCGGCAGGTACGTGGTCTCGCTGAGCGGCGACATCGGGTCGTCCACGACTCTCGGGTTCACGAGCGGAATCCGCGAGTTCACGGTCGTCGGCTCGGAAGAAAGCCCGAAGAACATCTCGATGACTACGAAGCGCAAGACATTTACCGGCAAGCTCATCGACGGCGAGTATTATTTCCGCGCCGCGCTCAAGGCGGGCTACAAGTACCGCATCCGCACGACAAACGGGAGCGCGAAGGCGGGGACTTTAGAGCTTTCTGCGGACGGCGTCGGCGATGAAAACGTAATCGTCCTGCCCGACGACGCCCGGCGCGTCAATGCATACAACGACGCGCTCGTTCTCCTGCCTGAGGGCAGCGGCAAGTACGAGTTCGTAGTGTCCGGCACCGGATCGCAGTCCTTCAAGTTCGAGTACGAGATGGTCCCGACCAGGGCCGTCACGGCCCATCCGGCGATTCCGCTTCTCGAGGAGAACGGCTATTCGGCCAAGTTCGTGCCGGGTCGAATCGCCTCCACCCACAACTACTACGACTCGATCATCGACGAGCATCTCTGCAAGATGTACCTTGCGAAGGGCGAAAGCTGGGTGTTCGAGACGGACGGCGCCACGAACGACATACGCATCGTCGCCTACAATTCTGCGGGTAAGGTGATCGGCACGGGCGAGTCGGCGGAAGGCGAAGACAACAAGGACGTCCGCGTCGTCGTCAGCGCGACGGCGAACGGCGTCTATTATGTGGGCGTCTGCGACCCGCTTCTCGATGTCGGCGACGTTCCCACCGGCGCGCCTGTCGTGCTTTCCGCGCGCACCACGACCGGCTTCCCTGACGCCGACATGTTCGACCCCGTCGACGATGTTTACGCCACGGCCAACCTGGTGGTCCCGTATCCGGCCACGACGAACGACTCGGCCGTTGCGTACACGCTGGACAGAGCCGACGCCGAGGAGGTCGGTGCGATCCACGGCCCGCACCACTTCAATGCGGCCGACTTCTACGACGTTTTTGCGTTCCCGTGCCGCAAGGGCTTCAAATACAAGCTGCGCGCGGAGTTCGCGGACACGAACGAAGTCTCAAAGCTTGAGCTCGGGGCGAAGCTGTTCAACATCCTCAATGGCAAAGAGCGCAACGTGACCTACACGGGATCGGTCTCCCCGGCCTACGCAGGGACCAGGTTTGAGGACGACCTCACTTTCACGGCTACAACGAACGCCGTACACTACCTGCGCGTCTGGGTGGCGGACGGCAAGGGGCTTGACTTCCCCGCCTACAACCTCCATGCGATCTGCATGAACGGCGATAGCCAGATGGGCCTGGTCAAGGTCGTCTCTAGAGGGGCAGAGGGGACTTGGTCGATCGGCACCGAGAAGTTCGCCTATCTTTCGGGGACGACGCTTGCCGTTGCGCCGTCGCCGTCGGTTAAGATCAGGGCCAATGCGGTGTCCGGCTTCAACGCCCCGGCCGACGCGCAGGTGGGTGTCCCCGCATGGGCCGAGGGCGATGCCGCCGTCGTGGTGACGAACGTCTATTCCGACATCTACGACTCGAAGTACCAGACCGGAACCAAGACAACGACAAAGAACGGCAAGAAGACGACGACCAAGCTCTATTCGCCCGATGATGGCGACAATACCGCCGAAGGCGCGTTCGCCATTGCGCCGAAGTCCGCCGCGACGACGCTCAGGCGCACTCTCTGGACGGCCGACCCGGCTGACCATTTCGCGTTCACAGCCGAGGCGAACGTCTATTACAACTTCTCCGTAGCAAGCACTCTCGGCGACGCTTCCGGGGACGCGGTTCTCGTGGTGTCAAACGCCACGGAGGGCGTCGTCTGCGACGGGGTGACGGAGATATCCCGCAGGCTCCTGCCCGCCGGCAGGACTTATGTGATCGTGACGCACGGCACTGGCGAAAAGGCGGATTCCGCCTACGCGCTCTCGTTCAGCAGGGCGGCTGGCGGCATCGTGCGCTTCACGAACGCCAAGGGCAGCGCCGCAGTCTCGTCTTACACCGTCCTCGAAGGTGCCGCCGCCGCGACGCTCTACGTCCAGCGCACAGGCAGCGAGGGGAAGATGCGCGTCAGGTACGCCACGCAGGCGGGCACGGCGCTCCCCGGCACGAACTACTATCCCGTCGTGACGAACGAAATCTCCTGGGCGGCGGGCGACAAGTCTGTCAAGACGATCAAGGTCCGCCTGATCCCCGACGCCGTCCCGCAGTGGGAGGAGTCCGGCAAGTCGTTCACGGTGCGGCTCTATCCGGTTGACGAGTTCGACATCGAGGACGGCGAGTATCTGCCGGTCATCCCCGCCGATTCCGCGAACGTGACGATCAACGAGTCGTCCGCCAAGAAGCCCGGCACGGTGTCGCTGGCGTCGTGCGACGGGACGGCTGTCGCAAACGTCAAGAAGCCTGCCGTCGTCGGCAAGGCGGGCAACGTCGTGACGCTCTCGTTCGCCCGCACGGGCGGCACCGACGGCGCCGTCTCGGTCAAGGTCGCCTCCCCGACGGCGGCGGCAGCGAAGAAGAACAAGGACACGGCGATTGCCGGGACCGACTATACGGCGTTCGCCGAGACACTCGAGTGGGCCCATGGCGAAGGCGGCGAGAAGACGGTTGACGTGACATTGCTGCCAAGCCAGAACTACACGGCCTCCAAGAAGTTCGTTTTCACTGTCGCTGCCGTCAAGACGGGCGGCACGGTCCCTGCGCTGTCCGCGACGACGGCGACGATGACGATCGTGAACGACACTGTTGCGCAGACCGCCGCCGCGTATGCGAAGACGATTCCCGCCTCGACGGGCCTCAAGCTCGCGACCACCGGCACCTGGTTCAACGACTATGACGGTGCGTTCCGCAGCGGCGCCGTGAACGGTACGCTCACCTACACGCTCACGGGCCCCGGCCTCTTCGCATGCGAGCCACAGGTCTTCACGAACTCCGAGGCTGCCGCCGCGACGCTGACGTGCAAGGTTTACAACAAGACCGCCAAGCTCAACGAGACGGTGGCGAACATCGATGGCCGCTTCGTGCGCGTCCTCCCGGCGGGTGCGACGACCGTGACATTCACGCTCGGCGGCGTGAAGGGCGGCGCATACGTGAAGTTCACTCCGCAGGCGGACGGCTCGCCCTATGTCTGGGGGCGGTTTGGCGACGTGGCTCCCGCGGCATGGTCGAAGACGGGGCTGTCCGCGCTGATGAACAAGGCCGTGGCGAAGAAGCCGGACGTCAAGACGCTCGCCTGGACGCTCCCCGCCGCGCTTGCGGCCGAGCCGGGCCTCTACTGCCGCGTGCGCTTCGGTACGGCGGCGAAGCCGGCCGTTCCGACGGAGGACCGCTGGTATGACAAGGAGCATGACGACGCGGCGTCGATCGGAGATTTAATCAGCGAGGCTCCCGGCACGACCTACTACTGGACGCTCGACTATGCCTACACAGACGCGGTCTCGCCGTCGTTCGACGACCTCAAGGCGCTCAATTGGACGCCGGGACCGGCGACATGGTCGTTCTCCACTTTGAAGGACGGATTGCCCGTCTCCGCTGTCGGGGATTCCTGCGTTGACGCGGCCGGCAACAGCGTCGCAGACCTCGTTGCCGCCGGCGAGCCAGTGGAGCTGATCCAGTTCGTGCAGCCCGATCTCGACCTCGACGGCGAGGGAGAGGGCGAGGGCGCGCTTTCGGCGAACATATTCCGGCTCGTCGGCGGGGCCCTTCCGAAGGGGCTTTCGATCAATTCCGCCTCTGGAGTCATCCAGGGCGCGCCTACTACTCCCGGGACGTACACGGCTCTGCTGCAGAGCGGCACCCGCACGAGCAAGACCGTCACGAAGACGGTGAACGGCAAGAAGAAGAAGGTGACGACCAACACCGACGTCTACGGGACCACGATCCCCGTGACGTTCAACGTCCTTCCGGCGGGCACGATGATCGGATCTTTCCGCGGCGTCCTCAGCGAAGCGAACGGCGAGTTCGAATACGACGCGCGTCGCCTCGGGCTGCTTACTGTGACGACCTCTGTCAACACGAAGAAGCAGAAGTGCGAGATCACGGCAAAAGCCACGATCGGCGGCGTTGCGTACACCTTCACGGGGACGCAGGGATTCGACGAGCTGCTGGACCGCGACGAGGCTCTTCCCGGCTGCACGCGCCATGTCCGGGTGACGTTGAAGACAGCAGTCAAGACCTTGAACAGCAAGAAGAAGGTCACCGCCACCTACAATGACAACTACCTGACGCTTGAGCTTGGCGACGGAGCGCTCACGAACGCGGCGGCGCTCGCCGAGGCCGCAGGCACGGCGGAACTTACGCTGAACGTCCTCAACTCCGCGAAGTCCGCTGTCGTGCAGGACGTCCGCTACACGGCGAACCTCTGCCGCGGCAACGGCGCCACGGAGCCCGGCGCGGCGGCGCTCTCGGAATTCGCGGGCTACTACACGGCCGCCCTTGCCCCCGAAGGCGTGTCGGCGGCGGGCGGAGTGCCGGTCGGCAACGGCTATCTCACGTTCACAGTCGGCGCCAACGGCTCGGTGAAGGTGTCGGGCTCGCTCGCGGACGGCACGGCGGTTTCGTTCTCCACCATAGCCCAGCCCGTCGGCGACACCCTCGACGACCCGAAGGCCTGCACGCTCGTGATGCCCCTCTACACCGGATCTGCGGCGTACGCCATCGGCGGCGACGTGAAGATCGCCTTCCCGGCGGGCGGCGAATATCCTGTCGTCCTGCCGGCCGCCAAGCTCCTCTGGGAGAAGAACGCGGCCAAGACGACCTCGTACGACGGTACGGCGTTCGCCATCAGTCTCGCGCCGACCGGCGGCTGGTACGACAAGGTCGTCAACCTGCAGAACTACTACCTCGGCCGCGAGTTCGCGGTTTCGTCGATCCAGGGCGGCGAAGAGCTGCCGGCCGCCGCGCTTGCGAGCGGGTACTCCTTCTCGACCCTCTCCTCGCCGAATGACCTCGCCGTCTCCTTCACGGGTAACGCGATGACTCCCGATGCCCGCGTCCTCGTGAAGAACAAGACCACGGGGCTCTACGACTTCGGCGCGAGCGTCAACCCGTGGAACACGACCGTGAAGTTCACCCGCGCGACCGGCATCGTCGCCGGGACGTTCAACGCCTGGGAATGGGTCGTCAAGAGCGACCTTGAGAACGAATACGCCTCTGCGCAGAAGCAGATCTCCGGCCTTGCGCACAAGGGAATCCTGCTGTTCGCCCGCGACGATTCGGCGGATTCTCCGCTTGCGGACGACGTGCTCACGGCTGGTTACTTCCTCATGCCCGCGACGACGAGCACCAAGGACAAGGACAAGAAGGCCGCGTGGAAGGCCTCGCTGCCGTTCAACATCCTGACCGTCGTGGAGGACGGCCTTTCCGTGAACGAAAAGGAATTCGGAGACTGACAAGGAGGAACGACGATAGATGACGCCGCCGTTTCGCGCAATTCTACTGCTGCTCCCGGTAGCGGCCTTTGCGGCGGCCTCCCCCGAGCCGCTGGGATTCGACCCGACGGCCTCGAACGGGCTGGAGAGCGCGGCGTCCATCTACTTCGCCCCGGAGAATTCGTTCCTCTTCAGGATGCGGAACCCGGACGGGTCTTATCGGGAGTTCCAGCGGAATCTGGATCCCGACGACCCGTCGTTGTGGAGCGTCCGCGGCTGGCACGGCATGATTCGCGGCAGTCTCGTCCTGATCGAGACCGGCCGCAATGCGGCAGGCGGGCAGGCTCACTACATCTTTGACCGCGGTCGGCTTGTGATGTTCAGCCAGGGGGAGACGCGGCGGGACTATCCGTATGACTCGGAGCGGTCCGCTACGGCGGGCGGGCCGCCCTTCGCCTTCGAGGAGGATGTGTTTGGATCTGCGGGGTCGGCGAAGAAAAACGCCGGCGGCAAGCCTGCCAAGACCGGGATGTCGCAGCAGGTCTATCGCGAACTGCGCAAGAAATGGGCGAAGAGCGGGCGCCTTCAGTGGCCGTTCCCGAATCCGAACGAAAACGGGTTCCTGTACCTGGCCATTGCGATTCTCTCTACCGCCATGTTTTGTTTCCGCGGCAAGATCCCGAGGGTTGTCGGGGCGGGCGCGTTTCTTGCGGCGTCCGCCGCGCTCGTGATGACGGCGTCGCGCGGGTCGTTCCTCGCGTTTGCGGTCGGCCTTGCGCCGATCGTCGCGCTCAACTTCAGGAAGGTAGTCCGCTCTAAGGCTGCGTGGACGCTCGCGGGCGCCGTTCTCCTGTCGGCGGTCGTGTGGTTCGCCACGCACGACTCCAGGCTGCTTTCCCGCGGGTTCTCGAAGAAGTCGCGGTGGTCGAACGAGACGCGCATTGAAATGTGGGCCACCGCGCCGCAGATGATGGCGGAGGCCCCTGACGGCTGGGGCGACATGCACGTCGGGCGGGCGTACATGGACTGGTACGGGGACTTGAAGAGCATTTCCCTTTCCGCCTCTCTCGTCAACGACCATCTCACCAGGCTTGTCGGCTATTCCACGCCGGGCAGGTTAGCATATGTGTTTGTCTGGCTGTGCGCGCTTTCCGTCATGACGTTTACGGCGTTGCGGACGCGCCGCGCCGTCGCGCTGGGACTTACGCTTGCGCTTCTTGTGAGCGGATGGTTCAACGCGGTCATGATGAATTCCGTCATCCGGTACGTTCCGCTGGTCATCCTTGCGTGCTTTCTCGCCGAGCGCCCGTGGAGATGCTGGCGCATAAGGCCTTTGTGCCTGATGGCGGGGGCCGCCGGAGTGCTTTCCTGCATTGTCCTGTTTGCCGTCCACCAGGCGGGTTCCGACCATGTCAGGCGGGGCTACCCGATAAGCGTCCGGGACGGCCAGGTCCGTGTGAAGTCGGAAAACCCGTCGATATGGCTTGTTGACGACGGCATCGCGCTTGGCGGCGTGCTCTCGTGCCGCGACATCAGGGGGTACTACGTGTACGACCGGGACGCGCCGGGGTTGGGCTACGTCCGGAAGGTCTCTGACCTTCCGGCGAAGGGCGTCCGCAGACTCGTTCTCGCCGGCAGGGCGGGCGACGAATGGCTGCGCCGCATTTCCGAAGGCGGTGCTGAGGCGCGGCGGAACCTTCCCGCAGAAGTCACGTTCATCTCCCCGCCGTTTCCGCCTTCGGCGATGCCTGCGGGACTGCTTTCCTCTTGTCGCGTGAGGCTTGTGGTAGGCGAGTTTGCCGCGCGCTATGACGCGGAGTATGCGAATGCGCCCGAATGGGTGACGATCGTTCCGGCAATGGAGCTCTACATCTACGGATGGATGCGCTACGTCGTCGGCGACTCACACCCGGGCGGAGGCGTCTGAACGAAGGGAGGCGAAGTCATGGATAGAGCTCTGGCGGCGTTCATGGTGCTTCTGTCTGCTTTCTCGTCGTCGTACGCGGCGAGTCCGACGTCGACGCTCCTGAAGTCGCGCGCGTCGTACACGGCCGCAGTGACTACCGGCAAGTGGCAGTCGAACTTCTACAAGGCGAAGAAATACGCCGTGGACAACGGCCTTCCCTTCATAGCGGTGTGGTCGAACGGCGACCAGTGCGGACACTGCATCATGTTCGAGAACGGCTGCAATACAAGCTATTTCAAGAACTGGATGGCCAGTAGCGGCATGGTGTTCTATTTCACCTACTACGGCGACAAGGGCAACGGCACCACGACGAAGAGCGGCTCGAAGGCAGACGACGGGTCGGAGGGAAGCAAAATCTTCCATTGGATTCGCGCCAACAAGAACACGGGCTACCCGTTTGTCAGGATATACTGGCCGAAGGGCAAGGTTGACATCGCGACCGTAGGCGACACGGTGGACGGCAACAAGGACAACACGGCCGGCGCAAAGAAGTCGGTAGCCTACTTCAAGAGCAAGCTGAAGAACTTCTCGCCCGCTCCCGCCGTAGTGAAGCCGTATTATGTCGATTTCGAGCCGAACGGCGGAACGGGCGAGATGGCCCGCGTCACGGCGAAGGTCGGAACTGCGTTCACGCTGCCGGCCAATGCGTTCGTCCGTCCCGACTGCTCATTCCTTGGCTGGGCGAAGACGGCGTCCGGCTCTGTCGCGTACAAGAACAAGGCGTCGGTCAAGAACCTCACCACGGTTTCAAACGACGTAGTGACCCTGTATGCAAAGTGGCGCCGCGTCACATACAGGACATACTACACCGGCGTCAACCATACCATTTCGATGTCCGATCTCAAGGGCTGGACGCCCAACAAGGCGGTGACCGGCATGAAGTGGAACAAGTCGAAGGGCAAGTGGACCGGCAAGCCTTCGAAGGCCGGGACTTTCACGATCACGTTCAAGAAAAACAAGTCCTCCACTACGCGCAAGGTCGTCGTGGTGAAGGATGCCGTGACGTTTGCGGACGAGACGGCGCTGAACCGGGCATATGCCGCCGGCGAGACGGTGTCGCTTGACCTGTCGCCGGCGTCAAAGGCCGGCGAGGCGCGGTCCGTGACGGTGACTGGCCTGCCGCCGGGCCTAGGATACGCGGACGGCGCGGTTACGGGCGTGGTGGAGCGCGTCGGCACGTTCAACGCCAACGTGTCGGTGGTCTCGGCCAACGGGCAGAAGCTTTCGCGCACCCTGACGATCCAGGCCGAAGTCCCCGAGTTCTGCATCGGCACGTTCAACGGATTCATTGGGTTTGCCGACACGAACAGACTGGACGAACTGGCGCTTTCGAACCGCGGCACGTTCCGTCTCGCGGCGCCGTCGAACGCGAGCCTTTCGGCGAAGGTCGTGACGGCGAAGGGCTCTTACGCCTTTACGGGGCAGGGCTGGTACAAGGAGGGCAGCGACCTGTACGTCGCCGACCTCGCCACAAAGGACGGCAAGCATGCCCTGCAGATACGAGCAAGCGACGAGGCGACCGGGCTCAAGGCGTCTTTCCACGAGGTTGGCACGTTCACTCCGTCCTACGGCACCGCGTATTCCGTGTGGGCGCAGCGCGCACCGTTCGCAAGGAACGCGGACGGCTCCTATTGCGACCCTGTGATCGACGCGGTGATGGGGCGCGTCGTCGGCAAGTGGTACTTCAAGGCATATGGCGCCGGCTCTACGTGGCTGCTGGACTACACCACGGCGAAGAATGCGGGGCTTGTCCTCTCCGTGGCGGCGGACGGCACGGCAAAGCTGGCCGGAAAGGTGGGCTCCTACTCCGTGAGCGCGTCCTCGGCCGTGTTCGTCTTCGACGGAGACGTGGATGCGGGCTTCGTGCGTGCGGACTTCCCGGTCACCGTCACCGTAAAGAATGTCAAGAAAACGCTGGACATATGGCTCAACCTCTGGTTCGACCGCGACCATTCGCATTATAACGCGCGCGGCGAGGGGATCGGCGCCGCTACAGTGGAGACGTTCAAGTGAGCGCTGCGTCTCCAGACAGGAAACGGCATGTCTGGCCGGGCGGACTGCGCGTCATGCTGCTCATGCAGACCGACCTGCTCTGCATGGTGGCCGTATGGGCGGTCGTCGTGTGGGGATACAGGGCGCTGGGGTTCGGCCATTACAAGTACGGCGCGGAATTCTATTTCACGCTGTGGCCGGCGGGAGTCGCCTTCATCGTGCTGAACGTGCTTTTCCGCCTGTATCACGGGAGCGTCTTCTATCCGTCCGCGCCCGTGAACCCCGTCGAGGAACTGCGGCGGCTGGCGGGCTCCGCCATTCTGACGCATGTCGGCGTCATCGCCGCGCTGGCGATAGCCTACCAGTCCACCGAACATTATTCCAGGGCGGTCATACTGATCTCGGGGGCGCTTACGGCGATGCTTTCCCAGCCTGTGCGCAACGGCCTGCGCATTCTGCTGAAGAAGATGGATGCGGCGCAGATACCGGCGGTGCTGATCGGGACGACGGAAACGGCGCGCCTCGTGTCGGCCACGCTTGAACAGGACGCCTACACCGGGTTCAAGGTCGTGGACGACGCGGATGTCGCGGTGGCATGCGAAGACGTGCGGATGTTCAAGTGCGAAATGCCGGAGCTGGCGCGCAAGTACCGCCACATCGTGTTTGTCCCGTCGGGGGCGTCGTTCCCGGTGTTTGGCGCGCAGGCGGTCGCGTTTGACGGCCTTGCTGCGCTGGAGATGGTCAACCAGCGGCGGATGCGGGCTCTTCGCATCGAAAAATCGGTTCTTGACTATCTGCTTGCCGTCACGGCATTTGTCCTGCTGACGCCGTTTTTCCTGCTTGTTCCGATGCTGATCAAGCTCACGAGCCACGGACCTGTCTTCTATCGTCAGACGCGGCTCGGCAAGAAGGGTCGTCCCATCCGCGTGTGGAAGTTCCGCTCGATGTATGCCGACGCCGATGCGCGGCTCAAGGCGATTCTGGACGCCGATCCCGCGCGCCGCGCGGAATGGGAGGCAAACTTCAAGCTCGCGGACGATCCGCGCGTGACGCCGCTCGGGAGGTTTCTGCGCAAGACTTCAATCGACGAGTTCCCGCAGCTCTTCAACGTCTTTGCGGGAGACATGGCGCTCGTCGGGCCTCGTCCCATCGTGGACGACGAGGTGCCGTACTATGGCGCGGCCTACGAGACGTTCTCCTCCGTGAAGCCGGGCATAACGGGCCTTTGGCAGGCGTCGGGACGCAGCGACACCGACTACGCGCGCCGTGTGGCGCTGGACACCTACTATGTGCTGAACTGGTCGCCTTGGATGGACATCTGGATACTTTTCCGCACGGTCGGAGCCGTGCTCTTCATGCGCGGGGCGTGCTGAAGTGGAACAACATGGAAGGAAGTCAAATGACGATAGATTTCCTTGCCAGGGTTATTGAGAACGGAGGGGACAAGTGAATGTTGCAATCATATTCGCCGGCGGCGTCGGCGTGAGAATGGGCGCAGACGTGCCGAAGCAGTTCCTGGAGCTGGACGGTAAGCCTGTCCTGGCACACGCGCTCGCGCTTTTCCAGAATCGTCCGATGGTTGACGAGATTGTCCTTGTCGTTGCGCCTGAATATTTTGACGACTGCCGCGCACTGGCTGCGCGATACGGGATCGCAAAGCCGATGACGCTTGCAGAGAGCGGAGAGTCGGCTCAAGACTCGATATATTCGGGGCTCAAGACCGCTGCCGCGAAGTACCCGGCCGACACAACTGTGCTTCTCCATGACGGCGTGCGCCCGTATGTCCTCCCCGAGGTGATCACTGCGAACATCGAGGCAGTGGAGAAATTCGGGAATGCCGTGACCTATACGCCGTGCTATGAGACGATCGTCCTCTCCAAGGACGGACAGACGATCGACGCGCTTCCGTACAGGCGCGAGTCGTACACCGCGCAGGCGCCGCAAAGCTTCCGCTTGGGCGACATCCTCGCCGCGCACGAGAAGATACGCGCTCGGCCCGAAGGCTACACGGACATGATCGACCAGGCGACGATCTGCTGGACGCTCGGCATCCCGATTCACCTCGTCCCTGGCAATCGCGGCAACGTCAAGATCACGACTCCCGAAGACATCATCTCGCTTGACGCGCTCCTCAAGGCGCGCGCCGCCAAGGGGGGCCAAGGATGAATCTCCCCACGTTTGACGCCTTCGAGCGCCATTCCGTGCGCCGACCGGCCAAGTTTCCGCACGTCCGTTTGCGCCCGAAGCCGTCGGGAACCGCCTTCCCCTCGCCTTTTCGGTGAGGATTCTCGTGTATGGAATCGCGTATTGCCACTATCTTGCAGAAAAGCAACAATAAACAAAAAATAATCGCAATCACCCCTCGCCGAAAACATCAAAAGTTCCCTTGCGGAAAGTCTGCCAAAATGGTACAATACCGATGCTTGATTCCTCGGTCGCGAATGTCAGCCAACGTGTGTCAGCAAGTCGGACGGCTTGCCTCGTCGGCCCCGCGAAGAGGGGTTTTGCAATTACTTCAACAACAAAAGACCGACACGACATGACCTTTGCTGGCATCTTGGCCGGGGGAACCGGTACGCGAATGGCAACCTCGTCGGGAATGCCAAAGCAGTTCCTTGACGTGCGCGGTGTTCCAATTATCGTCAGGACTCTCCGCCGCTTCATCGAACTAGGCAATATGATCGATTCCGTGATCATCGCCATGCACCCAAGCTGGCATGAATATGCGCATGACATCCTCGTCCGGCATGGAATAGATGCAGACATCGTGAAGATGATCGACGGAGGTGCGACGCGCTTCGACTCGCTCGTCAACCTCGCGACGGCCTGCGCTGCGGCGGCTGATGCCGCCGGGCACAAGGACGACGTATTTCTGGTCAACCACGACTGCGCCCGCCCATTCGTCTCCAAGGAGATACTTGTCAAGAACCTCGAGATGGCTCGTCACCACGACATGGTGACGACGTCGATGCCGACGATTGACACCGTGCTCATCTCGGCGGACGGGAAAACCAGCGACTGCGTTCCCGAGCGTTCGACCGTGTTCCTGGATCAGGGCCCGCAGACGGTAAGGGTACGCCACTTCCTGTCCCTTGTGGATTCCCTTTCCGGCGAAGAGCGCGCAAAATACATGGAGGCCGGGCGCCTCTACATAGACAAGGGGTTCAAGGTGGGAATCGTCCCGGGGGACAGACTTAACTTCAAGGTGACGACGCCGATCGACCTTGTGCTCGCCGAGCAGCTTGCGGTACAGGGCCTGGTCTGAACCCAAGCCAGCCATCAACCAGAAAGGTGAAATCATAGATGGAAAGCGAATTCCACGACGACGAGGTAATAGAGGCTGTACGGGCGGCCACCAGGCTTGAACTGGTGAAAAAACCGTCCTCGATCGACTTTGAGACGTTCGGCGACGGCTCCCCGTTCGCCGAATATTGCAGAGATGCCGTCGCGGCCATAGCGAAGGAGAGAAACAGGCTCGGAACGCTTCGCCGGCGAAAGTCCGTAATCGAGTTCGCCGCAGTGGACTGCACAAGCCCACAGGCAAATGCCGGCGACGCGGGATTGAAGGCGTTCCTCGCCGAGCTCGACAAGCGCGCCAGGGTGGCCACGGGAAAGTCAAGGCGCTTTATCGTTGTCTTCGCGCGAATTGAGGAGCCAAAACAGCTGCCGGACGGTATTACGGCGCTTGCGGAGCATGAATACGACCACTATCTGAGGACAACACGGCGCACGGCCGGAGAGGACCGCTATCTTATTGTCGAAGAGGCGTGCCGCAGGGCCGTCAGGGAATACGGCGCAAACGTCTCAATGACACGAGGGGCGAACATCGTCTGCCCGAAAGCGGACGTGCCAGAGTGCTGCGACGCCGGCAAATGGACGCAGGAGGCCGTGAGGTCCGGCAGAATGTCCGTGGACGCGGCGGACGCCGGACGCATGGTCTCGGCAATCGCGGCGCACGATGCGTTCGCTACCGCGCTCGTCATCGGGCTGCGCGGCAAGCGAGGGCATACATACAACATTGGCGGGGCTCCTTCCGTTTCCGTGGCGGACATCAAGTTCGCGCTGCAGCGCGAACT
>Ga0265298_10006729_pt1 | contig 14124 bp, 9 predicted proteins | sample AusTroGonzalo_MG_3_FD_193486 | JGI IMG/M metagenome (GOLD analysis project Ga0265298, IMG submission 193486) | Bovine rumen microbial communities from tropical cattle in Woodstock, Queensland, Australia - Gonzalo_01 | ecosystem: Host-associated > Mammals > Digestive system > Stomach > Rumen ...
ATCGTCATCGGCGGCATCGAAGCGTCTATGCGGCGCCTGACCCATTATGACTACTGGCAGGACAAGCTGATGCCCTCTATCTTGGTGGACAGCGGCGCCGATATGTTGGTCTATGGCATGGGAGAACAGGCGATGACGGAGATAGCGGACCAAATGGCTAAAGGCCAATGGCTAACAGCTAAAAGCCACATCCCACAGACCGCCTTCCTCACCTCCGATGAGAAGGACATCCCTGCGGATGCCATCCGTCTCTATTCGCACGAAGAGGCGCTGCGCGACAAACGCAAGCATGCGGAGAACTTCCGGCTGATAGAAATCGAGTCAAACAAGATCCACCAGACCACGCTTGTTCAGCCGGTTGGCAAGCAGTTTGTGGTCGTCAATCCGTCCTACGAACCCATGACCACGGAGCAGCTGGATGCCATCTTCGACCTTCCGTTCCAATACACGCCGCATCCCAAATACAAGGACAAGCACATCCCTGCCTATGAGATGATCAAATGGTCGGTGTGCATGCATCGCGGCTGTTTCGGCGGCTGTTCGTTCTGCACCATCTCCGCCCATCAGGGCAAGCAGATAGTCAGTCGCTCCAAACAGTCCATTCTGCGGCAGATAGAGCGGCTGAGCCGCTTGCCGGACTGGCACGGCGTCATCTCCGATCTTGGCGGACCCTCGGCGAACATGTACGCGATGCACGGCAAGGACAAGTCGCTATGCGACAAGTGTGCGCGGGCCAGTTGTCTGCAACCGGCCATCTGCAAGAATCTCAATCAGGACTTTGGCCCGATTATTGATATATACCGTACGGTGGACAAACTGCCGTACGTCAAGCATGCGTTCGTCGGTTCGGGTATCCGTTATGACCTGATGAACGAAGCCTATGCGCGCCAGCTCATCACCCGCCATGTGTCGGGACGGCTCAAAGTGGCGCCGGAGCATTGCGCGGATGCCGTGCTGAAGATCATGCGCAAGCCGGCATGGGCGAACTATCTCAGGTTCCGCGACCTGTTCCTGCGCATCAACAAGGAGGCGGGACTCAACCAGCAGCTCATTCCGTATTTCATCTCCTCCCATCCGGGATGCACCAAGCAGCACATGATGCAGCTGGCGGACGAAACCAAGCGGATGCACTACCGCCCGGAGCAGGTACAGGATTTCACGCCCACGCCCATGACGCTCTCCACGACCATGTTCTATACGGGCATCAACCCCTATACCGGCGAGTCCGTCCATGTGGCACGCACGGCAGAAGAGAAGAAACAGCAGAACCAGTATTTTTTCTGGTACAAGAATGATAAAACGAGAAAATAAGTAACTGATAAAGGTATGGTAAATAGTAAACGACATTATCGCATCAATCCCGAAACGCTGCAATTGGAGCGCATCGAGCACGGCTTCCGTTATTGGCTGCGCCGTTCGGGTGGATATATTCTCGGAGGATTCGGTATAGGCATGATCTTCTTCTATGTCTTCCTCTATTTCTTCCCGTCCCCTCGGGAGGCGTCGCTGATGCAGTACAACCGCAACCTTACGGCGGAGATGGCGGTGCTGGAGAAGCAGGTGGACCAGATGCAAATCATCATCTCCGACCTCTCGCAGCGCGATGACAACCTCTATCGTGCCATCCTTGGCGCCGAACCTATTCCGCTGAGCGCCCGTATGGGTGCCACGCAGCAGATGTCTTACTACGACTCGCTGACGCGTATGACCAATACGCAGCTTGCGGCGGATATACAGCGCAAGGTGGACATCTTGGAGAAAGAACTCTACGTGCAGGCGTGCTCGTACGACGAGATTTTGGAACTGGCGAAGAACCAAGAGGCGCGTATGGACAATATACCGGCCATCCAGCCTGTCCTCAACAAGGACCTCAAGCGCATGGCGTCCGGTTACGGATGGCGTGTGGACCCGGTGTATCACATCCGCCGTTTCCACGAAGGCATGGACTTCTCCGCGCCGGTCGGAACGGATATCTACGCTACCGGAAACGGTGTAGTCACGTTTGCCGGATGGCGGCAGGGCTACGGAGAGACGGTGGAGATTGACCACGGTTTCGGCTACAGCACGCGTTATGCGCACTGCCATAAGCTGTTTGCCAGAACGGGAAAGAAAGTGAAGAGGGGAGACGTGATTGCGCTGGTGGGCAATACCGGCAAATCGACCGGTCCGCACGTGCATTACGAGGTGCACTACAACGGCAGACCCATCGACCCGCGCAACTACTATTTCTACGACTTGAGCCCCGAGGACTACGACAAGATGGTACAGTTGTCCTCCAATATGGGTAAGATGATGGACTAAAAAAAAATCGCGTCTCAACCGAGGCGCGATATTTTTTCCAATGCTTTTTCGTCAAGAATCTTGATGCGGCGTCCGTTGATGGCGATGATGCCTTCCTGCGCAAACTGACTGAGCGTGCGGATGGCATTGCTGGTCGTCATGTTGCTCATGTTGGCGAGGTCCTCGCGAGGCAGCAGCATGGCTATCGTCTCGCCGTCCTGCTCGTAGCCGTAGTTCTTGAGTAGCAGCAACAGGCTTTCCGACAGACGTCCGCGAATATGTTTCTGCGTCAGGTTCACCGTCTGTATCTCGGAGAAGGCCAAGTCTTTGGCCATCATCAGCATCACTTTGTAGCAAAGCGCGCCGTTGCCGCGTACCAGATGTGCAAAATAATCGCGCCTCAAGCGATAGACGACACTCTCTTCAAACGCGCTTGCGCTGGAGTTGTAGGGCTCGTTCGCGATGCAGGCGCGATAACCGAAAATATCGTACGGCTTGAGCAAACGGATAATCTGCTGGCGCTGACCGATACCTTCTTTATAGATGCGCACCTTGCCTTGCAGCAGCATCCATACGTACTCCGACGGGTCGCCGTCGTGATGGATGATTTCGTTCTTCGAATAGCGGATTACCTCCACCTGCTGCGAGACTTGCCCGCGTTCTTCTTCGGTCAGCGTTTGCCAGAGGGGATTCAACTCCCACATCGGCGCAAAATTCTCTTCTTTTTGTTTCATGCAATCAGGTATGCAAGCAAATTTTCTGCAAAGTTACACTTTTTTTTTCATATATGCAAATAATTGAGAAAAAATATAAAAAATGTTCGCGCGCGCTTGCGTATATGAAAAAGTTTTTGTAATTTTGCACGCTAATTAGTTTTTTTTACAATTATGGATAAACAGACACAAGCGTATGTGGACGCCTTCATGGCAGACCTCATAAGGAAAAACCCGGGCGAGAATGAGTTTCATCAAGCCGTTCGCGAAGTAATAGAGAGCGTAGCTCCTGTAGTAATGGCATACCCTTATATGCGTGAGCAGAAAGTGCTGGAGCGCATGGTGGAGCCGGAGCGTGTGATTATGTTCCGCGTGCCGTGGATGGATGACCAAGGCGAGGTGCAGATCAACCGCGGTTTCCGTGTGCAGATGAACAGCGCCATCGGTCCGTACAAAGGCGGTATCCGTTTCCATGCGTCTGTCAATCTGTCCATTATGAAGTTCCTCGCGTTCGAGCAGACATTCAAGAACGCGCTGACGACGCTGCCGATGGGTGGCGCCAAGGGCGGTTCGGATTTCTCGCCGCGCGGCAAGTCCGACGCCGAGGTGATGCGCTTCTGCCAGTCATTCATGACCGAGCTGCAGCGTCATATAGGTGCCGATACAGACGTGCCTGCCGGTGACATCGGCGTAGGCGGCCGCGAGATCGGCTATATGTTCGGCCAGTACAAGCGTCTGCGTGACGAGTTCACCGGTACGCTGACCGGCAAGGGCCAGATGTGGGGCGGTTCGCTCATGCGTCCGGAGGCTACCGGTTACGGCGCCTGCTATTTTGCGCAGGCGATGCTGGCCACCCGTGGCGAGAGTTTTGAGGGCAAGAAAGTGTGCATCTCCGGTGCCGGAAACGTGGCCCAGTTTGCCGCCCAGAAAGCGATGCGTCTCGGCGCCAAGGTGCTGACGCTCAGCGACTCCGACGGCTTCATCTACGATCCCGAAGGACTGAACGAAGAGAAGATGGCCTATGTATTCGAACTGAAAAACGTCCGTCGCGGCCGTATCAAGGAGTACGCAGCCAAGTATCCGCAGGCGCAGTACTTCGCCGGTGAGCGTCCGTGGAAGATTGCCTGCGACATCGCCATGCCCTGCGCTACGCAGAACGAGATAGAGAAAGCCGATGCGGAGAACCTCATCAACAACGGCTGTTTCTGTGTGACGGAAGGTGCCAACATGCCTTCGACGCCGGAAGCCATCGCTGTTTTCCAAGGCGCGAAGATTCTCTATAGCCCGGGCAAGGCGTCCAACGCCGGCGGTGTGGCTACTTCGGGTCTGGAGATGACCCAGAACTCCATGCGTCTCAAATGGACGGCGGAGGAAGTGGACCAGCGTCTGCGTACCATCATGGCGGACATTCACGCCGCCTGCCTCAAGTACGGAACCGAAGAGGACGGATATATCAATTACGTCAAGGGCGCTAACATCGCCGGCTTTATGAAAGTGGCTAACGCGATGGTGGAGCAGGGATTGGTTTAATGGAAACGAACAACTATACATCGCTGATGGAGCGCCGCGTGCGGCGGATTCTTCTCGTTTGCAACAACTACGACAGTTTTGCATTGGAGGAGGACGGGCGTATCGATGTGCAGATCGCGCAGGAGTACGCCGAACTCAATCTGAGTAATCCGCCGGCAATAGTCCGCGCGGAGACAACCGACGAGGCGCTGACGCTGGTCAAGAAGGGTGAGGGCTTTGACCTCATCATGATGGTCTATAGCGCCGGCGGAAGCGATGTATGGGATTTTGCCGCAGAGGCGAAAAGTCTGCAACCGGAATGCCCGATAGTCCTGCTCTCGTCCTTCAACAAGGAGTTCCACCGCCGGTTGGAGCAGCAGGACAAGTCGAACATCGACTATCTCTTCAACTGGAACAACTCCACCGACCTCATCATCGCCATCATCAAGCTGATTGAGGACCGTCTCAACGCCGACCACGACATCCTCAGCGAAGGCGTGCGCGCCATCCTGCTTGTCGAGGACAGCGTGCGTTATTACTCGACCTATCTGCCTTTGCTGTACAAGCTCGTTTTGCAGCAGAACACCATCGCCATCCGCGATGCGCTCAACGAGAAGCAGCAGCTGCTGCGTAAGCGCGCGCGGCCCAAAGTGCTGCTGGCGACCTGCTACGACGAGGCGGTTGAACTGTACAACCGTTTCGGCCGGAACATCATCGGCGTCATCTCCGATATCGGATTTGTGCTGCATAAGGGCGACCCGTCCTCATCCGAAAAACTGGACGCCGGTCTTGAACTATGCCGTCTCATCCGCGAAGATAACCCGACCATGCCGTTCCTCATGCAGAGCTCGCAGGAGTCCATGCGCTCCATGGCGAACAAGCTCAAGGTGGGCTTTGTGGTGAAGAGCTCCAAGACGCTCACGCAGGAACTGACGACCTATATAGAGCGCGAGTTCGGCTTCGGTGACTTCGTCGCCATTGATCCGCGTACCGGCAAGGAGATTGCCCGTGCAAGTGACTTGGAGGCCTTCGAGCGCGTCATCTCCACTATATCGTCGGCGGCTTTCCGCCGGTTGAGCGATAACAACTATCTCAGCAAATGGCTCTTTGCGCGCGGTCTGTTTGCCATCGGCCGCGAGGTCCACAAACTGACCATTCAGGACGAGGCGGATATAGAGAACATCCGCCAGACCAATATACGTCTCATTCACGATTACCGTATCAATCAGGCGCTTGGCGTGGTGGCACGCTATGCGCCCGACACCTATAACGACACCATCTGGTTCGCCCGTTGCGGCGACGGCGCGATGGGAGGAAAGGGCAGGGGACTCGCCTTCCTCAACCATATGCTGCAAAAGCATGACCTGTATGACAAATGGCCGGAACTGCGCGTCTTTGTGCCGCGTACCATGGTCATCACGACCGATTATTTCGACCGGTTCATCCATGAAAACGGCTTGCAGTACGTCATCAATGCCGATTTGAGCGACGAAGAGATTCTCTCGGAGTTCGTGGCCGCGGCGCTGCCGTTGGATCTGCGCGAAGCGCTACGCCATTTCATCCGCGTGACGCACAAACCGCTTGCCATCCGTTCGTCCAGCAAGCTGGAGGACTCCTATTACCAGCCTTTCGCCGGTGTATACAGCACCTATATGATTCCTCACACGGAGAACGAAGACCAGCAGCTCCGCCTGCTCAGCAAGGCGGTCAAGTCGGTCTATGCCTCCGTCTATTATGCCGCCTCGCGCGGTTACATCACCTCCACGGGCAACGTGCTCAGCGAGGAAAAGATGGCGATTGTATTGCAGGAGGTATGCGGCGAAACGGAAGGCAATTACTATTTCCCGGTCATCTCCGGTGTGGCGCGGAGCATCAATTTCTATCCGGTGGGCAAGGAGAAACCCGAAGACGGCATTGTCAAGGTGGCGTACGGTCTGGGCAAGGCCGTCGTGGATGGCGAACAAGTGCTCCGGTTCTCGCCCAAGTACCCCAAGCATGTGCTTCAGACCTCGACGGTCGATCTCGCCATGCGCGAGACGCAGCAGTCCATGCTTGCCCTTTCACTCAGCCCTGAGAAATTCAAGACCTCCATTGATGACGCTGTCAACTTGGAGCGTATTCCTATACACGAGTGCGGCCAGTTTGAGAGCCTCAAGATGGTGGCTTCCACCTATGACCGCGAGAACATGCGCATCGTCGATTCGTGTTATCCCGACGGTCCGCGCATCGTCACTTTCGCCCCACAGCTCAAGTTCAACACCTTCCCCTTGGCGGAGATAGTGCGCACGCTGCTGGAGATAGCCCAGCAGGAGATGAAATGCCCGGTGGAGATTGAGTTCGCCGTCAATCTGGAGCGTGAGCCGCAGATCTTCCATGTGCTGCAGATACGTCCTATCTCGTCTGATTCGCTGACCGCCAAGGTGGAGTGGGACAAGATAGACGAAAGTGACGCCTTCCTCCGTTCGGGCAACGCGCTCGGCGTGGGACAGATAGAGGACGTACAGGATATCATCTATCTCCGCAAGGAGGCGTTCGACGTGCTCAAGACGCGCGAGATGGCGGCTACCATCCGCGAGTGGAACAGCCGCTTGCGGCAGGAAGGACGGCAGTATCTGCTCATCGGTTACGGTCGTTGGGGCTCGCAGATTTCCTCACTCGGCGTGCCTGTACAATGGAGCGATATTAGCGAAGCTAAAGCCATCGCCGAATGCTCGTTGGAGAACTTCCGCATCGAGCCTTCGCAGGGCAGCCATTTCTTCCAGAACCTCACGTCCTTCAATGTCGGCTATATCAACGTGGATCCGTGGGCGCGAATGGAAGACGGCTACGACGAAAGCGTGCTCAACGCCCTGCCTGCGGTCGAGGAGACGGAGTTTGTGCGTCACGTCCGGCTGCCGCAGGCCCTTGTGATGTACATTGACGGCTTCGCCAACAAGGCTGTGGTAAAGAAATTATAAATCTTAAATCATAAATCATAAATTACAAATTCTATGAATTTGGTATTACAAATCATCACCCTCATCGGTTCCGTAGCGATGCTCATGTACGGAATGAAAGTGATGAGTGAAGGCCTGCAGAAGATGGCGGGTAGCAAACTGAGCAATGTGCTCGGCACGATGACAACCAATCGTTTCTCGGGCGTGCTTACCGGTGCGTTCATTACGGCGGCAGTTCAGTCTTCGACGGCGACCACCGTCATGACGGTCAGCTTCGTTTCGGCGGGAATTCTCTCGCTGGCGCAGGCTATCTCGGTCATCATGGGTGCGAACATCGGTACGACTTTTACCGCGTGGATCATGGTACTTGGCGGCGGTTCGTTTGACCTGCGTCTTGTGGTCTATGCAACAATCGTGCTGGCGGTAGCGCTCATCTACACCAAGAAGAACGCCAACTTGGGCGATTTCCTCATCGGTCTGTCGCTCATGCTGCTCGGTCTGACCACGTTGAAACTCAACGCCACGGAGATGCACTTGGACCAACTGGCGCCGGTGCGTAATTTCTTCATCGCCACTTCCAGTTGGGGCTACGGCAGCTATTTCCTGTACTTGCTCGTCGGCGGTATTCTGACGTTCGCCGTGCAGTCCTCCGCAGCCATCATGGCCATCACCATGACCCTCTGCTCGACGCACGTGCTGCCCATCGATATGGGTATTTCGCTCGTCTTGGGAGAGAATATCGGTACGACCATCACCTCCAATATCGTGGCGCTGTCGGCCTCGACGCAGGCACGCCGTGCCGCCATGGCGCACTTGATGTTCAACCTCTTCGGCGTTGTTTGGGTGCTGTGTATCTTCCGCACGTTCGTCGGCAAGGTATGCGATGTATGGGGTGTGCCGTTTGAGCCGGGTATCCCGTCGGAAGTGTCGCCGGACAAGCTGAATGCCATCTTGGCCACTTTCCACACGGCTTTCAACGTCCTCAATACCTGTATCCTCATCGGCTTCATCAAATACTTGGAGAAGTTCGTCATCTGGATCATCCCGTCCAAGCCGGAGCAGAAGGATACGGACAGCCAGCTGCGCTTCATCTCCGGTGGTCTTATGTCCACATCCGAGTTGTCCATCTTGCAGGCATGGAAGGAGATTCACGTCTTTGCCATCCGTACGCAGCGCATGGTGGGCATGATACATGATTTGTTCTACGAGAACGACTCCACGCAGTTCACCAAGATATACTCGCGTGTCGAGAAATACGAAGGCATATGCGACCGCATGGAGTACGAGATTGCGCAGTACCTCAATCAGGTGGCTGACGGTCGTCTGTCCGACCAGTCCAAGCACGAGGTGCACAAGATGCTACGTATCGTCTCCGAGCTGGAGTCCGTGGGCGACGCCAACTACAACCTCTCGCGCTATATACGCCATAAGCATGAGAATAACGTCCAATACACGGACTACCAGATCAAGAACGTGGAGATGATGATTTACATGCTGAGCGGAGCCGAGACGAAGATGGTCGAGGCATTGGAGCGCGTCAACATCACCGACGAGGAATTCCTTGAGATGACCAATATGGAGAACGAAATCAACAATTTCCGTGACGAGCTGAAAGTACAGAACATGCAGCACATCACGGAAAAGGACTACGATTACTCCACCGGCGTCAACTACATGGATATCATTCTTGAACTGGAGAAGATGGGCGACTACATCATCAACGTTGAGGAAGCCGTCTACGAGCACAAGCACGACAAGTAGGTTAATTTTCTACTTTGAATAGCGATTTGGCGAGCAGCCCGAGGAAGAGCCGTTCGTGCCAGTTGAGCGTTTGTATATGCCCGAGAAGAACCACATCGAGGGCTGCAAAACGCTTGCATTCCGCAGTAAAGGCGTCCATTCTTTCCGGACCGTTATACGCTTTGGCAAAAGCGTTCCAGAATTCCACGAGCTGCTTTTGCGTCATGTGAGCAATCTGCTGTACGCGTTCAGTCTTGGAGAAGATATTGCAGAAAAGGTACAGGTGTCCGAGATCAAACATCGGAATGCCATGTACTGCACGGCCCAGATCAATCCAGTAGGGCGTATCTCCCTGAAATATCAGGTTCCCCAGGCTGAAATCGCCGTGAAGCAGTGTCGCCGTATCGTCAAGAGATTCCACATAAGCCGTCACTTCCTTCAGCTTCTTTCCGGAGAGCATTCTCGTGGTGGCAAGCGCTTCCAGCATCAACGCTTTCATGGACGGAATCCATTCCTGCGTGCTTGGTACGCTTGTTTGGTGTATCTGCTTGCCGAGCTCGGCCATGCGCGTGGCGATGCGCTCTATTTGGTCCGGGTGCTCTCCGCAGAAACGACCGACCGACTGTTTCTTGCCGATCAGTTCGGATTTGATTCCGTATTCGTCTCCCACACGTACTATCTCGAATAATCTCGGGGTGGGGATTCCCAGTTCATAAACCGCTTGGGAGGTATAGAACTCTTTGGAGACCGCTTCGAGCGTACCGTCTTGGAGGTGACTCACTTTGAGAATGATTCCCGGTTCCTGTTCGCTGACATAAGTCGTTCCGTTTCCGCCTTCGCCCACTTGGCTCCAGGCAGTCAAATCAATTGTTTTGTAGTCGTTCTTCATATGTAAGTATTTTTTTATATTATCGATTGTATTGTCCACAAGACGGGAGCAAAGGGACAAAAAAATCTCAATATACGCAAATAAAATTCGCGATTTGAAAGGTGATTTATGGGAGGTTAATCCACTAACTCATAGTTGGTTGATCTGCCGCCTTCGTCGGTTTTGCGGAGGATGTTTTTCGCCATCAAGGCCTGGATGTCACGCAAAGCGGTGTCCGCAGAACAATGGTTCATTTTGGCATATTTCTGTGTAGTCAGTTTGCCCTCAAAACCATCCCAGAGCCGATTGATGACTTTGCGTTGGCGTTCGTTGATTTCCATGTCCCGGTGTCGCTCCCAGAAACGTGCCTTTTGCAATACTCTCTCGGTTGTCTGAAGCGAACGGCGCAGCGCGTTATGCAGAGCCTCTACAAACCAAAGCAGCCACGGCGTGATATCTGTGGTCCCTTTCTGCGCCTGTTCCAAGGCCTCGTAATAGGCTTTGCGCTGATGATAAATCTCTGCCGACAGACTATAGAAACGCTGACTGCACCCATCGGCACGCGCCAGCATCAGTTCCGTAATCGTACGTGCCATACGGCCGTTGCCGTCATCGAAGGGATGAACGGTTACAAACCACAAGTGGGCTATTGCCGCGCGGAGTATAGGGTCTGTCTTGTCGTCACTGTTACACCAATCGATAAACTGCGTCATCATGTCCGGCACGCGGTTGCTCGGCGGTGCCTCAAAATGGACTTTTTCTTTGCCCATCGGGCCGCTAACCACTTGCATCGGCTCATCTCCCGTGCGCCAATCGGCTACGGTGATTCTGTAACCGTCGCTGTAACCGGTCGGGAAATAGGCTGCGTGCCAACCGAACATGCGCTCTGCCGTCAATGGAGCATCATAAAGACGAGTGGCTTCCATTAGCGAGTTGACCACACCTTCCGTATAATGGTCGGTGCGTTCAGTGCCTGCCGTCTCCAGTCCCAGATGTCGCGCCACACTGCTGCGCACGCTATCGGCATTCAGCGTTACACCTTCTATCTGCGACGACCCGACAATCTCACTCGTGATCGATTCAACCTGCTGTGCCAAGCCCTCAAAACCCAAAGCAGACATGCGACCAAGCAACAAACCTTGCATGGTATGCACCTCTCCGAGCGGAGGAAGCAACAATGACGTATCCCATTCAAAATACGGGAAACGGTCATTCTGCCACAAGTAAATTCTTTTATTCTGCATAAGTTCCATAATACTTTTTGCGGTGATAAATCTACTTAATCTCCGTAATAATGCGGCGAATAAAACTTATATTCTCCGCAAATCTGCGGCAAAAGTACAACTTTTTTTTGAATTGTACAAATAAATTGATAAAAATCTTGCATATCTCACAAATTTGTTGTAATTTTGTACAAAATTTGTAATTAAAGAAAGGAGTAATATGAGAAACAATGTATTTGCAGGGGCGCTGGTGGCGCTGGGATTATTCTTCGCGGGCCTATTTGTGTATCTGGGCATTCATCAGTTTGCCAACAAAGACCGCGCGGTAACCGTCAAGGGACTGAGCACACGCGAGGTGGAGGCAGATTATGTGGTATGGCCGATGTCGTTCAGCTGGAGCGGCAATGACCTGCCGGCGCTGTACGAGAAAATAGAGCAGGTGAGCCTGCGCGTGAAGAAACATCTGATGGCGATGGGATTTGAAGAAGGAGATATCCGCAAGGGTTCCATCAGCGTCAATAACAACTGGGACAGCTATTACGGCGACCGCCGGCCGGAGTACAAATATACGCTTTCGACCTCGCTCATCGTTTCGACGGACAAGGTGCAGCTGGTTATTGCCAGCCAAGGCAAGGAAGCGGAGTTGCTCAAAGAGGGCATCATCGTTACCAGCCAGTCCTGGAACCTCGATTATCAGTACAACGGTCTGTCCGAACTCAAGCCTTCGATGATTGAGGAAGCGACGCAGAACGCGCGTGCCGTGGCGCAGAAGTTCGCCGACGACGCACAATGCTCGTTAGGTTCGATACGCCGTGCCAGCCAAGGCCAGTTCTCCGTGGAGAACGATGAGTACCAGCCTTGGGTCAAACACGTACGCGTCGTAACGACGGTAGATTATTTCTTGAATTAGAATAAGCCGAGACGGCGGATGAGTCTCAAAAGACACGTCGGGATCAGCAAGATAACGAAACACAATACCTGCCAGAAGACGGTGGGTATTGTTGTTTTGCTGCAACCCCAGAACAGCGCACGCAGGGCACGGCGCACGAGCGTCTGCGGACTGACGATGATGCCGAGGCATTTGCCGATCTTGGTCATGATGGGCGGGATAGAGTAGAGCCCCGTATCGACCGCGCCCGGACTGACGTCCGTCACGTGCACGCCATACTTGCGCAACTCGATATGCAGCGCACGGGTGAAATGGCTGAGGAAAGCCTTGGTGCCGCCATAGGTGCCGAGCCGCTGCGCCGCCATCTTGGATGTGACGGAGCAGACATTGAGGATATAGCCCTTGCGGCGCTCGCGCATGTCCTTGCCGAACAGATAGCAGAGCATCGCCGGCGTGTACATATGCAGATTCATGATGAGGCTCGTGAAACCCTCGCTGTCATCGAGGATGTCCTTGTCGTGATAGACGCCGGCGTTATTGACCAGCACCTCGACCTCTATCTCCTGCGCGCGCGTGTATTCATATAGTTCGCGCGCGGATGACTGCTGACCGAGATCCATAACCAAACTGATGACATCAGTTTGGTATTTGTCATTTGTCATTTGTGATTTGAGAGTCTCTGCAACCTCTGTTATTTTTTCTTCGTTGCTGACAATGAGCAGGTTATAGCCGCGTTGGGCTAACTGCCGCGCGAACTCCAGACCCATGCCGGACGATGCGCCGGTGACTAATGCAAAATGCGTTTTCATACTTTGTGTTGTATCCAGTCTAATAATGCCGCCATATTCGGGAACACCTTGTCCGCTCCTTCGTTCGCGAGAATCTTGTCCGCCAACGGACCTGTATTGACGGCGCAAGTGAACAGACCTGCGGCTTTGCCGGCACGGACACCCAACGGCGCGTTCTCCACCACCATACATTCCTCCTTTTGGAAGCCGGAGCGCTCCCACGCCTTGAGGTAGGGCTCCGGGTTGGGTTTGCCGTGCGTGACATCATAGGCGGTGATGATGCCGGAGAACACATGATTGAAGGTGTTCTGCAGGTTGTCCAGCAGCGAGCGCTGCCCGGAACCCGTTACCACCCAGCACTGTACGCCGTGCGCGTGCAGCCATTGGATGAGGTTGTACACGCCGTCAATCAAGTCCGGCTGTTTGCCTCCGGTCAGACGCAGGAAATGGTTGGATTTGGAGGTATAGGTGCGCTCAATCAGTTCGCGAGGCGCCTCAACGCCATGGAGATGCTTGTACAGTTCCTGTATCACATCCGCTCCGGTGCGCCCTTCCTGCACATAGGCTTCTTGCGGTTGCCAGGGAAGCCCGGCTTCCTGCATGGCGAGATACCATGCTTTGGCGTGGAAAGGCATCGAGTTGAAGAGCACTCCGTCCTGGTCAAAGAAAACGGCTTTCAGCTTTTGGGTATTCGTTGCCGCTCTTTCGCCGAAGATGGTGCTGCCGATGCGGACCATCGTAGCGCCGCACTCAATGGCGATGCGGTAGTCGTCGCTCATGCCCATGGACAGATGTAGCATTTGGTCATTTGCCATTTGTCCATTTGCCATTTGGTCATGTAAGGCTTTCGCCTCTGTGAAACACCGGCGGATCTCTGTCTCATCGTCCGTGTTGGTCGCCATGGTCATGAGGCCGCGGACGCGGACGTTAGCCATTCGCCATTGGCCGTTAGCCATTAGCTCTTTCAGTTCTTCCGGAGAAAAGCCTGTCTTGGTCTCTTCGCGCGCTACATGCACTTCGAGCAGCACATCCTGCACGAAGCCCTGCTTGGCGGCTTCGTCGTTGATGGCCTGCAGCAGCCTCACGGAGTCCACCGACTGGATGAGATAGGGACGGAGTTTGAGCAGGTCGCGCACCTTGTTCGTCTGCAGATGGCCGATGAAATGCCAGCATATGTC
>Ga0265298_10006730_pt1 | contig 14123 bp, 13 predicted proteins | sample AusTroGonzalo_MG_3_FD_193486 | JGI IMG/M metagenome (GOLD analysis project Ga0265298, IMG submission 193486) | Bovine rumen microbial communities from tropical cattle in Woodstock, Queensland, Australia - Gonzalo_01 | ecosystem: Host-associated > Mammals > Digestive system > Stomach > Rumen ...
GAGAAGGTGGAATACCCGAAAGAGGAACAGCAAACGGTTGATTTCCAGAGTGAAACGGCTGAAAACGGCTTTGAGGTTCCTGAAAACATTCCGTTCTTCGTATTCGGTGGTCGCTATCTCTTCTTCAATCTGAACGGTCAGGTGATGGTCGCCGACCTGCCGAATGTGCAGGAGCGAATTTTATACGATTCTTACGTTAATGCACTGAAAAACACCCCGATACGTCCGCAGCAGAGTCTGTTTCCGCAGACCGTTACCCTCACTGCCGCACAAACCGACTTGGCCATCTCGCTAAAGGAGGATTTTCTGCGGTTGGGTTATGAGTTGGAGAAGATGGACAACACGCACCTCGCGGTGAATGCAACGCCCAATGACGAGGAGGAAGAGGGTGACGTTCAAGCACTTATCGAAAACGTGCTCTCCGCCTACCAGACGAACCAAGTGATCCACAAAGGTGACAAAATCTCCGGCATGGCACAAAGTATGGTCCGACAGAAACGTTCCCGTCAGCGCATACCGAATACGCAAGAGGAGGTTAAATCCTTAATACGCAGGTTGTTCGAGAGTGATATGCCTACTTTGTCACCATCGGGAAAGTGTACGTTGCATGTATTTGGTGCGGAGGAGCTGCGGCACTATTTCGAGTGAGACGTGCGATTTACGGTTTACGATTTACGGTTTACGACTATGCCTTTAACTTCTTAACGCTTTAACCACTTAACCTCATAAACTTCTAAGCCTCTAAGCTCCTAAGCTTCTAAACTTCTAAACTTCTAATCTCCTAAACCTTAAACTATTAATGGATTGCATCAATATTGATAATTTGACATTTGGTTATGACAATCGCATGATTTTCAGCGGTTTGTCGTTGTCGTTCGGGCAGGGCGACTTCTGTTCGATATTGGGACCGAATGGTTCGGGAAAGACCACGTTGCTGAAGTGCATTGTCGGGCTGTTGCAACCGAGCGGCGGCACTATTCAGCTTTACGGAAAGCCTTTGTCGGAGTACAAGATGATGGATATGGCGAGGAAGATTGCGTATGTGCCGCAGTATCAGGATATTGTGTTTGATATTTCCGTGTTCGATTATGTGATGTTGGGACGCAATCCGTATCAAACGCCGTGGGAGATGCAACGCGCTGAGGATAAGGAGATTGTGGAAGAGATGTTGCAGAAGTGCAATGTCTGGCACTACCGGGACACGCTATTGCAGTCGTTGAGCGGTGGCGAGCGTCAGCGGGTGATGATTGCCCGCGCGATGGCGCAGCAAACCGGCATCATGCTGTTGGACGAGCCGTTGTCGAACATCGACGTCACCCACAAGTTCGAGATTATGGACATCTTACGACTGCTGAATGAAGAGCAGCAAGTTACGGTGCTCATCATCCTGCACGACCTGCCGATTGCGAAGGCTTACTCCAAGCAAGTGCTGCTGTTGAAGGCTGGAAATCTTCTGCAATTTGGTGACGAAAACGCGGTCTTAACCGAGGAAAATATCCGAAAATGTTTCAACTTGTCGGAGGTTTATGACATCTCGGAAGCGGGTTTTATCATCAAAAAACGTTAATTTTGGCTATTGGCTGTTGGCTATTAGCTATTGGCAATTGGCTGATTATATGAATAATACTAAAAACTAACAGCCAACAGCTAAAGGCTAAAAGCTAAAAGCCAAAAAAAATACACTTCTGTTTCAAAAAAAATTGTATTTTTGCCGCCTCAAAAAGGAGAGATGGCAGAGCGGTCGAATGCGGCGGTCTTGAAAACCGTTGAGGGTCACACCTCCGGGGGTTCGAATCCCTCTCTCTCCGCAACCCTGTAGAGACGATGTGCACATCGTCTCTTTTCTTTTGCCTTTTGCCTTTTGCCTAAAAAAATCCTATCTTTGCCCCCTCAAAAACACCCTTATGGTCATCCTCTTCAACAAACCCTACGGCGTGCTCAGCCAGTTTACCCCTGAGGCGGGGCATCGGGCGCTCGACGAGTTCGGGTTTCCGCCGGGAGTCTATGCGGCGGGACGGCTGGACCACGACAGCGAGGGAGCGTTGCTGCTGACGGACGACGGACGGCTGGTGAAGCGGCTGCTGGATCCGAAAAATGCGCACCCGCGCACCTATCTCGCACAAGTCGATGGGGAAATTACCGATGAGGCACTGCAAAAGCTGAGAAAGGGCGTTGTCATCAAAGGTTATCGTACCCGACCTTGCAAGGCGGAGAAGGCGCTACCGCCGGAAAACCTCTGGGAGCGCGTGCCGCCCATCCGTTATCGCGCCAACATCCCTACCAGTTGGGTTCGCTTGACCCTTACCGAAGGCAAAAACCGCCAAGTGCGGCACATGACCGCTGCGGTCGGTTTCCCAACCTTGCGACTCATCCGCGTTCAAATCGGCGACCTCAGTCTGGGATCTCTTCAGCCAGGGGAATGGAAGGTGGTTAAGTAAGAGGAAAAGTAAACTACGTTTTGGTTTCAAGTTTCAGGTTTCAAGTTTCAAGTAGGGTGCCGCACCTGAAACCTGAAACTTGAAGCCTGAAACCAATAAACGAATGAAACTTACATAAGAAAAAAATTATCTGTTACCACCACGCTATCTTGCGTAACCATCACTTGCGGAACACACGTGCGGCGGTTGATGTCCCTATCTTGGTCGAAGATGAAGTTGCCGAGACTGTAGTAGATGTACTTGCCACGATACTGTTCGATGGTCTGCAAGGTGTGGGTGTGATGGCAAATCAGCGCATCAGCACCGGCATCGATTAGGCGGCGGGCGATGCTGCGCTGTGGCGGCGTCGGTTCCATGGTGTGCTCTCTACCCCAATGCAACGACACCAAGATAACAGCAGAGCTATCCTCCATGCGTAACGCACGGATGCGCACCAGCATGGAATCGATGGATTCCTGATTGACGGAAGGAGCCTCGGGAAGATACGGAAAATGCTCCAACGGCATTTGCAGGGAGGCAAAAAGCCATACTTTGCGGGGATGCTCTGCCAGCAAGACAGGCTGCGCGGCTTCCGCCATTGTGTTGCCCACCCCGACGGGTATCATGCCGTATTGCTCCACATTGTGCCAAGTGTCCACCAAACCGCGCCGACCTTGGTCCACCGAATGGTTGTTGGCTAAGTTGAGATGAGTAAAACCGTGCAAGCGCAAGGCCTCCAGCCATTCCGGCTCCGCACGAAACACGAACTTCTTCATCATCGGCGTACGCAGCGCGGTGGCCGGGCACTCTAAATTCCCCACCACAATGTCGGAACAGCGGAACACAGAATCCGACTTTTTGTCAAATAGGCTTTCGATGCCGTGACTCTCTATCTGCTGCCGCACACCCCTGTCAAGGAGAATGTCACCCGTAAAGGCAATCGTCAATGTGTCCCCACTCGACGGATAGTCCCGTTGCGCCTGACCTCCCTGAAAGGACATCAGCATCAGCACCACCATCACAACCCTCAAAAAAACATTATACCGCAACATTAACCTTCTAACCTCTTAACCTCCTAAGCTCCTAAGCTTCTAAGCTCCTAACCCTCAACACCCCGTACTATAATAAATCAAATCATCATCCTTTTGCACCTTGACAGGAGCGGTGATACTTTCCATCCATTTGGGAACACCGAGGCGAGGCTTGGTCTCCAACATTTTCTGCCACTCTTCGTCGGTGTGACGAGGAGTGTCGTAGGCATCGTGGAATTCCCGATAGGAGAAGACCGCGCCGCGCGTGAGGTAGAGGTAGCCGCCAATCTCCACGACGACATAGATGACATCGGCCGGACCCACCGCATTATAGAGTACGGCCCACTTCTCCATTGGGACGTTTTTGCCGTTGGCCGTAAAGATGTCGGCAATCACCGCCATTTTACGGTCGGCGTTCTTCACATCTTCCCAGTTAGGATATTCGTCTTCGTTGCGCATCATATTCAGTGTCATGTTTTCGAACATGGCTCCCACGATTTCAATTTGTCGGTATTCCTGCTCGCTCAGAGTTTTGCCGGCAAGTTCTTTTTTACTGCAATTCAGGAAGAACTGCGCCTCTTCGGCCATGTCATCGGTCAGGGCGAGCATTTCGTCGGTCATGATTCCGAAAACGCTGAAAGCCTTCTTCGTGGCGTTTAGCAAATCTATCACAGCTGCCCAGAATTCGATGTTGGGCTCCACATAGCCTCTCACGATGGGGGCTTCTGGCCCGCCACCACCACATTCAGCAGCAAAAGGCTGCTTGGCATAGAGGATGGCATCGTGTTTCAGCTCGGCGAAGGAAGCCAAGGCCGCATTCAGGTCTTTCTTTCCCCACGCGGAACCAGCCATGAAGTAGGGGGCATTAGATGGATGGCGGCCCTTGGAAAGTTCGAGGAGCACCCGCTGCCATTGCACGGCGATGTTCTCCTTCCAATCGATTTCGCCCATCCGCTTTTGCATGCGGCTCATATTCGCGTCAAATTCCGTCCAGGTCTCCCCCTCCTTGTCCAATTGGAGTGCGAGCGGACTGCCTCCTGCAGCAAAGAAATCAATGCCTTTAGGACAAAAACGTTGCGACTTTTTGCTCTTCCAGTCGAACATCTCCTGCAGCACCTCAGCATCGGGCTGATAACGTTGAGGCATCAGGTTGATCTTGTTGTGTCCAGACAATTCGAATTTCGGACGGATTCGTGTCTGCTGCTCCGCCAGGACATCCACCTCCGCGACAAATTTCTGCAATACCTTGTCATTCTTAATCAGATCGGCGAATTGGTAATGTTGCAGAATATCATACACCTGCATCAGGGTGATATTGTCGGGTTGACCCATAATGAACGTCATAGGATCGAAGATGGCCTTGTAGGCAGCATTCAGTTCGGCGTTTCCGCAGATGGTCTTGGCCAAGAAGGCCGCTCTGCGCATCATCGTGGGCTTGTCGGTGTCGAAAGCGGCCGTCTGCATCCACATCATGCCGCGGAAATAGTGCTGCAAATTCTCGTTGCGGGTGTAATGTCCGCGGGGACGGAACAGGGCGTAGGGAAACTTCACCAAAGTATATTCCATGAAAGGTGAAAAATCGGTGCTTGCAGCATTGCATTTCGCCACCTCGTTGTCCACCATTGCCATGTATTGCGGGGCGACGGCGTAATCCTCCATGGGGTCGAGCAGCCGCAATGCGATGGTGAAATAGGCTTGACCGTATTCGGCGAGCTCCTTTTCCTGCTTATTGGTGGTGTTTTCGATGACGAGCATGCACTCGCGATATCCCTTGCGACAGAATTCATGCAGGGCATCAAACAGTTTGCCTTCCTCGGCCTTGCGCAACATGCAGTCGAAGTACATGTGGTAAAGTTGGAGGTAAAGGTCTGTGGTGACGAAACTGGGGAAGTCGTGATAGTCGTTGTTTTCATACACCTGGAACAGCTGGTCGTAGGTGTCGGGCACGATGGCGAATCCCTGTTTCGTGAGCATATCCGTGAGCTTTTTGTCGGGATTCTCGATTTGGAAGCGGTTTATTAGGTTGTCAATCAGCGGCTTACCATTGACAAAGTTTTGCTTTTTAAGCTCATCTTCTCTAGCCTTGAGTTTTGCCATGAAGGCTTGTTCATCCTTGGAGAAGTGATACTCCGGAGCCTTTTTCCCTTCATAGTTCGCCATCTCTTCAAGCTCCCATCTGCCCCACATCGTATCATAATACCATGTGGTCTGATTAAATACCGACCGCAGATCGGACATCGTAAAAGCATATCCCTGACGGGCGTAGAATGCATTGCGCAGCACCCGCAACTCGTTGATACTGAGCTTGGAGATATCCATGTTGAGGTCTATCTTCTTGTTCAGCATCTCCACGTCTATCTTTCCGTTGCCGGGAAGAATGTAGTGCTTCTTTTCATTTTTTTGGCTCCATCCCATGAGGATGAGCATCGACAGTAGAACTGTGACCAGTATTCTTTTCATATTGATTAAAAATTTGATGTACCTCTTCTATTGTTGTGTTAGTGATGATATATCGCGAAAAACGTGGTCCAAACCTTGACCATTCCCATTCGTCAAGGTTATATTGCCCGTTCCGGCATCTCTCAATGCTGATAAGCTTGCCATCTGCCACGCAGAAATCCACCAATTCCTCGCCTAATTGCGACCCCATCCACAGCGGCCGGACCCTTCCGTCGCGGTTCTTGAAGACAAATAGTCGATTTCCCTTCTCGGGATAAAATCTTGTGGACTTCACCACGCCTACCAATGCCTCTTCCACCCCATCGCCATCCACATCGCCGGTGCGAAACTGATAGACGGGATAGGGCAACGACCATGCGTCCGAGGTGGAGTCCGTCTCTAAAACCAGAATACTACATGAATCGCTGAAATCGCAGAGATAAACCAGCGAGAACGTCTGGGCGGACAAACCTGAGCAAAACAGGCAACATAGCAGCGAGACTATGACGATGCGGCGGGGCATGTATTGTTGTTTCAGGTTTCAAGTTTCAGGTTTCAAATTTCAAGCATCTCATTACCTGAAACCTGAAACTTGAAACTTGAAACTAATTTTCGCATTACACTAATGACCGAATCAACATCTCCTCATCCCCCGGCAACATGTAAATCGGCGGAATTTCAATCATCGTGAAGGCACCGAAATGCTGTTCTGCCTTCATACGTACGGCCGCGCGAGCCACTGCAACTAACACTTGACCGGTAAGCGCGGGGTTGTTGATGGTCATGTTGAATTCGAAACGCTGGTTGTGGGTTTCGCCGCTCACGCCGTCGCGCACCAGATGCACGCCGTGCGCCACGTTGTTCAGCGCATCCACTGACGGAACGGGAATCACGTGGGTCTCGTCGTGGGCGAAGTAGTCGTCTGCGAGCAGCAGTTTCTCCACGGTGGCGAAGTCGGCGCCGTCCTCCAACTCAATATAGACCATACGGCGATGGATGCCCGTGCCCAACGGAATCGTCATGGAGAGTGCGTTCTTCACGCCGGGGATGGCCTTTGCAGCCACGGTGTGACCCATGCTTCTGCCGGGACCGAAGTTGGTGTAGGTGATGCCTTTCGGAGCAATAGCCGTCAACAGAGCACGGACCATGGAATCGGAACCGGGATCCCAGCCAGCGGCGATGATGCTCACTGCCTTGTGCTCCTTTGCCAGCGGGGTAAGCTGTTTGCGAAGGTCGTAAATCTGACCGTGAATGTCGAAGCTATCGACGGTAGAGATGCCGCGTTGGAGCAGTTTCGCTGCAAAGCCGGGCACCTCGCGGGTAGGCGTGCACAAAGCCGCCACATCCGCGTCAATGTTATCCAAATTGTCGTTATGATGGTAAATGCCAACCAGTTGCATGTCTTCGGCAGCCAAAACCGCCTGTTCTACGGCCTTTCCGATGTTGCCGTAACCGATAATTGCGATGCGAGTTTTCATATTCTTTTAGATTTTTAAAGGCGCAAAAATACATTTTTCAGAAAATAATAATCCATTTTTTTTCTAATTATTTTCCCGTAGTGAAATTGATTTCCGTGTTCTTGCCGCCCGTGTGGCCGTCCTGGGTGATGAAACGGGAACCCATCACAGCAAAACCGTATTGGTGGGACGGTTCCAAGAGGAAAACCACCTCCAAGGTCTTGTCGTCGCGCCAAGCGTAGCTTTTGAAAGGGGGGAAATCCGCCCCGGAGAAGCTGTTATACAGGGCAATGCCATCCACCATCGGCTTGGAGAACTTGATGACGAGCGTGAAAAGCCCGCTGGGAACATTCTTGGCGCCGTCCTTGAGGTTCACTTTATAGGTGGCATCCAGCTTGGCCAGCTCTTTCAGCTGCTTGTTGTACCGCTTCAAATCGAAGTCGTTCACGGCTTTGGCCAAAGTGGGCATGAAGTCGGTCATCGTGGCGTACTTGTCGCGCTGCCGCTCGTACTGTTTCAGCGCGTCGCACAAGGTTTGGGTGAGGATAAAGCCGCTGTGTTCCTCCCCCTTGACAAGCGCGGATTCGTCGGATTGTGGGTAATGCACCTTCATGTAGCGGATGACGGAGGCGCGGACAAACGTCTCGTTCATCATGATCAGGGCCGAACCGTAGGCAGACTGCCGCAATAGCTGTTCCCTTTCCTTGAACACTTTTTCGGCGGATTGCTCCATCAACGACCAGAATTGGGAATTCAGCGGGTTGCAGTAATGGTGGCAGAATTCGTGGATGACAATGGGTAGCACGGCGTTGGCGTTGTAAAAGACGCTCCCGTCTTCTGCGGTTTGGCAGCAGCCGATAACGGGGCTCAGGGCGTTGCTGCCGTCTTTCAGTTTGGCGCTGCACCCGTAGTTGTTCGGACCCACCAACAGACTGAGCACAATGCGGAAGGTGCTGCCGTTTTGCGGGCCGAAATAGCCGCTAAACCAGTCGTAATCAATTTGTTGGTTGATATCCTCGAACGCATCTTCAACCTGTTTGTAAAAGTTTTGTTGTTGCAAGAACCAATCGTGAAAATGGGAGGTACGGTAAAAATCGTTCAGCGGTTCTAAGAACTCCTTTTTCTGCTTCTCAGACCAGCGGTCGAAAGAGTCGTCGCTGCCTTCTAAGAAGCTGTCGTTGAATACGATAGTGCCGTCCTTCGTCACGGTCAGATGCAAACCGTAAGAGGCCACTGCGTCGTAGCCGATGCCCGTTTCATTTGGATATTGTCGTGCCAACTGCACAACCGGATGCTCCTTAAATGGCGCGAAAACGGAATCGACTTCGTGCGCGTACTGTGGCACCATGCACCGATTGTATTCATCGGAGCCGGAGAGCCGCCAGACCGCAGCCATCAGTTCGACGCATTCGTCAAAATGGGCCGGCACTGGATTTTGGGCAAAGGAGGTCAGTGCGGTTATAAGGGCGCAGAGGAATACGGCAAATGTTTTTTTCATATCAGTTTATATTTGATTACGGTTTTATAAACAACGACGCAAAAATACATAATCCTCACAACACTATCCAAAATAGGTCAAAAAAAATGCAATTTGCCCGCACACCTAACGGCGTGCGCGACGACCGTTGCCGGACACCTCACCCTAGGGTGTCGCAATCGTTCCGACCTTGGCTACCAAGCCCGGCAGACCTAACGGCATGCCAATCCCAGTGCCCGTGACGGATATGGGGAAACGATCCGACTGCGGGTCAGCCCATTAGGGCTGAAGGGCTCGGTAGAAATAAGGGAGCACATACGTTTTTTTCGCAGGCCGTCGGCCTGCAGGCAAACGATCACGGAGAAATAATCAGCGGAGGTGTATGTTGCGAAATATCCATCTGTTACGTGCGGGCTCGTCCATATTTTCAATTCTCAACCTCAAGTCTTTACGTTTCATAGCTCGTTCATATTTCGCTGCAAAATACAAAAAATGGAGAAAACTTTTGCAAAGTTTTCTCCATTTTTTTGACTTTTAAATATCCTTGTCTGATGGCACATGTAATGCCAAAGGATTCTCCCAAAAGCCGAGTCGTTTTTGGAACTTCAAATACTCTGCAATGGTCTCCGATTGTTCTTCTACCATTTCTAGGTTGTGGATTACTGGATAGCATTGTTTTAATAATTCTTGATATAGAAAATCGTATGTGACCGCATTCACGTGCTCAAATTGCAAGTGAATCCAACCATCAACACATCCAGCATGATGTTCATTGATTTGGATTACTTGAAAAACAAAGTCCTCTTCAGGCAATTCAGCGAGAATAGCCCTATGGGATTCTTGCCGACCATCCCATTCGTATGATACATCAAAGATGGTTCCACGATAATACAACTTGTCTGACTTTTCCATTATAATAGTTCAAGAATTTATAATTGGTTTATTATCAATATTTTTAGTAATACCGTATTTTGCAGCGGCTGCACAGTTTCCCTTTCTCGTAACGGTGCGTCCAGTTGCCGTGTCGGTCGTAGCGGTAGCTGAACAGCGTTTTGTCATAGTCAAACGTGTCCAACCGCTTTGAGCAGCAGCTGCCAAGTTCGTCACCTTGGGCGTTGAGCACCGTAGCATTCAGAAAACCAAAACCCTGATATTCGTAATAAACGTTGCGCTCGTCATCATAAACGTTGACTTGGCAGTGACTTACGGTATAACCGTCGTCGGAATCAATCCACAATACCTCACGACCAAGACTATCATATTGAAATATGCTACATCCTGCCCGAAAAATGGCTAAACGTTGTCCTTCGGGGGAAAGGACAACGCGATAACTGGATGAGGCCAAGGCAACGGTATCACATCCCGCTGCAAGCGAATTCCAAACTCGACCTTCAAAATGGAGTTCCTGACAATGACAGGGGTCTGAAAAACGATAAAGCGTGACACTCTGAAGCGTGTCGTTGCAATAAACAACCTCCCGTGAAACGTGGCCTTGGGCATATTCGTAATGCTCGTCAACGTAAACTTTGTGACCATTTTGACGAATTAGATGATGCTGAAAACGAGCAATGGTGTTGTCGGGATTAAGGCTTATTTCCACTTTCTCCTTATCAACATCATTGATTGTCAGTTTTTTGACCCGTCCATTGGGATTCCGCCAGTAGTAAATGTAAACATTGGACCTGACAAGTTCATCCTTCAAGGGTGTCCGGCGCGGTTCACGGTTCAGACTCTGCTCCATCAAGCGCAAATCTTCCGCAATCGAATCGCCACGGTTGCGCAAATAGACCTGAATACCTGTCACACTGTCGGCAACAAACGGAAGATGGAGAAACGCCTCGTTTTCTTTTTCCGACCAAGTGTCCACTTCACTATCGCACGAATAACGCCACTCATACTCCCACCTTTCTTTTTCTTCTTGCCGACTTTTCTCCTGTTTTTTAACCCATCGTTCCTCCTTTTGCCGTTCTTTTCGCAACATTTGCTGATAGTTCACCTTTTCCCCTCTGACATAATGATAATAGCAGCGCAAGATCACACCCGACATATCATCTGGATGGTGGATTCCCTGTTCATCGAAATAGGTCGCCAGACGGGAACCTGCCCAAAGCCCCCAGTTGTTGCGTATCCACATGCCCAATGCGAAATGTGTCCGCGACAAGAAATCTTTCTCTTCCAACGACCGTATCAACTCTTTGTTTTCCGATGTCAGAATGGAGTCCAGTTGCCGCATACAATCGGGCAAGTCCACCGGGACATACACTATTACTGACGAATCGGCCTGTTGGTCAGCATTTTGCGCCGCGCCAAACATTGGAATGGTCATCACGAAAAGCAACACCGCCCAAAATTTGACAGAGAGAGGATGCTTGTGAGATTTCGGAATAGTGGTCATATACAAGGAATCATAACATTTTCTATTATTAAGATGCAAAAAAGTCAAAAGGTTGCAGTTTGCCTATATTTTTTTGTTCTTATTATTTCTTTGTCGATTCAACTATTTGGTTTTTAATAGGATAACCCAATTCAAGATGTGGTATGTATATGGATTCTCGTGAAAAACAGTAATCATTCCAGCAACTTCTTCCCCTCCTCTGTGAGCACATACCGCTGCGTTGGACTGTTGGGCGAATCGGGCTGCGTCATTGCCAGTACGCCAATTTCCACAAGAGATAGTATGTGTCTTCTACGATTTATTGACTGGTTTGTTAAACCAATTTTATTCATAATCTCCTGTGCTGTTCGTGGAACAGAACAGAAACTGATAATATCTTTCTGGGAGGTTGTTAATTGAAGCGTATTTACTTGGTTACTTACTTGGTTACTTACTTGGTTACTTACTTGGTTACTTACTTGGTTACTTACTTGGTTACTTACTTGGTTACTTACTTGGTCCCTACTTGATGTCTGCTTGGTTACTGTCGGGTCATACTCCATTGAATAAATGGTAGTTATAAAGTGACTGGAAGAAGACTTAAACTTCGGTTTCCTGTCCTCCTTATAAGACTCTAAACTCCGAGTCTCATTACAGATACGTTTCAATCCGCTGCCTCGTTTCTCCATATAATCCAGTTGCGCCATCACATCCGCCAATATCGGATTCCGTCGGTCAGATGACACTTCTTCAATGTCAAGGTCTTGCACTTTTTGTCCGCTGTACATCCCGCCGGGGGAAGTAATCACCAACCTGTCGTCGTAGATGTCCAAATGCACCTCGCCGCCCATCACCGTGTAATCGCGATGAATGAAATGGTTCACCAGCGCTTCCAGTACGGCTCTCTCCGCATATTCTGGCTTGTTCTTTCTGCCGTCAGGTAACTTCTCCCACCCTTTACGTGTGCTCGATTTCACGAAATTCATCGCCTCAAGCAGCAACATCAGGATGTTTCCCTTATATTCGGCGTCATTCAGTGCATCGTCCTTTTCAAGTCCCGCCCATCGGGTACAGTACAACCTCGACTGGCTGAATTCACAATAGTCCGTGAACAACATGCCTGCATTCGTGAGGTATCCATCCTTGGTCACAAGCCCGAACGATTGCAGATACTTTTTGTCCCAATCCTGTTGCGTGCGTTCCCTGAATGTACTTGCCAGCAACGCAAACGAATAATCGTCCGTCTTACAATCCGTACGCAGAGAATCAAACGTCCTGTTAGAACCTTTCAGCACCAGACGCACCATCTCCTCAGCTGTGGCGGGCAAACTCTCTTCACCGTTACGAACGTATGCGACACGCTGACCGTCACCGACATAATAATAGGGCGTGTAGTTGCCTTCGTGTACTTTGATTTGCAAAATCTTCTTGCCCTCCACCTCCAACGGAATCATCTCCACGTCAGGTAGCGGGTCCATACGGTCACGGATGTGTGTGCTGATGACTTCACACACGTGCTGTACATCGTCCAGACCTCTGACGACGCCATCGTTATCAACGCCGAAGAAAAGCGAACCGCCACGAGTGTTGGCGAAAGCGCTCACGCTCTTCAGCCAACTCTTCGGCCTCTTCTCTTCCAGGTCGACCTTATAGTCATACGCCGTACATTCCGCTATCAGAATATTCAAATCCGCTGTGGTCTTGGTGTCTTCCATACTTCAATCGTCAAATCAAATTAGGTTGCAAAACTACGAAATTTCCGATTTAAGAAAGAAGATGGTTGGGCATAAAATTTCACGAGTTTGAAAATGGCAACGCGATAACAACAAAAAAGACCGACCATTACACTATGTCCCGTTCCAGCCCGGTTTAAACGAACGTAGAGACGCGATTAATCGCGTCTCTACAAGGTTTCGCGGAGAGAGCGAGATTCGAACTCGCGGTTATATCGCCCCCTCCATATTGTCAAGATTATTTTTGCAAATATCTGAATGTTAATTATTTACAATTTTATCTTTTAGTCAAATTTGCATTGCTTTGTCTCATTTCTGTCTCAGTACAAAGCAATAAAAATAACTGATTTTCAATCAGTTATCAGCATATTGATTTCGACGTTTTTACCGTGGTAAGAACGGCGTTTTTTATAATCTTTCAAAGAGCGTAATTTTTTTTTCGTTGAATGCGGTTGTATTAGAAAAATAACTATCTTGCACCCAGCAAGTTACAACAAAAAAATGCTGCAAAATTTGCTGCATTTTTTTGCTACAAATTTTGCTGCAAAAATACATAGTTTTTTGGAATTAACATTTTAAATTCCAGCCTTATGGTAAAAAAAAATTACGTGCTCACAGAGCAGGCACTAAAGGTGCTAAAAAGACCTGATGTAAAACCGATGCTTATGGTATTTTTTAGAGTAAGAGATGCCAGAACCATTGATTCGTACATTGCAAACAACGTTCCGTATGGTCCGTTGATGAACATTCATGTCAAGGAACTGTTACAGTTTCTTGTACCCGATTTGCCCGAAAAGTCAATCTACCGCAGACTGACACCGGAAGAAGAGGACGCACTAAACAGGACAATGCCGGAATACAAGCAAAGAAAACGCCAAAATGAACAAGATGGAGAAAACCATTAAGAAGGTGATGAACCACCTGCTATTACTGTCCGGCTACCTTGTCATCCTCAAGGTTCTCGGATGGCTGACAAAAGGATGGCTGTTCGCTCTCGCCCCGCTGCTTTTGGTGGCGGCGGCGAGGCTTGCGGCCTTCACTGTATTACTCACACAATATATTATAGAGAAGCATGGGAGCAAGAAAAGCAATCAGTAAGGAGCTGCGGCGGTTCCTGCCGCACGGCTACGGGCGGGTGCTGGCCGACGAGTTCGGCTGCAGCGTCAGCAAGGTCTATCACGTGGTGACAGGTCAG
>Ga0265298_10006731_pt1 | contig 14123 bp, 27 predicted proteins | sample AusTroGonzalo_MG_3_FD_193486 | JGI IMG/M metagenome (GOLD analysis project Ga0265298, IMG submission 193486) | Bovine rumen microbial communities from tropical cattle in Woodstock, Queensland, Australia - Gonzalo_01 | ecosystem: Host-associated > Mammals > Digestive system > Stomach > Rumen ...
CGGAAGGTGAAGAAGAAGAGAGATTAGGTAAATAGGGGGTTGGTGGTGGGCCTGGACCCGTCCAAATATGTTTTGATTTAATCGTGATCGTTATCGTTTTCATTAAATAAAAAAAAGAGCTATGGATTTTACTCCATAGCTCCTATCTTTTTTAAGAACTCTTTTATTCTTTTTTCATCATCACTTGGAACATCGTCCTTACGACGCATCCGACCAACCTTTATTGCGATAGGTCCTTCGTTCACAGCGGTCTCGATATTATCAAGTAAGTTCTCAACCCTCTTGAGGAAGTCTGCATCTATCTTCTCGCCTGTGAGTGCTTCTGCATAATTTGCGGTTGCGGTAAGCAATGCTCCACGAGCGTCCGCTACCTTCTTCTCCAATCTCGCTTTAGCGGCATTGCGCGCTTCTGTTATTCTTAATGCCTCTTGGTAGATCTTTTCCGGGGTCGCACCCTCGTCTAATAGTTTCTCTATCTCTGCTTTGTACAATGGACTAGCCCTCTTTTCTATAAAATTATTATATCTTACTTTCTAATTATATTATACCAAAAATTTTTTAATTTTTCAAGCAGGAGATCTGTATAAACTGGAAGAATGGTTCCTATTGAAAATCCCCCCTATTATTATATCAAAAAAATAAAAGAAAATCAAATAAAAATAGAAAGTGCGGCAGATCGAAATTGTATATAAATAAGCCGGCTGTAGTTAGCTGTAGTACAATAGAATGTAGTTGTGTGAGAAAAACATTGCGGGAAGGCAGATGTAAATAAATCTGAGGCAGCGGGCTTAAAAAAGGTCTTTTTTTATATTGTAACATATTTTTTTGAATTTATCAAGTGCATATGGTGTGCGGGAGCCGGCATATGCATTCCGGGATCCGGCCGGAGCTTGATTGACCTGCTAGATCCATATGAAAATTTGCATATGTGATCTTGGGTCCAGAATTCGGCTGCGCTCGCAGGCTCGCGCGCCGTTCAAAAACAGGTGTTATTATAACACCTGTTATTTAATTGGGCAAAAAGAAAAGCACCCTTGCGAGTGCTTTTCAAAACAGTTGTTATTACTCGGCTACAACGAGTGAGAAGTAGGACTTCTTCTTGTCAACAACCTTTGCAACCTTGCCATCAGTAATGAGCTGACGGAGAAGGGCAGATACTCTCTGATTGGACAGACCGCCGAGTGTCTCATCCTTTGCCTGAAGGTCTGTTACAGTAACACCCTCATTTGTAAGAGTATCAAGGATAACACCTTTGAGAACCTCGTTCTCTTCCTGTGTCTTGGTAGGCTTTTTGTTGCTAGCCTTCTTGTCAAGGACAGCGATTCTGCCTTCGCAGAACTCAACAATGTCCTCTCTCTCATTTGCTTTTGCGAGTTCAACAATCTCCTTGTAAAAATCTCTCTGTGTCATTTTGTTTGTCATGGTCAATACCACCTTTCTTAATTTGATTTTGTTTATGTAGTTATTATACCTCATTTTGTGAGATAAGTCAAGGGTTTTTTGGAAAAATTTGCAACTTTTTTCAAAAAGTTTTGCGGAGTGGATTTTCGTATCTGTTTCCCCTTGACGTCATTGGTTTCCGTATCTTTTCTCTCATGGCAAAACCCACCACAACGTGAAACCCTTGACTTATCTTACAAAATTGTTTTTCTTTATCTTATGTATTTATTATATCATAAGATTTTTTATTTGTCAACACTTTTTTTTTAATTTTTTATTTTTTTAGAAGTGCATTTTTTTGTTTTTTCCTTTCCTTTATCTTATGTACTTATTATAATATAATTTTTTATAAATTGCAAGTAAAATTATGGGATAAAAATTTGTGCAACTTTTTTTCATTTTTCGCTTGACAAGATCTGCAAAGGTGTGATATACTGGAATTTCGGCCTTTTGCGCACGCAAAAGGCCCGCCAAGAAAGGCGAGCCTTCACAAGAGAGGATTTAGTCTTTCCACAACCACTTTAAGCACTCGTTAAAGTGGTTGACGACATCGAACCAAATAGTATCATTTTCAGCCATTTCCATCAGTTCATCTTCTGAACACTCATCGGGAAATACTGTTATCCAAAAGTCCCACAGGTCATCATCGCCCTGCTCTTTGATGTATTCATTCATTCCACCCATTATGTTGGCTTTAAGCATAATTATTTCATTCATTTTAGTTAAACTCCTCATCATTAAAAATAATTTCTTCAAGTTCTACTCTATCCATAAAAGCAACATCATTGCGGTTTGCGTCTTCCGCTGACCAAATGTAGTTTACAATGTAGAGTTTTTCTTCTCGGCTAATCATCGTAACATAGCCATTGTCAAGGAGGACTTTGCTAACAGCAACCGCGTCCTCAAAAGAATGTAAAGCAATTTCATTTTTTGTAACGTATGTCATTTTAATTGCCCCCTTATAAGTTCATTAAACTGTGGTAACATTTCTCTATCCCACCAATCAGCAAGATTAGAATTATAGGTATCAAACAGTTCATTGCAGACGAAGAACACAACACCAAAAGCCTGATTGCGACAAGACAAAGCATACTCGCCTGATTTTGCTTCTTCAAGCATTTTAGCCACATAGTTTTTAACTTTATTTTCAAGTTTTGTTCTTTCTGAATTAAGCATTTTGTTTACCTCTCTTTCTATAAAAGAGTATACCACCATTTAAGGATAATTACAATAGTGCAAAAGTAACAAAATTGGATTTGATTTTTTGGCAAATGTGCGGTTTACATAAAATGCGGGCCAGCGCAAGCGCTGTTCGGCCCGCCAAAAAACGCCTGTTATTATAACAAATGTTATTAAATTTATTAAAAAACTAGCGATTTTCTTATGAAAATCGCTAATAACTGTTATTTTTTGGGTTTTCTTTGCTGAATAAGGTCAATTTTGAACGTTTCGCCCATAAAATCAACTTGTATTAACTTGTTTTCGGTCAAAATGCTACATTTTGCGTCATTTTCTGTGGAAAAGTTGCTCAAAAACTGTGAAAGTTGGCTAAAAAGTTCTTTTTTTGCGTCTGATACCTTTACAGTACGCGGTTTTTCTGACTTTTTGCGAGGTTTATCGCCTGCCGCGTCATGCTGTATCTTAACCTTTTTTGCCTTTTCATCAAGTGCTTGTTGTTCTTCATTAACTTCATAATCGTTATCTTCAAGCCAAAGGTCAATAGCATTTTCTTGTGATAATTCAAGTTTGTTCATGTACTTCTGTATTTCTGTGTCGGGTATGTTTACCTTTTTACCATTTTCAAGTGTGTATAACAAATAATCACCCCTTTCGTGAGGGGCAAGTCTTACTTACTTGCCCCTTTTACCTTGTTAATTACTACTCTGCAAGTGCAAAGTAGGATTTCTTCTTATCAACGGTCTTTACAACCTTACCATCCGCAATCAGCTGACGGAGAAGGGCTGAAACCCTCTGATTTGACAGACCACTAAGAACCTCTGACTTTGACTGAACCTCTGTAACAGTCATTCCCTCATTGGTAAGAACACTAAGGATTTCAACCTTAAGACCCTCGTTCTCTTCCTGCGTCTTGGTGGGTTTCTTATTTGCAGACTTCTTGTCAAGCAACTCAAGACGGCTTTTGAAAAACTCAACCATTGCATCTGCGGGAATAGCGGAAACCTCACCATTAAAAACATTGATAGCGTTTGTGAAAAAATCTCTCTGTGTAAGTTTTGTCATAATCAACACCTCTTTCTTTTTTATTATGTAATTATTATAACATACCATTATTTAATTGTCAAGAAAAATTTTGAATTTTTTTTGAAGTTTTCAAACTTCTGAAATTGACTAAAATGGGTTTTCTCTTATCAGCCTTGCAAGGTCTACTACTTTTCATAGGGTACCACTGACAGAGGAGTTTTCCTCACTCATTAGTAAGTCGCTTTCCTTTATCTTATGTACTTATTATATAATAATTTTTTATAAAAATCAATTGTGAATGTTGTACTAATTTCAGGATCAGATTCTGTGCAATTTTTTTTCATTTTTTACTTGACAAAATGTGCGGGAGATGGTATAATGGAAAATTCGACGCGTTTTGTTCCAAAACGCGCCGCGCATTTTCCGTATTTAAGAAAGGGAGTAATAAAAAATGAAAAATATTTTTTTCTTTTTCTATAAATATTATAACAAAAAATTTTATAAAAATCAAAAAGGCGGTTATATAAACCGCCTTTTATTAGAAGAGTTTAGCAAGGAAAAAAACATTTAATACTGCATTTGATAAGTGCATGATAAAACCATTCCAACGGAATTCTTTATCTGTCACGTCTTTTATTATTCCAAGAACCGCAAGAGTAAGACCGAACCAAGAAATAGATAAGCCATAAATCATTATTAAAACTACATTAACAAGGGTTGTCACTGCCCGCAAATCGTTCCATTCAAAATTATAATTTTTCATTTTTACACCCCTTTCTTGAGGTTTTCCGCATTTAGCGGAAAACCTTTCTGTATGTGAGTTCTTTTCTTTTTCTCTGTGGCAACCGCCAACAACAACTATTTATTGCGGTGTCCATTTTTTTATGTGTTCTGTAACATTTTGCCATGATTTCAACTTCAATTTCTACATCTTCCAAGCCTGTGTGGCTTTCCTTAAAATCAATGCTATCTGTTATGAATTTATAACAACTTTCTGCACTTGTTAAAACATTGTCGGCAGGACTTACAAGGTTATTTTTTTCTGCAAACTTGATATAACTTGTTGTGTTAAGTAAAGTCTGACAAGCCATAGACCAAATACAAAAGAATTTTGTACCAAAAGGGAAAAACCAACGATAAAAACTTTTTGTGGTGTATCTTGCAAGGTTATTTAATGCCCTTTTATCAAAACCCATATTATACGCACCAACTTTTTTTACGTTATAGTTTTTCATATCCTCAAAAATCTGCTTGCGGATATTCCAAACACTTTTGATGGTACGCTTTCCGCTTTTTATATCTTCCCAATAGCAAGGGATTTTTTCTGCATAGTAGGCGGATTTCATAACGTCTACCATATCAAGAAAAACCTCTGCGACTATAAAAGACCTTTTAACATAAATGTTGCCTTTTCTGTCGCAAATTGCGTAACCTATGTCATAAGGTATAGGCTGTTCAATGGTATTGCAAGTTTCTGTGTCGATTACTAAAAATTTTTCTGTCATAGGTTTAAACCCCTTTCATTTGATAAGCCTATTATACACCCACAAAAGATAAAATGCAATAGGTAAAAATGCACAAAATTTGTGGGAGGTTTTTGTGCGATCTGCCTACCACCCGGGCGGTCGAGCGAGTTTACATAACCTGCTCTAACAGTTCAAACAACTGCTCGACAATGTTGTGGCTTGCGTCTATTGTTCCGCCAAGCGTCCAACCCTTGCGGATACTCTCGTTATCATCTACGAGAACCTGAACACCGCCAAGGTGACGAGTACAGTTTGCTTTTGTTGTGCCATACTTGACAAGATGAATTTCATCATAGGGGAACTCATACTTTTCAAGCCAAGCGAGTTTAGCATTTCTAACAAGTTCGTCATACTCTTTGGAACTATCCTTTGCAAGCCAAGTTGTAACGACTATCCGCCAGCCAAGTATTTTGAAATAGTCAAGTAAGCCATTTAAAAAATCCATAGAATACATAGGCTCGGCAACCTCATAAGGGCGAGGATTTTCTGACCTTAAATCCTCAAGCCAATTTTCAACCCCATACAGGTCGGCTATTGTTCCATCCATATCAAAAACGAGTGTTTTATTTTCCATAACTACTACCTCTCTTTCTGTAATTATAATACCATAATTATAGGAAGATTACAATAGGTAGAATTGCACAAAAATCGCGGGAGATTTTTGGTGATCCTACCTATTGACGAAATTGCGGGCCGCCGCGTATGCGAGCGGCCCACTGAAAAACAGGTGTTATTTAATTGGGTAAAAAAAAGAGCGTCACTTGACGCTCTTATCGGCAACCATGCCGTTGGGGAGGAACACGCAGTCAAAGACTACGAGAAAGCCCATGTTGAGGGCACGAGCACGGAAAACGTGGTCGTTATTCCACTTCTCAACGAAACCAGCCCTTGTCTTAGGGAACTCAGAAATTGTAAGTCTACGCATAATAAATACCTCGCTTTCTTTTTGTGCTTTCCTTTTGTTGATTATATATTACCATACTTTTTAATAGTTGTCAAGCATTTTTTTGAAATTTTTTTTATTTTCTTGACGAGTGGGATACTTTGCACTTTTCATAGTGCGGGTACCCGTGTTAAAAGGGACAAGTACGCGGTTTCTGTTGTTCTTTGCCTTTAACTGTTTTTTAGTCATTTTTTACCTCTTTCCATTTTTTTTCCCAAAAATGATATAAAGGACATTTTTTGCATTCTTTAGAATTTATACAAACATTTTCATCTATTATACTACAAGGGTCATCAGCTGTTTTACTTATTGAAAAACCAAAAACTTCTTCAAATTTTTCTGCTCTAGTCATTTTTCCGTTCCTCACTTTCTAATAACAGTATAACATTTTTAAGAAAGTTTGTCAAGGAGATTTTCAAAAAATTTGCCGTGGTATGTTTTTGCGGTTTCTTCCTACCTGAGTGTATCTTAATTGTTTTCACCAAGCCCACCCACGCGGTTCCTTTTTGTATCCCCTTGACAATTATAAGTATAATACTATTTTAGGGAAATTGCAATATCGGAATATTGTACAAAATTCGATCCGCAAATTTGGTAGATCTGCTATCTTGACAAAATGCGGGCCGCGACCATCCAGTCGCGGCCCGCCAAAAAGGCAAGTCTTTCGACTTGCCTAAAAGGGGAGGACCAGCTAAGATAAAAACTAATAATGAGATGTGCCTTGTGGGATTTGAACCCACGACTCTCAAATTAAAAGTTTGATACTCTGCCAACTGAGTTAAAGGCACTTGCCGACCGCCTAGGCTTTAGGCGATCTATGTTTTGTAAGTTTGATAGTGTAGTTATTGCCATTGTAGGCAAAAGTCACTTCTGTTTCAGTTTTAATAAGTTTTGTTTCTGCCCCTAAATCTTCAAGGGTATCCTTTACATTCTGCAAAAGGTATTTCTTTTCTTCATCTACCTTGCGGACTTTCTCGGCTTTCTTTCTCGGCTTTTCGCCTTGTTCATACCTTTTTACATCCTTATTTGCATTGATTTCCATTTTTGCCATTTCCTCGGCTTCTTCCCTTGTGACAGGCTCGCCGTCTGCTTCGGCTTCTTTCATTATAGTAGCGATTAATTTTTCCATTTTATCCATTTTCTGTACCTCACTTTCTACAATGATTATACACCTATTTTTTAGGGGTGTCAAGTCTTTTTTTAGGGGATGGGGTGACTTTCCCATCCCCTTTTACCTTGTCCTACTCTGCAAGTGCAAAGTATGATTTCTTCTTGTCAACCGTCTTAACAACAAGGTTGTCGGTTATCATCTGACGAAGAAGTGCGGATACTCTCTGATTTGACAGACCGCCAAGCATTTCAGATTTGCTCTGTATCTCGGTTACAGTAGCACCTACGTTGGACAGAACAGACAGTATCTCGTCCTTGATAGCGACGTTTTCTTCCTGCGTCTTGGTAGGTTTCTTGTTTGATGCTTTCTTGTCAAGGACAGCGATACGACCTTCCGCAAACTCTACAAGGTCAAGCCTGTCGTTAGCCTTTGCAAGTGCAATTACCTCATTGAAATAATCTCTCTGTGTCATCTTTGTCATAATAAATACCACCTTTCTTTTTTGTGTTTTTTTATCTTACAAACTTATTATATCATAAGGTTTTTGAAATGTCAACAACTTTTTTTATTTTTTAAAAATTTTTTTGTTGTTTTTTATTTCCCTTACCTTATGTATAAATTATATCAAAAATTTTTATAAAAATCAATATCGGAATTTTTCACAAATTACAGGATTAGATCATGTTTACTTTTTTTGAAAAAATCGCTTGACAAAATGTTAAAGGCTGTGGTATAATGGAAATTCTGCCCGCGGCGTTCCGTCGCGGGCCGCGCAAAAACAGGTGTTATTTAATGTAGTAAAATAACAGGCGGTATAATACCGCCCGCAATTTTAATCTATGTCGTCTAATACATTATTTTTTTCATAGAAATTCATTAAGGCTTTCACCGCATTTTTCCACATCTTCTTGACTTTCTTAGGGTGCTTTTTTGCATAATCAACCGCCCAAGCCGTAGCCATTATTTCATCAGGCAAGTTGAAATATTCCCACTCTAAAGCCTTTTGTTCTTCATCATCAGCGTTTATCATTTCTTCAGAAATACGCTCTTTTTCAGCCATACAGAAATCATAAATATCGCCGACAATGTTATCATTTGCCTTGTGGTGTCCAACCTCATGTAAAAGGCTTATGATAAAAGGATAGCGTACCTCATAACCGAAACGACTTTCGATAAACTCTGAAAACCATTTATCTTCAACTGTATTTTCAGTCAACTTGTATGTTACCATCTTTTTATCAAAAAGATAGGAATATTCATCAGTGCAAACCGCCTTTTTAATACCAAAATCCGCTAATTCTCTTGTGATAGCCTTATTCAAAACTTTTGCACCTTTAACTTTTGCCATAATCAATACCTCACTTTCTAAAAAGATTATAACATAAAATATTTTAATTGTCAATATTATGTTTTGCGATTATCTTAAAAAATACAGTGCGTGTTCTTTTGTAGTCACTATTTGTGGCTACACCAAAAAACCAAACCGCAATTTTTGAGTTCTTGCCAAAAAGTTCATTGATACGATTTACCATTTCTTTTTTTGTGAGCATAGCGACTACCCCTTTTTTCTTTAATTATACACCTATTTCGGGCGGAAATCAATTGTGCAGATCCGTTAAAATTGAGCGAAAAAATTTGTTAAGATTGTCTATTGACAAAAAGGCGGCGCGTGTCGACTGCACGCGCGCCACCGAATTTTTGACATAAAAAACCACCCTTGCGGGTGGCTTTTCTTTACGCCTTTTTTGCTTTAAGGTTGGGCAATTTTATGAGCATTGCTTTTCTCTTGGGGGAAAGTTCAGACTTTGGTCTATCTACATTTTCCATGATTACAGTAAAACTCTGATTTGAAGCGGTTGCTTCCTTATAGGTCTTAACGATTGAACCATCAGCGAGCTTGTAAATAAGATTTCTCATAATAGATACCTCTCTTTCTTATGTGCTTTCCTTTTGTTAATTATATATTATCATATTTTTTTAGAAATGTCAAGTAGTTTTTTGTAATTTTTTTATCTGCTTGGTGTTCATTAAAGTTGCACTATCAAACTTTATCTGAACCTCTTTTCCGTCAAGATTTATGTCACCCTGTACCCAAAAAGGGATAGTATCTTTTTCCCAAGTCTGACCATAATATTCGGTTACTAACTTTTCAAAAATTTCGCCTTTGTTGTATTTGCTTTCTGTTAAAAGGTCAGCAGAGCCAAGGCATACAGGGCTTTTTTTCATAAGGCTAGCCTTATGAGCCTTTCTTAATCTAAGTCTAAGATTATCGCCCTGATTGCGGGAAGCCTCTTCCACGTTAAGAAAACGAGGCATAATCTCTTCCATCTTTATAAAGTAGAGCATTTTATTATATACGAAACCTAAAATGTATCCATCCGCTGCACTGTATTTTCTGTAATTTCTTATCATGGTTGCTTTTGTCATTTTGTGTACCTCACTTTCTGATTATAGTATAGCACCATCCGCCGGAAAACGCAATAGGTAAAATTGCACAAAATTTCAGGATCTGGCTTGTTATTTTTTTATGCAAATTGCCTATTGACAAAATGTGCAAAAGTATGGTATAATAAAAATTTGGCGCGCATCGGTTGTGCGCGCGCCATCGAAAAAGCCTTAAGAGTGTTAGTCTTAAGGCTTTTCTAGACGGCACAGCCTGGCGGTTCAGCTCCGTCGCGGGTCGTTTCTGTTAGATATTCTCTAGGCGCCCAACTTAATCCGCCGACCTCATAGCGCCCCCTTGTCACAGGGTATTCTATTTATTTTTATCAGTTAGGCGGACCTCTCATAGATAGCACCTCTTTCTGACTTATTAAGGCTTCCCTCAATTTCGATAAAGTCAACGGCGACTTGGCTCGTCAGCCTTACCTACTTTAGTCGGTAGTTTTATCCTCATCTTGTAAGTACATTATAACCGATTTGGTTGAAGTTGTCAACTCCTTTTTTGAAAAAATTTCAAATCATTTTTTCAATGATGATAGCACCGTGCTGATGTCTGTACATCGTTTTTTCAGTGCCCGTAAGCCTACCTGAAGTAAAGCAAGTATAACCATCTGCAAACTCGTAATAAAATGTTCTCATAATCCTTACCTCTCTTTCTGATTATAGTATACTCCTACTGGACGAGAATTACAAGTCGGAATAATACACAAATTTCAGGATCAGATCTTGTATAATTTTACGCAAAAAATCGCTTGACAAAACTCACAACAGTATGATATAATGAAAATTCCGCGCGCAACGAACGTGCGCGCGGCAGGCAGAAAAAAAGAGCGTTTACCGCTCCAGTTTTCTCTTTCTTGCCTTTTCACTTGGGAAAGGTCTTAACCCTATTAAATTAGTTGCCCGACCATGCTCGATAGCCCAACTTTGGGTAGCAGTTTCTACTGTAGTAAGAAATCTGTAACTTCACTGTGGCTACTCACCCTAACCACGAGGTACGACTACTTGTAGGGCATCTCTGTTAGTTTCACGGGAGGTTTCTTTGACCCTTACACCCCGTCCGCCCAATAGGCTTAGTCGGTCTATTCCTTAGTCATGCTTTCCACATGGTGAGAGAAAACCTTGTCTTTCCTCTTGACAATATTATAATACCACAGTATCAGGAATAATGCAATGTACAAAATGCACAAAATTCCTGGCTCAAAATTATGCAAATCTATCACTTGACGAAAATGCGGCGCGCGACGTCCCATCGCGCGGCGCCAAAAAATAAGGGTGCGATTTCCGCACCCTTGAGGTCATTTCAGAGCATTTATCACAATAGGAAGAATGACCATTGCGGTTATGAGAATTGCAACTACATTAAACATTTTTAACACCTCACTTTCTACTGAAAGTATAACACATTTGGTTTCTATTGTCAACCCTTATTTAAGAGTTTTAAGAATTTCGATGATGTTGTCCACATCATAGGCATTTCCAATCCATTCATTACGATTAGGTTCTTCATCATCGAAAAGAATACCGTTACCGCAAGTGCTTTTAGGTGTTCCGTAAGGAACGATAGTGATTTTATCCCACTTAACAGAAGGAAGATGTTTTGCAAGCCACTGTATTTTTACATCAGCAATAGCCTTGTTGTAATTATCATCATTAACCTTTGCAAGCCAAGAGATAACACAAACCTTGTAGCCATTTCTCTGAAGTCTGTTAAGCACTCTTGCAAGTGCTGAAAGGTTAACAAGTGCCTTTGCATTTACGTAAGGTGTTACATCTTTATTCATCAGATAGTCAAGCCAACCATCAACACCATAAAGGTCTGCGATAGTTCCGTCCATGTCGAAGTTAATCTCTCTGTAATCTGTCATAGTGTTTACCTCACTTTCTGATATTATAATATCATACTTAATGTATGTTGTCAACACTTTTTTGAAAAAATTTTAATCTTCATTGATTTCGATTTCTTCAACATAACCATCACGATAAGTAGTTATATCTTTCTTGATGGTTGCGGCAACTGTCTCTGCTGTTGCCTTGTTAGTGTAATAACCAACAATAGTTGTGTCTGTGTAACGTCCCCAATCGTATGTGCAGTTATCTCTTTTTACAACGTATGCCTTCATTTTACTTACCTCTCTTTCTTATTTCCCTTTCCTTGATTATAATATACTACAAACATCGGAAAATTGCAATAGGTAAAAATTACCAAATTTCAGGATCAGATCTTGTGCATTTTTTTTGAATAAATCACTTGACTTTTTTGGCAAACCTGTGTTATAATAAAAATTCGCGCGGTTTGGCTCGCCAACCGCACGCCGATCATAACACTTTTTATCCTTTTGTCAATAAAAAAATTGCACAAAAAATAGACAAAATCTTTGTTGATTTTGTCTATTGACTTTTACTGTGCTGTTGTGAGGTCAACAACACCCTTTTCTTCAACGTATACAGCTTTGTGACCAGCCTTGCGCCATGCTCTAACATTAGCAAGCTTGTCATCTACGAGAACACCATCATAAGTTCTCATGTTATCATGCTTTTTAGCATTGCCAACCATGATGATGATGTGGTCAGCATCAAGTGTAGGAATGTACTGTGCAAGCCAATCAATTTTAGCCTGCTTTGCGGCATCGTTCATGCAAAGAGAAGAAATGTATACTTCTGTACCATTTGCTATTAACTCATTAACAAGATTAACAGCATCTACGAAAGGATTAAGGTTGCGGATGAAGTTGTAACGACCAGCCATGCGCCAACCATCTTTGTATTCATGAAAGTTAGCAAGAACACCATCCATGTCGAAGTAGTAAGTAGTAGTTGTTGTTGTCATAGTCATTACCTCTCTTGTACTTTGTTTATTTCCTCTTTCTGATTATAGTATAGCACAATTACCGGAAAATGCAATAGGTAAAAGTGTACAAATTATCGAGATCAAAATTATGCAAATCTCACAAACAACCAAAATCAGGCGCGCAACGACCAACCGCGCGCCTTCCGCATTTATTAAAAATACTTGCCTGGCTTACCACCAAGCAAGTATCTCGTTTTCAGTTAGTCCTGAAAGCTTTGAAGCAACTGTGAGCTTTTCACGAGTTCCGAACTGATAAAACTCTTCAGCTGCGATTTTTGTATACTCATAAATTTCTTCAGAAAGATTTGAAAATATCTCATTAACTTCATCAAATATTCTTGTCATAGTTCTTACCTCACTTTCTGATTATAGTATACTACATGAAGTATTATTTGTCAACACTTTTTTTATTCTTCTATTTCGATTTCTTCAACGTAACCATCACGATAATTTGTGATACCCTTCTTGATGGTAGCAGCAACTTCTTCAGCCTTGGCTTTGTTGAGATAGTATCCGACTATTTCTGTTCCATCATAAAGACCTCTGTCGTATGTGCAAGTATCTTTCTTTACTACGTAAGCTGTCATTTTTTATTCCTCTCTTTCTTTTGTGCTTCCCTCTTTCTGATTATAGTATACTACATGAAGTATTATTTGTCAACACTTTTTTGAAATTTTTTTTATTTTTTTTAAACAAGTGGAGCAAGTATCTTTTCAATACAAGCAAAGTCAATTGTTCTAGCTGTAACTTCTACACAAGAATAATTCATCTCAATAAACTCTCTGTGGATTGCTGAAGGATAACTATTGCTAATGACAGTAAGTGCATTGTCAAGTGCATTTGTATTCTCAATGTAATAAACCTTTGTTGTCATCATAATTCTTTACCTCTCTTTCTAATGCTATTGTATCACAAGATTGTGTGCGTGTCAACTGATTTTTTCAGGATCAGCACATTACACAAAGTTTGCATTGATTCATTATAAATTTTTTACAAATGTCCCAAGGGTGTAAAATGCGGCGCTACACATTTGTGCACGCGCCGCGTGAGAGCCTTTTTCTACACAGCTTCCCTTAAAGGGGCGGTCTATTTCGGGATAAAAAATTATAAAAAGTGAAAATCTCTTTTGCCTCGACCAAAAAATCACCAAAAGCACTTTTAAATTCAAAAAACGAACAACGAATAATAAATATATTATTTTGGTCAAAATATTTAAAAACCACATATTCTGCTTGACAAATCTGAAAAATTTTAGTATAATAGTATTATAAGGGAATTCAAATAAACTCATTCCCGCATGAAAGGAGAAACAATAAGACATGGACAATGAATATTCCTTTCTTCAAGCGGAAGATGATTTACCTATTGTTGAAGGTAATGATATAGAAGATAACCAATTAAATGAAGATATAGAAGCTGAAAACGACCCCTCTTATATCAAAATGGATTGGGAATTAAAAACGCCAGAAGAAAGAGTGCAAAAAGTAAACGAAATTATTGCTAACACTCCTTCAGAAAAATTAACTCCTAAATATTTGGATAAATTAGCAGAATATATAGTATATCCAGTAGAAAAAGTAGAAAGAAAAAAAGGTTATATATTAACAA
>Ga0265298_10006732_pt1 | contig 14122 bp, 12 predicted proteins | sample AusTroGonzalo_MG_3_FD_193486 | JGI IMG/M metagenome (GOLD analysis project Ga0265298, IMG submission 193486) | Bovine rumen microbial communities from tropical cattle in Woodstock, Queensland, Australia - Gonzalo_01 | ecosystem: Host-associated > Mammals > Digestive system > Stomach > Rumen ...
GGTTGAAACCCTGAACCACGCCGACAGCCTGATCTACGAGACCGAGAAGACCATGCGCGAGAACGGCGACAAGCTGAGCGACGAAGACAAGAACGCGGTACAGGCCGAGATCGACGCCTTCAAGAAGGTGCGCGAAGGCAATAACGCGGACGAGATCAAGAACGCGATGGAAGGCTTCACCCAGAAGGTATATGCCATTTTCGGCAAGCTGTACCAGCAGCAGGGCGGCGCCCAGGGTGATCCCATGAACGGTGCCGGTCCTGAAGCAGGCACTACCAACGACGACGGCAGCGTGAACGCGGACGGAAGCGTTGAATAAGCATTAATTATGAATCAACAGTTAGTCTGGCAGGCAGGCCCGCCCCGGAAACGAGGTGGGCTTGCTTTGAGGAAGAAGGTGAGAAGGCTGCATGGCGAACAAGCGTGATTACTACGAAGTACTCGGTGTCAACAAAAACGCAACAGACGACGAGATTAAACGCGCGTATCGCAAAAAGGCCAAGGAGTGCCATCCAGACCTGCACCCGGATGATAAGGGCGCCGTGGAACGATTCAAAGAACTGAACGAAGCCAATGAGGTACTATCTGATCCGGATAAGAGGGCCAGATATGATCAGTTTGGTTTCGAGGATCCCATGGCAGGCATGGGCGGCGCAGGCAATCCCTTCAGCGGAGGCTTCGGTTTCGGCGGAATGGGAGATATTTTCGACCAGCTGTTCAACGGCGGCATGGGCGGTTCCAGAACAGCCCGTAACCAGGGCCCCGTTCAGGGGAATGACCTGAGGTATGAACTGAAGATTACGTTCGAGGAAGCCGCGAAGGGCTGCGAAAAGAGCTTTGAGATCTTCCGGAACGAACTGTGCGAAACCTGTAAAGGCAGCGGAGCAAAACCCGGTACCAGTCCGGTAACCTGCTCATCCTGTAAGGGTACCGGACAGATTCGGCAATCAGCGGGATGGATGACTACAGTCAGAACCTGCCCGGTCTGCGGCGGCAGCGGGAAAACGATCAAGGAAAAATGCTCAGGCTGCGGCGGGAGCGGCAGAACACGGAAAAAACGTACCGTGACCGTAAAGGTTCCTGCAGGAATTGATAACGGGCAAACCATTATCATGAACGGCCAGGGCGAACCGGGCTTGCGGGGCGGTCCAAACGGAGACCTGTTTATCGTTATTGACGTAAAGCCCCATAAGCTGTTCAAGCGTGACGGTTTTAACCTGCTGCTGGATTTCCCGATCAGCTTTGTAACCGCGACGCTTGGCGGAGATGTGGAAGTGCCGACGCTGAGCGGACCGATCAAGTACCGTATTCCCGAAGGTACCCAGCCCGGCACCGAATTCCGGATCAGGGAAGCCGGTATCCAGAAACTGAGGGGCAGCGGGAAAGGTGATCTGATCCTGAAGGTCAAAGTAGAGGTTCCCAAGAGACTGAACAATAAGCAGAAGGAATTGCTGAGGCAGTTTGACGAGACGACCAGCGACAAGCAATACGATAACCGGAAAGGGTTTATGGAACGGGTGAAAGAACTGTTCCAATAAAGTAGCAAGCAGGCCTTGAAGGTCTGCTTTCCCTTTTGGTACAATATAGAACAATACAGCGGAAGGAGGAGCCACATGATCAGGACGGGCTGGCAGCAGGTATGGGTCAGGATTCTGACAACGGTCCTGACAATCTGCGTGATGATCATGATTTACGACTTCTCCAGACAGAACGCGGAGAGATCTGACCATACCAGCGGATTCATTTCAAACGCAATCATTTCCGTCCTATATCCGGATTACGCCGCGGAAACACCGGCACGCAGACAGGATATTTATGACAACGTACAGCATGTGGTCCGGAAATGCGCACATTTTTCCGAATACACGCTGTTGGGCCTGATGCTCAGACTATGCCTGGAAAGCTGGTTCGGCCACCGGATGAAGAAGCGGTACGGATTAATGCTACCGGCTGTGATCGGCGGGGTGCTTTACGCCGGAACGGACGAATGGCACCAGCGGAATATCGACGGCCGCAGCGGACAATGGACGGATATACTGCTGGACGGTTTTGGCGTTATGTTCGGCGTTTTCCTCGGAACCGGACTGATTATCATAATCGAACGGAAAAAGAAAGGGGCGGAATGACGGATGGCAATGAATATTGTACTGGTTAATCCCGAGATTCCGCAGAATACCGGAAACATTGCAAGGACATGCGCGGCAACAGGAGCAGTACTCCATCTGATCAAACCGCTTGGTTTTGAACTGTCTGACAGGTATCTTAAAAGGGCCGGACTGGACTACTGGAACCTGATGGAGTATTATGTATATGACGATCCGGAGGACTTCTTCCGGAAACATCCCGGGGCACACTGCCATTACGCAACGACAAAGGCGCCCAGAGGATACCATGAGACCATATACCAGGATGGAGACTTTCTTTTTTTCGGATGTGAAACACGCGGACTGCCGGAAAATATGCTGGAAAAAGCCTATGAGCGGTGCATCCGGATCCCGATGAGAACGGAAGCCAGAAGCCTGAACCTTTCCAATTCCGTTGCTATTGTGCTGTATGAAGCGCTCAGACAGAACGGCTTCAACGGCCTGAGCGCGGAAGGAAAGCTGACTGGCCGGGAGGAAGAGGACGCTCCCTGGCTTGATTATGTATAGATGAAATGAATCCGTTCAGAACGGAGGTGAAGAGAATGGCGCTGTTCAAGTCCAACCGTCAGTATGAAGAAGATTATGAACCGGAGGAAGAAGTATATGACGACGGTTTTGACGAGCTGAACGAAGAGGAAGAAACCGAGCCGGATCCGGAAGAAGAAAAAGAAAAGAAAAGGGACCGATTCAAGCTGGCGGTAGGGGCCGGAAATCTGATTGCTGTCATCGGGGGAACGGTAGCGATTCTTCTGTTGCTGACGCTTCTGTTTAATATGATCTATTTTGTGATGAACGATATCGGAAGAAATTTTTCATTGTTCCAGACCAATTTCTAGAGAAGATGCGGCTGAACTATTAAAAAGAAAAGGATATTATCAAATTTTTATGAAAAACCGGATTTATCTGGATTATGCGGCAACGACTCCGGTGAGTCCCGAAGTGCTGGAAACGATGTTCCCTTTCTTTTCCGAATGCTGGGGGAACGCATCGGGCATTTATGCCACGGGAAGGGAAGCGAGGCGCGCGGCTGAAGACGCCCGGAAAGCGGTCGCAGCTGCCATCGGCGCACAGCCCGGTGAGATTATTTTTACCTCGGGAGGAAGCGAAAGCGATAATACGGCAATTCTCGGAACAGCCTATGCACAGCAGGAAAAAGGAAAACACATCATTACCACCGGAATTGAGCATCATGCAGTGCTGAATCCATGCAGACAGCTGCAGAAAGAAGGCTTTGAAGTATCCTTTCTCCAGACTGACCGGGAGGGAAGAATTGACCCGGAAGAGATCCGTAAAGCAATCCGGTCAGATACGATTCTGGTCAGTATTATGACCGCAAACAATGAAATCGGCACCATCGAACCCGTCAATGAAATCGGACAAATCTGCAAAGAAAAAAAGATTGTTTTTCATACCGACGCAGTACAGGCGATCGGATCATTACCCGTGAACGTACAGGAAATAAACTGTGACTTGCTGAGCCTGAGCGCTCATAAGTTTTACGGCCCCAAAGGTATCGGAGCTCTGTATATCCGGGAGCGGACACGCCTGAATCCGCTGATTTTGGGCGGGGAACAGGAGCGCGGACTGAGAGCCGGCACAGAGAATATCCCGGGAATCGCCGGGCTTGGAAAGGCAATTACACTGGCGAACGAAAACCTGGATCGAAATGCAAGGCATATGCGCCGGATGCGGGATCAATTGGTGAAAGGGATCCTTTCGTCCGTACCTGGCGCGGCACTGAACGGACCGGAAGAGAACCGCCTGCCGAACAACTGCAATTTCAAGTTTGACGGAATTGACGGAGAAGCACTGCTGCTGCGGCTGGATCTTGCCGGGATTGCGGCATCTGCCGGCAGCGCATGTACAGCCGGAAGCAGGGAGATAAGCCATGTGCTGAGGACAATCGGCCTGACGGAAGCTGAAGCGAAAAGCAGTTTGCGGCTGACAACAGGGATTCATACGACGGAAGAAGAGATCTCTGATACAGTGAAGATCATCGAGGAGACTGTAAAAGACCTAAGAAAGACATTTGCGAAAGCATAAAGATAAGGATCTCTCAAAAGCTGCGGACGACATGAAGAATTATGATTTCTCCGCATTTCAGGATAAAGGACACAGCTTATCTGAAAGTAAAACACGAAAAAGACACAGTAGAAGCGCAAAATGTTGTATTATATTTACAACAGAAGTTGTTTCTGACTATTTATTACGGAGGATGACTAAAGATGAAAAAACTGATCGCATTGCTGCTGAGCCTGGTTATGGTTTTTGCCATGGCATCCGCTCTCGCTGACGGACTGACCTTCACCACCGGCGGAACCGCCGGCACCTATTTTGCCTACGGCACCGTACTGGCCAACTATGTCAGCAACAATTCTGACGTATCCGTGACGGCCGTGGCCGGTACAGGCTCCGCGGACAACATCGACGCGCTGGATATCGAAGACGCCCAGTTGGGCTTCGTGCAAAATGACGTTGCCAACTATGCGCTGAACGGCATCCGTTTTGAGCGTTACGAAGGCAAACCCGTGGATTCTTTCACGGCGCTGGCTGCCCTGTATACCGAAACCGTGCAGCTGGTTACCTGCAATCCCGACATCAAGAGTGTTGCGGATCTGAAAGGCAAAAATGTTTCCATCGGTTCTTCCGGCTCCGGCGTTTATTTCAACGCAATGGACTTCCTGGCGGCCTATGACATGACCGAAGCAGACATTAACCCGCAGTACCTCTCCTTCGGTGATTCCGCCGAAGCCCTGAAGGACGGCAAGATTGACGCTGCTTTCGTCGTTGCCGGCGCTCCGACCCCTGCCGTGACCGACCTGGCCACCAGCAAGGACACCTATCTGGTTTCCCTGGATGCAGATCATGTGAAGAAGCTGCAGGAGATCTCTCCCGTTTATGCGGAAAGCATTATTTCCGCCGGCACCTATAAGAATCAGGCGGAAGATGTCCTGACGGTTGGCGTTAAAGCAACGATCATTGCCAACGGACAGGTGAGCGAGGAACAGGCTTACACGATCGTAAAGACGATCTTCGACGGCAAGGATGCCATCACAGAAGCGCATGCGAAGGGCGCGGATCTGGATCTGGATTATGCTTCCAGCTGCGGACTTCCTTATCATGCCGGCGCTGCGAAGTACTTTGCCGAACAGGGCATCACTGTGGAGACCAAGTAAAAGTATGACCGGGAATCCGCGCTGATGGCGCGGATTCCCATTTCCTTTTTTTATTTATTACTATCATGAGGAGTGCCGTCTGTGAGTAAAAAAGATAAAGAGCTGATCCCCGAAACCGTGGATGAGGAGCAGAATATCGAAGCGAACGTTGACGAGATCATGCGCAAGTATGACCGGGAAAGCAATGTCCGCATCTGGGAGGGCTGGCCCAAAACGGTTGTCGGGATCATTCTGGCATTGTTTTCCCTGTTCTGCATCTATGTGACGTTATTTGCCAATTTTCTGGAACAGGTCAGGCTCAGTTCGTTCCTCGGTCTGGTGATTGTGATGGGCTATCTGACCTATCCCGCCAAAAAGGGAAAGATGCAGGTCAACTATATGCCTTGGTACGACATCCTGCTGATGGTGCTTGGCGCGGCGTCCTTCTTCTATTACACGTTCAATGCGAGCACACTGCTGAACACCGGCATGAAGGCAAAACTGCAGGACCCCGTTTATATCATCGCAGGAATTATCGGCCTGATTGTTTTGGCTGAACTGTGCCGCAGAAGCGTCGGTTTGCCGATTCTTTGTGTTGCCGGGGCTTTCCTGGCATACACAATCTACTGGTATGTGAAAGACGGGAAAATGCTGGCGAAGATTGTGCATGAGCTGTTCTACAATGAGAACGGTATTCTTTCGACACCGATTAACGTGTGCTCCAAATATATCGTTGTGTTTATTATTTTCGGAGCATTCCTCGAAAAAACCGGAATCTCCACATACTTCATTGAGCTGGCGAACGGACTGACAGGACGTTACTCCGGCGGCCCGGCTAAGGTCGCAGTTGTTTCTTCCGCTTTATGCGGCATGGTTTCGGGATCTTCTGTCGGCAACACGGTGACGACCGGATCGATTACGATCCCGATGATGAAGAAAACCGGTTATGACAAGAATTTTGCCGGCGCCGTGGAAGCGGCGGCATCCACCGGCGGGCAGATCATGCCTCCGATCATGGGCGCAGCCGCTTTCCTGATGGCCGACTATCTCGGCGTACCGTATTCTGACATCATTACCCGGGCGATCCTGCCGGCCTGCCTGTATTTTCTGGGTGTGTTCCTTTCCGTACACCTGGAAGCAAAAAGGCTGGGCCTGAAGGGTTTGAGTAAAGATCAACTACCACGGCTGAAAGAACTGCTGAAGGAAAGCTATCTGCTGCTGCCGCTGGCGATTCTGATCTACCTGGTATGCTCCCAGACGATGACAATGCAGAGCTCCGCAGCATGGTCAATTATTGCTACGATCGTGGTGGGCGTGGTTTCCAACTATCTGCGGATGCGGAAAGTGCTGAAGATGGCCCGGGAGGGAGATCCAAACACTCAGGCAGAAGCCGAGAAGGTAAACGCCCAACAGTTCAGGGTGATTCACATCTTCGAAGCCTTGGAGAACGGCGGACGCAGCTGCATCTCCGTAGCGGTGGCCTGCGGCATTGCCGGTCTGATCGTCGGATGCCTGACAGTAACCGGTCTCGCTTCAACGGTGATTAACGCTATCGTGACGATTTCCCAGGGGAAACTTTTCCTGGGACTGTTCCTGACGATGATCTGCTGCATCATCCTGGGAATGGGTATTCCGACTACCGCGACCTATTGCATCATGGCATCCACCTGTGCTCCGATCCTGATTCAGATGGGAGTGCCAATGATCTGCGCACATTTCTTTGTTTTCTACTATGGTATTGTAGCAGACATCACACCGCCCGTAGCCCTGGCTGCCTATGCCGGATCGGCTATTTCCGGCGGAAGTCCGATGAAGACCGGCGTGAATGCAACGAGGCTGGCGATTGCCGGATTTATCATTCCGTTTGTATTTGCACTGAGTCCGGATATGCTGCTTGTCAATACTACGTGGTATGAAGTGATTCTGATCACCATTACCTCTATTATCGGCATGTACGGCGTTTGCTTTGGACTGAGCGGATTCGGAGCCAATGAGATGAGCGGCAGCGGCCGTATTGCCGCTATCTGTAAGCGGATTATATCCATCGCCGGCGGTCTGCTGCTGATCTATCCCGGAACCGAAACAGATATATTCGGTATTGCCCTTGTCGGTGCAGTGATGATCTGGCAACGGTTCGGGAATAAAGAGAAGAAAAAGGAAACATGATCCATTTACCTACTAAACCGCGCATACGCGCGGTTTTTTTGTGCTTGTATCCTGATGATGAAAACAGTATAATAAAATTTGGTATATTATGCCCGGAAAGGAGGCGAAAGGGTGTATTGTCAGGTGATTGTCGACATCGTTCACGAGAACGTGGCAAGCCCCTTTACCTACCGGATTCCGGACACGATGGCCCTTGAACCAGGGCAACGCGTGGCGGTCCCTTTCGGTCCCCGGGAAAAGGAAGGGATTGTATTGGAACTGACAGAAGACTGTGATCTGGAACCAACCAGAATCCGGGAGATTATCAGACCGCTTGAGGATTATGCAGCGATCCCACCGGAACTGATTGCACTGGCAAAGGAGATGGCGGAAAAAGCCCATTGCCCGCTGGCTGAAACACTGCGGCTGATGCTTCCGGCGCAGATGCGCGGCGGCAGGATCCATGTAAAAACGGAGCGGACCATTCGCCTTGCTGTAACAAGGGACGAAGCACTGGAAGCTTCCGAGAACGAGAAACGCAGCAGAAAACGTGCGGAGATCCTGAAAATTCTGGCTGAAGATCAGGAAATCAGCGTCAGGGCACTGTCAGCGTCTGTAAAAGATCCGGGGGACGCTTTGAAAAAGCTTGCCGCGGACGGACTCATTGAGATTTATGAAACTGAAACATTGCGTACGCCCGGAGAAACGTTTGCAACACCGAAGGATCCCGAGTTTGACCTGACACCGGGACAGGAAGAAGCACTGAGCGAAATCATCCCGGCCTTACAGGGAAAGGGTGGAAGGTTTCTGCTCCACGGTGTGACCGGAAGCGGGAAAACGGAAGTTTTCATGGCAGCAGTCCGAAAGGCGCTTTCACTTGGGAAAAGCGCAATCATCCTTGTGCCGGAGATTGCTCTGACACCTCAGATGGTTGCATGGTTCCGGGGACGATTCGGACCGGTTGCAGCGGTGATCCATTCCAGATTAAGCCCGGGAGAACGTTTTGACGAATGGCGCAGAATCCGCAGAGGAGACGCCCGTGTTATCATCGGCGCGCGAAGCGCAGTATTCTCACCGGCAAAGGAACTCGGCCTGATCGTTGTGGACGAGGAGCATGAGAGTACCTATTTCAGCGATCATCATCCGCGATATGACGCGCGGGAGGTGGCATTGAGCCGATGTGAAAGAGAATCGGCCACTTTGATCCTGGCAAGCGCGACACCGAGCGTGCTAAGTTTTGCCAAGGCACGTCGCGGTGACTATATGCTGCTGGAGATGCCGAAACGGGTTAATGACAGACCGCTTCCCGAAGTTGAGCTGATCGACATGCGGGAGGAACTTGAAAACGGGAACCGAACCGTTCTCAGCGGAGCGCTTCGCGCAGCATTGAAAACATGCTCGGCCAAAGGCGAACAGGCGATGCTGCTGATGAACAGGCGAGGTTACAACTCGTTCGTATCCTGCAGAAGCTGCGGTTATGTTATAAAATGCCCGAACTGCGACATCAGCATGACTTACCACCTTGCATCACAGGATGGATTGCTGAGATGCCATTACTGCGGGCAGAGCATGAATCCGCCGGAAAAATGTCCGGAATGCGGAAGCAGATATATCCGCTTCTTCGGAGCCGGAACCCAGAAAGTGGAGGAAGAAGTTCAGAAACTACTGCCCGGTGTCCGGACGATACGGATGGATTACGATACAACATCCGGCAAGGACGGGCATGGAAAGATTCTGGAAGAATTCCGAAGCGGAAGAGCCAGAATCCTGATCGGAACCCAGATGATCGCCAAGGGACTCGATTTCCCCCGGGTGACTTTGGTAGGCGTGGTGGCAGCGGACATGACGCTGAACCTGCCGGACTATCGGAGCAGGGAGAGAACCTTTCAACTGCTGACCCAGGTGGCCGGCCGGGCCGGACGCGGACAAGAACCGGGAAGGGTAATTATCCAGACCTACAAGCCGGAGGATCCTATTATCGGTTATGCAGCCCTGCAGGATTACCGATCCTTCTTTGAGGATGAGTTCCGGAGAAGGCGGAACGGACTGTATCCTCCTTTTACGCTGCTGGCACGGATTCTGGTGGAAAGTCCGAGGGAAGAAGCTGCCGTAAGGACAGCCGAAACGCTGGAGAGGCAAGCAAGAGAACTGCTGGATGGACATCCGGAATGGCAGAAGAAGGTGTTGCTGATGATGAACGATACACCGTCGGTGAAGGTGCTGAGGGGGAAAAGCCGAAGGCATATCCTGATGAAGATGCTGGTCAGCCGGGAAGCAGATGAGCTTATTGCCGCGCTGACAGAGCTGACGAGGGAGACCTTAAATGATGCGGATGTCTGGTTTGAGGTTAATCCGACAACTATGATTTAATTCATAAATCGGAAAGAAGAATACAGAATTGCAGCATGAAGCATATGAAAGGTATGGAAAAGCATATGGGAATTCGAAAGATCGTGGAAATCGGTGACGATACACTGCGGAAACACTGCAAGCCACAAGAAAAGTTTGATCACCGGCTGCAGGTGCTGCTCAAGGACATGGCGGAAACAATGTATAAAGCAGAAGGCGTCGGCCTTGCTGCTCCGCAGGTTGGAATCCTGCGACGGGTAGCCGTGGTTGATATCACGGAAGACCACAGTGGGCTTCTGGAACTTGTCAATCCCGAGATTATTGAGAAGGACGGAAGCCAGACCGGACGTGAAGGATGTCTGAGCCTGCCGGGACGGCAGGGCGTTGTGACCAGACCGATGAAGGTCAAAGTGCGCTATCAGGACCGGAAAGGCGATGCCTTTGAACTCGAAACGGAAGGATTCGAGGCCCGGGCAATCTGCCACGAACTGGATCATCTTGACGGGACACTGTACATTGATGTCATGGACCGCGAACTGAGCGAAGAAGAAATCAAGGGACATATCCCGGAGGATGACACGCAGTGAGAATTGTTTTTATGGGTACTCCGGACTTTGCAGTTCCCTCGTTGAAAGCACTGATCCGCGAAAAATATGAGATCGTCGGAGTATTTACACAGCCGGACCGGCCAAAGGGTCGGGGAAACAAACTGACCCCAAGCCCGGTGAAAGTTACCGCAACAGAAGCCGGAATTCCCGTATTCCAGCCGGAGCGGATCCGAAAGACAGGCGTGGATGACCTGCGCGGCCTGAAACCGGATCTGTGTGTGACAGCTGCATTCGGGCAGATCCTGAGCCAGGAGATTCTGGATATCCCGCCAATGGGAAATATCAATGTGCATGCCTCATTGCTGCCTAAGCACCGCGGGGCTGCGCCGATTGCTTATGCCATTATGAACGGGGACGCAAAAGCGGGCGTGACCACGATGATGATGGATGCCGGGATCGATACGGGTGATATCCTGCTGCAGAATGAAACAGAAATCGGAGAAAGCGAAACCTGCGGTGAACTGACTGCCCGGCTGAGTGAGATCGGCGGGGAACTCCTGATCCAAACGATTCGGGAGATGGAAGCCGGAACGATAAAGAGAATTTGTCAGAATGAAGCCGAAAAGACTTACGATCCGATGCTATCCAAAGAAATGGGAAAACCGGACTGGAACAGAGACGCGGACGAGATCCGAGGGTTGATCAACGGGCTGAACCCATGGCCGTGCGTTTCCGTACCATGGGAAGGCGGCAGACTGAAACTGCTTCGCGCAATCTGCACGGAGGAAAGCGGAAAGCCAGGAAGCGTGCTTCAGGCAGATCCGAAAAACGGACTCGTTATTGCCTGTGGAAACGGTGCTGTGCGGATCCTTGAACTGCAGGCGCCCGGCGGGAAACAGATGAGAGCAGAAGACTATCTGAGAGGCCACGGAATTCCTGTGGGCAGCATGCTAAAAGAGGAAGTCGAATGAACGAACAAAAACCGGTAGCAAACAGAAAAACGCCAGGCAACAAAAGACTCGCTCAGAGCCCGAAACCGGCTCCGATGGAGGGCCTGTCGGCACGCAGAGCCGCACTGAAAGTGATCCGTCAGGTAACGGAAAACGGCGCGTATGCCTCGCTGGCCCTGGACGCGGTACTGAAGAACAGCGGACTTCGCAGTGCAGACAGGAGGCTGGTTTCCCGACTGGTATACGATACACTTGACCGAATGATTTGGCTGGACTATGTCCTCGCCCAGGTCATGGCACGGCCGGACACAGACATCAAGTTACGGAACATCCTGCGTCTTGGCGCTTGCCAGATTCTGCTGGAAGACCGGATACCGGAAAGTGCGGCGACAAACCTATGCGTTCAGCTTTGCACAGAGAACGGGATGCCAGGACTCAAAGGTGTTTGCAACGGCATTCTTCGAAACCTGATCCGGAAGAAGGACGAACTGGTGTTCCCGGATCCGGAGAAGGAACCGGAACCGGCTGCTTCCATCCGCTACAGTATACCGGGATGGATCTGGCGGAAGTTACGGGAAGATTACGGCGATGAAGCAGAAATGATCCTGGATTTCCGGAACAAGGATGAAGGATGGCTTCTTCGACCGAACCTGACGAAAACCGATGACGCCGGATTTGAGGAACTGCTGAATAAAAAAGTCTGGAAGAAGGAAAAAAGTGACCTGCCACACGCATGGAAAATTACCGGCGCCATGGATATCTCAAATGATGCCGATTATGTACAGGGTAACTTTTCTATCCAGAGCGGCGGCAGCATGCTGGCAAGCCTGGCTATGGACGTGAAACGCGGACAGCAGATTCTGGATTGCTGTGCAGCACCCGGCGGAAAAACCTGCTACATGGCGGAGATCATGAACGGGACCGGACGGATTCAAGCCTGGGATGTCCATGAGCATCGGACGGAACTGATCCAAGCACAGGCCCGGAGACTCGGACTTGAAAACATTCGGCCGATGGTTCGGGATGCGACAAAGCTCCGGGAAGAAATGACCGGGACCATGGACGGCGTGCTGCTGGACGCTCCCTGCACAGGACTGGGTTTTATGGCGCAGAAACCGGACCTGAAGCTGCGGGTGACAGAAGAGAGTCTGAAGGAACTGACGGAGCTGCAGGCTAAACTGCTTAATACGGTCAGTGCGTATGTGAAGCCCGGCGGCACACTGGTTTATTCTACTTGCTCTGTTTTCAAGGATGAGAATGAGCACCAGGCAAAAGCTTTCCTACAGATGCATCCCGAATTCGAGGAGGTTGAGCTTCCAAAGACGATACCCGAAAAATACCGGGTAAAAAGAGAAAGAGGGCTTCAGCTGCTGGAGTATCGCGATGGGTTAGAGGGGTTTTATTTGATAAGGATGAAGAGGAAGTATGACTGAACTGACTGGCATGACCGGCGCAGAACTCACAGAATGGGTGAAAGCACAGGGATATCCTGCCTTTCGCGCCAAACAAATCTTCCAGTGGATCCATCGGGGTGCTGAATTCGGCGAGATGAGCAATCTTTCCAAAGAACTGCGGGAAAAACTGGAACAGACAGCCGTCGCCCAACCGGTACATATCCGGCTGAAGAAAGAAAGCCCGCTGGACGGAACGGTCAAGCTGCTTTATGAACTTCATGACGGCAATTGCGTGGAAGGCGTTGTGATGCGCTACAAATACGGCATCAGCCTGTGTATTTCCACGCAGGTAGGCTGCCGGATGGGCTGCCGGTTCTGCGCTTCCACACTGGAAGGAAGGGTCAGAAACCTGACGGCAGGAGAGATGCTCGGAGAAATTCTCTGCGCAAACCGTCTGCTGGAAGAAGAGGGTGTAAAAGTCAGCCATGTGGTACTGATGGGAAGCGGAGAACCGCTGGATAATTATGACCAAGTGATCCGATTTCTGCGGCTGCTGAGAGAAGAGAACGGGATCCAGATGAGCATTCGGAATGTTTCCCTGTCTACCTGCGGGATTGTTCCGAAAATGTACGATCTGGCGAATGAAGGGCTTCCCGTGACGTTGTGCATATCACTGCATGCGCCGACAGATGAAATCCGGAGACAAACGATGCCGATCGCCTATAGCTGGTCCATCAGCGAAATTCTGGAGGCCTGCAGAAACTATATCCGGAAGACCGGCCGGCGGGTGATCTTCGAATATGCTCTTTCTGACGGGCTGAATGCGGAAGAGAAACATGCTGAGCAGCTGGCCGTCCTGCTACGTGGGATACAGTGCCACGTAAACCTGATCCCGCTTAACGTTGTGAAAGAAAGGGAACTGAAAGGGATCTCAGAGGATAAAGTACAGCGATTTCTGAAAGTGCTGCAGGAAAACCATATCTCGGCAACAAGACGCCGGGAAATGGGAGATGATATTGAAGGTGCCTGCGGGCAGCTGAGAAGGAGTATTATCAATGCGGAAGTTTAACCTGAAAGGAAAGGTTGCCCAGAAACTGAAAGGGCTTGAGACTGCCGTTTCCGATGAACAGATTGCGGAAGACGGTACGGATGCCGCAGTTCAGAACAAACCGGAAGCCGTTGAATCAGAACATGGTGTAATCCGCTACGCATGGCGGACGGATGTCGGACGTATCCGGAAGAACAACCAGGATACCGTGATTCTCGGAAACGGACTTTTCGGCGTCGCGGATGGAATGGGTGGTCATAACGGCGGAGAGATTGCATCCGCCGGACTTCGTGACGGACTTCTCCGGGAGACCGAAGGAAAAGAACCATCCGGGGAACTGCTTGAAAAAGCCGTTAAAAAAGTCAATTTAGAAATCTGGGAACAGCAGG
>Ga0265298_10006733_pt1 | contig 14120 bp, 13 predicted proteins | sample AusTroGonzalo_MG_3_FD_193486 | JGI IMG/M metagenome (GOLD analysis project Ga0265298, IMG submission 193486) | Bovine rumen microbial communities from tropical cattle in Woodstock, Queensland, Australia - Gonzalo_01 | ecosystem: Host-associated > Mammals > Digestive system > Stomach > Rumen ...
TGCAGGTCTTACCGTCGGTTCTGTCTTTTGTCCTTTACAAAATGTAAACATCATGATTGCTGCTATTATTGTAATCCATATTTTCATGCTCATATCTCGCCTGGCTGCAACTCCGTAATACGTTCTATTGTTGACCTATCGTTAACATCTTGCAGATTTCTTCCAGATACTGCTGGTCAATATAATCAAACGTGGCCAATTCCTTGCTGTCGATGTCAAGGACGGCTACCACTTCCCCGTCCTTTGAGAATACAGGCACAACTATCTCTGAGCGCGAGAGACTACTGCAAGCGATATGTCCAGGGAACAGTTCCACGTCAGGCACAACGATGGTTTGTTGCTCCTTCCATGCCGTACCGCAGACACCCCTGCCGTAGCCAATGTGCATACAGGCAACAGGTCCCTGAAATGGTCCCAGTACCAACTCCCCGTTCTGCACACGATAGAATCCCGTCCACCAGAATCCCATTGTCTCATGAATGGCAGCACACACGTTAGCCATCACCGCCACACTATCCGTTTCGCCCTCTATCAGCGCACGGATTTGCTCTATAAGCAAACTATATTTCTCAGTCTTATTCATTCTTCAACACTCCTTATTCATACATTTTTATTTTCTCTACCACTTCCAAATCCGCCGGCAGCCACTTCACACTGTCCAACTCATATTTAGAGAGCCACTTCGCAGCCTCATGCTCGTTCAGATGCAGCGCTTCTGTCAGTAGCGAGCAGAGATAGCAATGCATGGTTAGGTGAAATTTGGGGTAATCATACTCAACCGTGCAGAGAAACTCATCCACACTAATCTCCGTCGACAACTCCTCGCGAATCTCACGTTTAAGCGCATCCTCTGGTGTTTCACCTACCTCCATCTTTCCGCCAGGAAACTCCCACCAATCCTTCCATTCGCCATATCCACGTTGCGTGGCGAATATCTTATCGCCTTTGCGTATTATCGCTGCTACGACTTCTATCTGTTTCATATTTCTTCCAATCCAAGTGACTTCAAATATTCATAAGTACCATCGTAATACTCAGGCAGACGTGTGGGATCTTCAGGGAATCCTTCGGGTGTTGTATTACTATTACCGTAGGGCACGCAGATGACGATTCCCTGTCGGGCACGCGTTAGCAACACTCGATAAGCGTTGAGCATATATTTCCTGCTCTCTTCGTTGTTTTCCGGATTCCACTTATTCTTTCCATTAAATTTGTAATACGCCCAATGGTCATCCTCACAACGCATATCTGCATCCCATAGCACACAGGCGTAGTCCAGCTCCAGCCCCTGAACCTGGATCTCCGTCGCTGCATCCTCTAGATAGTTCGACGAGCGGATGTCGGTTTTATCTTCCAGGAACCAGTGCACAGCATTCTCGTCGCCTTGTGCAAGAATGTTTACCGCTAACGGTTTGAATCGTGCAGCAACTTTCGTCACCAGAACACCTGTCTGCTGTGTACCTCTCGCCATTTTGCGCAACCACTGACGGGCCTTATCCATATCTCTGGTGAGCATAATGGGGTATTTTTTACCTTTTACATCCTGATAGAGCGATGCTGCATCAGGAGCAAACGACAGTAGCGAATGGATGAAGGCTGACAGTGTCTCAGCTCGGAATGAACGCAGGCTTACTGCCAGATGCAAGCTATCAGAGAACTTCACTTTATCATTCCCTGCTAACAGTTCATTCACACGTCCTTCTGCATATTCCGGATCAGTCAACTTGTTGGAGATATATACATTCCAATGCTTAAATCGATTGTTAAGTGCCTTTATCCATTCCGTAATACCAGCCTCTCCCGTATTAATCTCCTGTCCACCACCCACAAGGCAAATGATGACCGCCCAATCCTCACGTTGGTCGAGCGACCATATCAAGAATTCTGCCTCCGACATAGGGAAGTTGGGTACTTTCAGTTTGTTGCCATAAGTTCCACCTCGTTTCAGATAGTCGGCTATGCGTTTGTGTGTCCAACTACGTTGTGCCTCATCGAAGATGGCCACATGTTCCACTTCGCCATATCCCGTAGCAGTTAGTTTGATAGCCTTTTCTGGGTCAATCTCCAATTCGCCATTCTCAACAGGATTCTTAATCTTGGCCAGCATATTGTCACGATAGCGATGGATGATCTGGATAAACTCGCTAACCTCGCGGCGAGAGTCAGACATATTTTTCCGCTCTCCCTTTTGTGAGCATTTTTTCTGATTATCCCTTGCCAGTGCCTCTGTAAGAACAGCAACTAACGGACCATTGCCCGACAGATACACGGCACCATTCTCCTTGTCCAATTCACCGTCTTTATACGTCTGCTTGATGGCCACATCGAGGCCCACTAGCGTCTTTCCGGCTCCAGGCACTCCGGTCACGAAGCAGATGCTCTTTTGCTGTTTTTCCTTACTCTGATGAATCACCTGCAGAATATAGTTGATGGTGGTATCAGTCGAGACCTTGTCCGCCTCGTGTCGTGTGATATCCTCTACCGAGTGGTTCTCGTACAACGTTCGAGCAGCCTCGATAATGGTTGGAGTCGGTGCATAAGGACTGATGAGCCAATTGTCTATCACTCCATCCTCCCGTTTGGCTCCAGCGTGTTCCAGCACCTTCGCAATCAGTTCTTGTAGATGCTCTTCACCTGTTATCATCGGGTTATAGATGTCATCGTTATAAACCGAAGGTTGGAACATTGTCGTGTACTCCTTATACTTCGTTGGAATCAGTATCGGTACAATTTTCCTGTCGTGGCTGAACAGATGGAAATTCTTCAAGTCCAACGCATAGTCCATCACCTGTTCAATGCCAGCCTGAAACTCCTCTTTCTTGCCAACCTTGAATTCCAGACAGAAAATCATACCTCGCAGTAACAGCACAACATCAATACGCTTGCCGAGTCGTGGAATGTCATACTCAAAGACTATCTGCCCTTGTTCCTCCTTCCAAGGCTCCAGCACCTGCTGCATCACCTCTATCTCGCCCATCCAAGCCTCATCAGTCGTCGTCAGCGAATCCCCATGATAGTTGTTGTGAATGGCACCCAGCACCGCCAGCGGTTCTTTGTTCAAGAACTCACTGAATGTAGCTGTATATAGACATCTGTTGCTCATATGTTATTATTTCATGCTTAAGTTTTAAATACCGATATATCCCTCTTGATCATACCCACGGTGATGTTTATTAATGAGGTCCATGAGAGACTGCAAGTAGGGAATATCACAATGAAGTGTATGATACTTACCATACTGATTGTTATACCGATCTTGCGACCCTTTGGCTAACCTATGTTCAATATCTGATGGGACCAAAAACGAGGCACGGTCACCAAGATATTTATGGAATTCCGTCAGGAAGATGTGGATTCCGGCTAAATCGAAATCACCAAAGTGTACATACTTATTTGGAATACCCATAAGCCAATTACGCAAATCTGTAGATTGTGGATAACGAGACACAAAAAGCAGAGAATAGTCCCCCAGCACAGATTCAAACAACTTTCTTTGTCGACGAATCATACGGAAGTTCTCCATGTTCTCAATACCCACAACAACTACATCTCGAGGAATAGAAAACTGCTGCCAGTTGTTGATGAACACGAAACTGCCTTCAGGTGGATTGACAACAAACGATTCGCCATTAAGCGAACACTCAATAGGCTCGTAACTATTTACGGGGAATCCCGGACATGAGCGAACTTTGACCAACTTTGAATTACCTGTTTCAATGGCTTGTTCAGAACGCGTTTCATAGGAGATTGACATGTCATCACCAAAAGTTCTAAGCTCCTCGTAACGTGCTTGCAGATATTTTTTCAAAGCTTTGGCATCAATAGCTCTAAATGCTCTCCTACTGCCGTGAGTCTGCACAGTCAGAAGACCTTCCACCAAGAATGCTTCTGTAAAGTCCTTCCGAAGTGTACTGGCAGCAATAGACTCACCGTCCATAAGTCGCTGCAGAGTAGTCAACATTGTATTCGAAATCTTCATCACCCATTGATTGTCATCAGGCGCTTGATATGCGTCTGTGACTTGCCGTCCTTTGTCAGCAGATAGTTGTATTTATACAGGTCTGCATTATATCCCATCGGTGAACTATTGATAAGGTATATGTTGCGGACATTAGCAAATTGCAGGATGCCACTAACGTTGCTTGGATGCAGTTTCCCAATCTCATCCATCATACAATGGATGATAAAATCACCATTCTTACGAGATGCTCTTGTCTTAAAAACATCAATGAGCATGATGTTCACCATCGCCTTCACCAAAATGTCTGTTCCGTCTGACCCTACATTATTAATACGCTCTACCCAACCTGTGTTGTTGTCATTTTCCTGAATGCGGAACTGCAAACGGAATGTGTCGCTAAGCGTTAACTCTGTACGAGCAGGTTCTTTTTGCAACTGCTTCATAAATTTCTTCAGATAGTCCACCACTTTCTCGTTGACTCTGTCACGGTCTCCACCTGAAAAGAGATTCAACTCACCAATGGTTAAGGCGTTTTCTTCTGTGAAATCCCGTATCTGACGCAATAGTAGTATCATTCGATCTGAAGATTCTTCTGCACGAAGTTCTATGCTACGGATGACACCTGCAAAATTACGCTCTTGGAAATTTCGATTTACCTCACTGATGATACTGCGGATTTCTGCCGAATGGTTCATCAGCAATCCTACCTCACGGGAAACGCTGCGTAAGATGGTATTGTAGTGCTCACTGACGCGTGCACGATACATCTCTATCTTGTCGTTCTCTATGAATTCCTGTAGGTTGAGTGCGAAACTCAAAAAATCTTCATCGTGTTGTGGAGTAATAAAGTGGAACGTATTATTTGCACCAAAGTGAGAGTTGAACGAATTTGTGGCACGTTTCAACTCATCCATCTTCTGTCGCTTTTTATTGACAACACCCCTCATCTGAACCACCAAATCAGATAAAACAGATGACGAAGGAATAGCAACATCATCGTGTAAGAATGATTCTGGCAGAATGTTTTCCACCTGACATAACTGTTCGTACTGTTTTATACCGTCTTTCATCGTCTTTACGGACGATTCCTTGGCTTGTAGTTGTTCGGATTTCTCTGTCCGTTCAGCTTCATAACGTTTGCGCTTGTCATTGTAAAGCTGTCGGGCTGCTGCATCCTTTGTTTCTAACAACCGTTTTTCTTCACGGAATTCAGACTCATGGGAAAAAAGTTCTTCTTCGTCCTTGCGATATTCGATGACAAAGTGCCGTTGATTGGCTATCTTGTCGAGAACTGACTGCAAGTTGGCGAGATCTCGTCTACATAGTTCAAGGGCTTTGGTGTCAGCCCCCTTACCTTTCAATTCGTCACGTTCCTGCCGTTCCAGCATCTGTTTTCGTTCGTCGATATCATTTTTCTTGTTTGCCTTTCCCTCTGCTTGTTTTTGATGGAAGGCATCGAATTGGCTCTGTAGATTTCGCATTGCTGCGCTATACTCAGCGTCGGCAGCCTTCAAATCTTTATCGCGCTTGGTACGTTGTTGTTTCCTTGCCGTTTTCTCATTTTCCAAAGCCAGAAGAGTCTCGTTATAAACCTTTGTTCTTTTTTCACGTTCTGTAGTAACCATCTCCTGTTCTTTTTGCTCGGCTTGGCGCAAACGGGTTTCTGCATCTTTTATCTTGGTTGGAATATGCTCCAACTGAACTCTCTGGATAGTTTCCTTCTCACTTAGTTCCGAGATTCTGCTCCTGTAATTTTTTCGCAGGTTCTCCTGTTCGTTCTCACATTGCACTTGAAGATCAACAAGTTCTTTCTTCTTTGTATCTACATTCTCTTGCTGTTTCTTCTGTAAGTCACGATAGTCGTCTGGAGTACGATGGTGAACTGGTATGGTCTCCAACTTGAGACTTACTCCAAAGAGACTACCGTCATCTGTCAATTGAGGGGATAGTCCTTGTGCGTAAAGCACCTGTTGCTCGTCCACTACTTTACCAATGTTATCTTCCCATCCAGGTTTGTTCTGGGTCAGCCACTCATAAAAGGAACCTTTCCAATGAGCGAGCGTGGATTCAGTCTCAGCCAATTCTGATTGCAGTTTCTGCAGTTGCTTCTGTGCCTCTTCCTGTTTACGTTCGTAATCGCGCTTTATTTGGTCACTCTTCAGCTCCCACTCCTTTCGTAATGCTGTCAAACTATTGCTCGTTATTGCCAACTGCCCCTTCAACTCTTGTTCCTGAGCTTCCAAGTTCAGAATGTCTTCTTTACAGCCTGACGTTTCTTTTTCCATCGGATGCCAGTATTGCAACTCAGACAAACGTTTGTCGGACAGATTATGATTTCCTTGTAAGGTGGTTAGTCTTTCGTCTGATGCAGACAACCATTCGCTATACGCATCCTCCACCGATTTCTTTCGCTGGTCTCGTACCTTCACGCATTTGTCTCTCTCCGTCTGAATCCCATCGCGACATCGTTGCAACTCTTCCTTCAGCGCGAGTTCAAACTTACACCACTCATCATCAAGTGCAGTAAAGAGTATTCGGTATTTATCAGTTATGTCTTTATACTGTTCCTCCAAAGCTTGAAGCAACTTTCCTTTCTGAACTTTCTCGCTAAGTAGTTTCGGTTCTTGGGCATCCAGTTCCATGATGGTCTTGATATCTATCTCTTCGTAATGCTTGCGCTTTCTACGGATATCATCAAGACGCTGTTCCCGTTTACTGATTTCCCTTGTCAAACGATCATGCTCCTTCTCGTATTCCTGTTGTATGGCATCAATCTTTTCCTTTATCTTTCCTAGCTTCTCCTTAATCTCACGGATTTCTTCCTCTGCTAGCGGCAGTTGTTCACGGGTAAAGTTGACAACATAATTCAATTGATGCCAGGTTTGTGTCATCTCATAGTCAAGTGCGATAAGCAAGCGATAAGTATCCACGACCTTTGTCGCCTTGTTGCGTACAGGAACTTCACCTGTGCTATCTTTTCTGTACCAGCAGTCTATCTCGTTGAATTCCTGCTCAAAGTCTGCTACTAGATGGCGATAGTCTGACAGACGGATACTGTCTTCAACATCCGTCATCGACTGTATGATAGTGTTCTTTACGAAATCGGCATCGAGTTTACTGTTCAAAAAGACATTCTGGATGCTCCTTGGGATGTTCTGATACTTAGAACTCTCCACTATGGCATACTTGTCGTAGCGGTGGCTGCGGTCGTGGGTATTTCCGAAGATAATATTTCGATATTGTTCGTAGGTTTCTATCTTAGCACTAATTTCATTGTTGCCTATTCGTTCACGGATTCGAATCCAATCGCTCTCCACATGTCCTCCATCGTCCACAAACCATGACTTTTGAAAAGGTGCATCGATAAAACGGAACACAGCCTTTCCCTGACTGCGATAGGTCATGATGGAATAAGCGCTCTGTTCTGTCTTTACCTCATAGACAATGTACGAATTGCTATAACGGAAATAGAACTCTTCAAATGATTTCTGTCCCTGCTGAATTCCCAGCCTCATCTTGTCAGCATTATAGAAAAACAGCAATGCCCTTAATACAGTACTCTTACCCACACCTTGAGTTCCAGCAAAATGTACATTACCATCCAATAGTACCTCCGCGTATGGAATGTTAGCTGAGTTCAGGAATATGATTTTGTTCAAATGTCTCATAGCTCTGGCACCTCCTCTTCATTATAGATTGTAATCAAGTTCACCATATCCTCAGCATAACGAAAGGCTGCAGTCACTTTATAGGTTCCATCTTCTTCGTTGATAAGTTCGGCAAATCCCATAGTAGAAAGTTCACTGATGAGCTTCTCGACAATCTCTTGATTGGTATTCTGTTTGCGAAATAGCTTGCGAGCTTTGTCACGTAACTCCACATCAAGATTGATGCGTTCCAGGATGTGAGTGCTGCGGAACTGGAAACCTGTAGAGAAAGTGATATCGTAGGTTTTCAAGAAATCCAAGATATCTACCCACTGGGCAAAACTCTGAAGTTTCTGCTCGATGGTTTGCTTACCCTCTTGTGTTCGAGCGAAGTAGTAATAACCATCACCCGATTCCAATCGTAGGCCCAACTCCGAGAAATACGTCTCGTAGTCGGAATAGTTTTCTTCGATGTCGTCATACAGGTGTTTCACCTCCTGGTCTGTGCTATCTACAGAGAGGAAGCCGCCTTTGCTCAGCCGTTCAAAGATTTGTTGTGTATTAGCTCGCATATATCAGTGCATATTCTATGTTCTCAAATGTCTCGTAATTGTCTGTGATACGCAGCTCATCGCTGTGCTGGGTTGCCATCTGGCAATAGAGTATTATATGGTCGTTTAATGTTCGGGGCTGATGATAAGTATAGTTCTTGATAAACGAAAACAGGTGCAGGCCTTGCGCCTTGAACGCGTTCCACAATTCAGTGGTGTTCACGCTACTTACTTCTTCTATCCTATCATCCAAGAATTCCGCATCCAAAGGGTCTGCCTCAGTCCTCGCCAACCTACGCACATCATTCTTTCCTGCAATCTTTCGAATCAAGGCACATGCCTCTTCATTGCTTCGAAGCATATCAACAGAAAGGAAGATGCGGTTGTAGGGCCTTTTCTCCATCCACAACGGATTGTCTTCAGTTAAAACACGAACAATATTCGTATCCTCACGCCAGGTTAACTGGTCTTTGAGATATTTTAGCCTATGTATCTTCTTCAGCAGTAAACTCTGCTGCTCAATCTGGTTGATATAGTCGATAATCTGGTGTTCTATTTCAAGTAAATTATGGTCGGCCTCGGTAAAGTCGTTACGCACATCCATCGTTGTACGCTGCATATCTGGATCTGTGGCCATTCTGAAGAATACCACCTCTCCATCCATCATCTTCTCGCATTCAGCAATCAATTGCTTGATGCCCTTTCGCTTCTCATCCAGATTCTCAAGGCGTGTCTTCTTTATTTTGTAATTAGGTTCCTGTTTATAAGCAACATCTACATTACGTTTCAAGTCAATAACATTCTTCAACGTCCTCAATCCTATGCGACGAAGCATCTTCCTGACATTCCCTTGATACTGTGCCTTACGATGCTCATTAGTTTCTTCAAGGTAATAGCCAATGTTTTCTTTCAGCGCATTAATGTGTTCTTTAACACTTGACACACTGATTTCCTCATTCATTTCAAGTACCTCCTCGAAGAACTGCACATAGACATCTTCCATCTCTAAGAAGTCGCCATTTTCATGAATCACACCATGCTCGATAAGATACTGTACTCGTTCTCGCTTATAGTCCACAATCTCCATGGCGAAATCAGTACGATATGTCATTGACTTGCGCCGCTCAAACATATCGCGAAACAGAACTTTCTCTCTGTCCAGTACCTTGACTAGTTCTTCTATAGACCTGAAATGTGATAGTATCTCCATAAGCTATCAAACTTTCAAATGCTCATACAATTGCAGCCTCAGCACCTCTCCATTCTGGAACTCGAACTGGAACTTGACTTTCCCTTCGGTCGTCGACCTTTGATTCATGCGGTTGAAGTATGGATTGTTCTTGTGGATAAATCTGTCGTCGTAGTCCATCTTATTACTTTTTTTCGTTTCTAATCTCCTCTTCCATCATCTCCTTAAACTGCTCTTCTGTGATATTCTCCAGCATGTACTTGCGGATGTCGTCCTCGGAGGGCAACTGCAGGCGGTACTTACTGACGAAGAGGTTCTGCGAGAGACCTTCTGTAGCATACTGCACAGTGGTCTCGCCATAGTCGGTACAGAGCAGCAAACCAATGGGCGGGTTGTCATCCTCCTGCATCACCTCGTGCTTGAAGTAATTCATGTAGAGGTTCAGCTGCGAGGCGTACTCATGACGGAAACGGTCGATCTTCAGGTCGATGATGACGTGACACTTCAGAATGCGGTGGTAGAAGATGAGATCGGCCTTGTAGTAGTCCTGGTCAATGAGGATGCGCTTCTGACGATATTCGAAGCAGAAGCCACGGCCCATCTCCAGGAGGAATCGCTGAAGGTTGTTTAGAATGGCTGTTTCCAACTTGGTTTCCGTATAGACATCCTGCTGCTCCATACCTAGGAACTCCAGTGTAACAGGATTGTGCAGTATATCACGGGGAGTCACCTGCTGAGCATTCTTGGCTGTTAGACGCTGCAAGGCTTTCTTGTCCTTAGACAACCCCATACGTTCGTAGTATTGCGAGGAAACCTGACGGTCGAGCTCCCTACTGGTCCAACATCCGCGAATGGTCTCTTGTTCATAGAAAGCTCGCTTCAACGGATCTTCGATACTCGTCAGATAGGCCAAGCAAGTATAGTTCAACTTGTAAAAGAGCCTATTTGCGGGTGTTGACCACTCTTCTAATTTGGCAAGCGCTGACCGCCAAATTCCATCCATTTGATTTTCAGTTGCTTGCAATTCGGCAGGCAGTGATTGCCATATCGACGTAACGCCAGAATCTGACAACATTAAACTGTTCTTTTGCAAGTATGTCTCTATTACGGTACCTAATTGCGGGTAAACGAGATATATGCGGCGATAAACTCGCAAGCTGCGAGGCTCAAACCCCTTACGGTTAATCCTTTCCGCCAAACGGTTGATAAGCTTCTCGCCATACTTGGCGCGGTCTTCGCCATGCTGTTCAAACTCTACGATATAATAACCCACCAACCAGTTGCGGGCCGTCAACGAGAGGTTAACGGCGTGTGCGGCCTGCGCCTGCAATGCATCCTGGATGAGGTTGATGCGTCCTACTAACGATTCAAAGTTCATATCTTCTTTTGTAATATTTTTCTTCATGCACCATTCATGCTCCCTTGACCTGTCAGTCGAGTCTGCTCATGCTTGGAATTCTGAAAGTTTACTCTCGAATCCTCTCGCTTACTCGCAGCCTTATCTACATTCGCACCAATTCATTGAGATCTACCTCCAGACATCTTGCGATGTCCATTAGATTCTCAAGGTTGGGCTGGGCTGAGTTAGTAACCCACTTGGAAACAGTGGCTTTGCCTAATTGTTCTGCAAGCCACTTGTTCGTGCGTTTCTTCTCCGCAAGAACAACTTTCAATCGATTCAGGTCTTTAGCATCCATACACGTACATATTTAATTATTGGCACAAAGATAGGAAATAATTGACTAAAAACATCATAAAAACAGAAAAATATCGTCTTTTTCATCAAAATATACCTCGAAGCCACAATAGTATTCTTCCTACTTGCCAAGAATCTCCCTTGCCAATGAGTTGATGGAATCTGTGTCTATTGGCTCCAGAACGATTTCCTCTGGTTCCAAATCCAGCAGGAACTGCATATAGGTAGGGAGCGTCAGCAACTGCCCCTCACGGCCAACGTTATAGTCGCCAAACTTGATGATATGCTTGACGTGATACTTCTCGGGGTGTGCCAGCACCGTTTTCGAGCTCTTGGCTTGTGCCGTTTTGGCCTTAACCTCCAGTGGCACACACTCGCCCTGCATTCGCACTAGGAAGTCAAGCTCCAGCCCGGAATCTTTTTGGAAATAATAGAGGCTCTGCTCTTTTTTGTGCAGCGTATCGGCCATCAAGTTCTCAAAAATGGCACCTTTGAATCCTCCCAGATTACCCTGCAGGATGTCGGCACGCGTACCTGCTCCCAACATCTCGATGAGCAGTCCGATGTCAGCCATATACACTTTGAACACGTTGTCCTTGGCATTTCCCTCCATCGGCAGACCTGTGATGTCGGTATTGTAACAGCGGCAGATGATGCCAGCATCCTCCAACCACTGCAGCGAACCCAGGTAGGTCTCAGCGCGTCCGCCCGGCTTCACCTTATTGTACTGGAACTTCTTGTTCTCCTTGGCCAGCTGCTTGGGAATAGAGTTGAAACACTCGCGGATGTGCGGTTTGTCCTTGTCGGGGGCATACTTCACCATATCGTCGCGATACTCCTTCAAGATGGACTTGTAGGCCTTGCTCACTGCGTTCATGTTGTTGGTTGTGAGGAACGCATTTACGGCATCAGGCAGTCCACCGACGGCCACATAGAGGTTCAGCAGTCGTTTCATGGCAACATGGATGCCTGCAAGAACAGGTGTTTCCTCACGATAGAACTTACCCAGTGCATCAATAACTTCTGTACTGATACCGTTTGCCCACAGGAATTCCTCAAAGTCCAGTGGGTACATCTCGATGATTTCCTCAGAGCCAACAGGAACAGAATTTATTCTTGATTCTTTCTGACCCGCCAGCTTGCGACGCTTCTTTTTCTTCTCGTCGCCATACCCTTGAACACCTAACAGCGAACCTGTGGCAATCACGTCGAAACGGCCGTCTTCCTTAAAGAATTTAAGTGAGGTTCGTGCTTCAGGACATTCCTGGATCTCATCGAAGATAAAGCAGGTTTCGCAGGGGGTAAACGTAACACCCTTAATCTGGGTAGAAAGATTGAGCAAGATGTCGTCAACGGCCTTAGAGTCCAAGAACGCATTGATGCGCTCGGGCTGTTTAATGAAATTGATATAAACGACCGTCTTATAATTCTCGGCAGCAAAATGTTGCGCAATGAAAGTCTTTCCACATTGGCGGATGCCCATGATCACCAAAGGCTTGTGCCCTGTGGTGTTTTTCCACTGCAACAGCGTATCTTCAATCTTCCTTTTCAGCATTTTCTTAACGACTTTTCGTGGGGCTATTACACTTTTTTAAACGACTTTTTGTTGCTTGGTCGCACTTTTATTAACGACTTTTCGCTGCAAAATTACACTTTTCAAACGAAACTGCCAAATAATTCTATAAAATTCTTACTTTCCCCATCATAATCCGATGGTCAGGAAATGGATTTCCATTTTGCTCTCGCTTACTCGCAGCCTTATCTACATTCGTAGGAGCTCGTTGACGTTAACCTCCAGACATCTTGCGATGTCCCCTACTAAACTGACTTCGGAACGGTCGTAAAGTGACTTGCCTTCGGGTGGAAGGAACGTCAGGAAAGACCCTAAAGTGACGTATTCCCTATTTATGCGGGTTCCAAGAGATCCTTGTAAACTATTTGTAATGCCCCTCCTTCACCAACTTCACGAAGTTATCACGGTGGATGGGAGTCTCGTCATACAGGCGAACCACGATGTCGCCCAACTTAGTTTGAATCTTTACTTTCATAAACAATCCTAATATTTTTTGCAAAAGTACGAAAAAAAGGACGAAAATAACTAATTTTGCAGATGATTTAGTATCAGCAGCCTTTGGCAGTAGAAAAACTTCCTCTGAAGAACTACTATACGGCAGAAGAGTATCATCAGGACTATCTTGACAAGAATCCTGACGGCTACTGTCATCTGCCAACATCACTGTTTGAGTTTGCAAGACAGGCAGAAGAAAAGAAATAATACAGTTTCTTCAGTTTCATTTCTTCCAAGCATTAACGACCTCACCTATAAACATGGAGTGAATACCGGCAGGGAAGTTAGCATACATGTTCTTTGGTACATCACTCTTGAAATACTGGGGATCAAAGGGGGCTGCATACATAATCTTGCACTCTATCACCATTGTTGCCTCAGTATAATATGGTGTTCCATTGGCAGTATATGCCGTATGAAGCCCCAGGGTCTGAGCCTTATCACCGTCACGTCCGCTTTTGGTTCCCATGTAGTTCAGGACCTTACTGTCCTTCACGTCAAAAGTCATCACGGTGAAGTATTCTGCCTTGTCCATGAATTCCTTAGTATAGCGTTTCTCTGCTACATATACGGTCAGGGCTGTGCGGCCCCATAGCGTACCGATGCCACCCCAGCCGATGGTCATGGCATTGCTTTTCTCCTTGTCGCCAGCTGCAAGCAATTCAGCATCGTGGAACCATTGAAAACCGTTCTCCGTGAAGTCCTCCCTCACGTTGAACTTCTTAAATCCATTCTCCTCCTGAGCAAACGCAGGAATACTTGCCATAAACATTAAGGCAGCGATCACTAACTTTATTTTCTTCATAATATACTACTTTTTATTTTCTATAAGATGTTTTATTTCCTTCTCGAAGATGTTGCGTTCTACAATTCTATAATGCGGATGATAGGCCTCACGATACTCTGGCGAGTGGCTGATAGCATATTTGCCGACGGATAGGACACTATCAATGAACTGTTTGTCCTCTTGGAAGTCCGGCAAATTCAATTTCATTTGGTCAATCGTAC
>Ga0265298_10006734_pt1 | contig 14120 bp, 13 predicted proteins | sample AusTroGonzalo_MG_3_FD_193486 | JGI IMG/M metagenome (GOLD analysis project Ga0265298, IMG submission 193486) | Bovine rumen microbial communities from tropical cattle in Woodstock, Queensland, Australia - Gonzalo_01 | ecosystem: Host-associated > Mammals > Digestive system > Stomach > Rumen ...
AAGAGATCCTGGAACAGGCTATGGAAGCCGCGGAGGAATAAAGGAGGATCCGGAAAACCTCGAAGCAGACAGAATATCTTCTCTTGCGCAGATGTTTCTGTATGGGCATTATTACAGACTGAATAACATAATATTGGGGACATATTGATTATGGCAACGAATGACAGCAACGCCCCGGATGTATTTATCAGCTATTCTCATCACAACAAAAAGATCGCGGATATTATCTGTACCCGTCTGGAACAGAACAGGTTCAGATGCTGGTACGCGCCGCGGGACATCAAAGCGGGGGATGATTGGGCTGAATCCATTATTGCCGCGATCGAACGCGTAAAAGTCATGGTGATCCTTTTTACGGATGAATCAAACGCTTCCATTCAGGTACGTAATGAGATAGCTAATGCCGTAAAGGCCGGCACTGTCGTCGTTCCGTTCAAGCTGACGCGGCAGGAACCTTCCAAGGGACTGCAGTATTACCTGACAGCTGTGCACTGGCTGGATGCTGTGAGCGTTCCGCTGGATCAGGGCATCTCAGCGCTGATTTCCCTTGTTGACACGATTGTCCATGTCGGGGAATCACGGAATGGATCCGGAAAGGAGCAGTCTGACAGCGATAAGCAAATAACAAAGGAACAGGGCTGGCTGGATGAAGAGAGCGGCCCTGAATATGAATGTCCCTATTGCGGAAAGAAGATTACGAAGAAGAATGTTCTGTTTTGGGAAACGGTACGGACTCAGTATACGGATGATGTACGGGGGGGATTCCTGCGCAGGCATGGCGTAAAAGTATCTGCAGGGAACCGGTTTCCCCGTGTATATTATAAGGTCAGGAACATAGAAAACGTGATCCGTGAAGATGAAAATGGTTTCCCGACCATGATTGAGGACAGCACAGCGAACGCGATTCTGCCAGCGTTTCTGGGACCGGTTGATATTGGCGAGGAGGAAGAACTGAACATTTATGACATGGAATTTGATTCCGGCGATCTCCGCGGCGGTATGCTCAACAGAACAGACCGACGGAACCAGGTTATCCATAACATTCCGCAGAGGGCCTGCCCGCATTGCCATTGTGAACTCCCTCCAATGCTTGGTGTGATACCGGTTCATCATGTGTCGCTTTTCGGAGGCCGCGCATCCGGGAAAACAGCCTATCTGATCAACCTGTTTCAACAGGCCGAGATGCAGATGAGTGAAAACAACCTGGGAACAGTCAGGCTGGAAAATGAAAGCGGCGCCTATCTGTGGCCGATGATTGATGATTATGAACGGGAAGGAACAAACAGACCGACACCAGCGGACGGCGGATTGTTACCGATTATCTGCCATTATAAAAATATGCCGGATGAGGCTCTTATCGTTTTCCATGACATCGCGGGGGAAGGTACAGACGAGCGTCAGTATATGGCAAATCAGAGCGAACTGGCCAAATGCGAAACATTAATGCTCATGATTGATCCGAATATGCTCGCGGGAGGGGCGTTTTTCACAGCGTGGAATATGAATCACCTGGCAGGGTATGACAGGTATTCGCTGGACGGTGACTGCTGCAGGGAACCGCTTGACAGCTATTTACAGGGAGCCTGTACTATGTACAGGGAATATTCCGGAAAGCTCAAACAGGTTATCTGTGTGATCACGAAACTGGATATGCTGCTGGAAGCTGATTTTGAAAGATATAATCTGAACAATCTTGAAATTATGGAAGACATAGGAAACTCGCACCGGGACGCCCTAAACCTACGGGTGCTGCGTCAGGTAAACGATGAGATCTCATCTTTGCTGAAAAACCAGTTTGGTGTATCGTTGAAATCAAAACTGCAAACCATATTTGGCGCGGAAGTGAAGATCAGTATCCTGGGAGTTTCCACTTCCACATTGGCGAAAAGTAATGAAAAAGAAATTGTTTTTGAACCGCGAAGCTCTTCTGTAGACAGGAAACATCGTATCATCGAGCCTTTTCTGGCCGTCCTGATGTATCACGGGCTGATTCCGGTGAAAAACGATGACGGCGAGATGGGCAGATACGGGGAAGTTCCTGAAATAACGGAGCAGACGACAGCAAACATCCAAACGGAAAAAGCAGCAAAAAAGCACGGGATCTTTGGCTGGAGGAAACAGAAGTGAGTATGCGGGTCCTGAAATACATCACAGGCGATACACCTCAGGCAGGCTTTCGCAGGATCGGCAGTTCAGAAGGCTTTCCTGCTGATTCTTTGCCTTATTTGAATAACGGGGATTCCCTGCTGGAAAGAAGCCGGATACAGGCCAGCTACGATGCACTTCCCAAAGGGGAAGGCATCCGTGTATTAAGCCATGTCTGGGAATACCAGTCAGGGAAATACGGCACTCCTGTAGTCATTCATTCGATGGCCGCTATAAAAGAGAATGGCCGTTCCCACGCTTTCTCGGAATACGCGGTTGGGCTTACGGATAATATCGCGGAACTGGCGGACGCGGGACATGTGATCACCGCGTCAGAAAAGACCGAATGGCTGAGCGCGGAGCGGTTTATGTCCATTCCCGGTCGGAATACGATTGAATGCCAGGAAACTGAATGGGACCTATCCGCAACAGACTGTCAGGAACCGAAAAAATATGAAATCAACGACAAATGGCGTAAAGTCTTGCTGTCGCATTATTGGAAACAGGCGTCAATCCGGGCTTTTTCGGAGGATGCGCCGCAGTCTGTCATGGTTAGTCTCGGTTCTTTCAGCAATGATAAACAGGAAGACACGGAAATAACGATCCGGGAGGCAAAACGTTTCTTCACTTCCGCGATAGTCCCGGGATTACCATCTCAGGTACAGAATATCGCGTCTATGGCCGCCGGTGTCTATATCATGGACACCTGTACCCTTTACAGTGCCCTGGAGTTCTATATTGACCTGGATCTGCCGCCGGAGGCCGCGATGCGGCTTAACGGGTATATTCCGAATGAATATAAACTGAATGCCGCTGAAATGGACTTTATTACTGAAATCAGCGAAGGGAAAACCCCGGAACTGGTGCGGGATTTCTTTGAAAGATACCGGAAATATATGGACGAGCCCACGGCAAAAGAAACACAAGTGCCTTTCATGGCGGATTACCGTGTATGGTATACGCTTTGGTGTATTGACCGGATCATTCACGAAAAACATTCCTTTATTGAAAAAGCTGAGCTGACAAGGGAACACGGCAACCCCAACAGCATTGGTGACGCCCGGGCCTGCTATCTGTTGCTGCTGCAGTTGAGAAATATTCTGGAAAAAGATCATCGCGTTGAAACAAAATACAGCCCTGAGATAAGGGCGGGACTGATGGGACCCCTTGAGAGCGGGCTGCATTCGGTTATGCTCGAAGATATCCGGAAGGCGGACGCGAAGCCGTTTCTTCTGCGCAGGACAGAAATGGTGGATTTCCACAAAAGATTTCTTTATTCCGCGCCTGCAGGCCAGCTGGACGCGCTCATTTCCCTGGCCATGTGGGACGCGGCGGTAGCTCAGGCACCGCAGTTTGTGCGCTGCTATCCGGATACGTCGATCCGGAATGACGCGGCGGACGAGAGGAACGCACGGCTGCTTGGGACGCTGCTGGACAATGTGATGGATGCCAGGATACAGCGGATGGTCGAGAACGGAGAGACGGCGGATAAATACCTGAGCCAGCTCAAGAACACAGCGTTCGCGGAGAACTGGGCTTTAGACGATCATTGCGTGAAAACAAAACAAGCCGTTCAGGACTTCCTGAAGACACAGCTGCGCAATCCCCGAAAGTATCAGATAGTATATCCCATTGCGGTCAAATATTTCACGCAAAAAGAACTGGAAGCCATACAACAGGAAGAGGCAGAAGAGCCGCAGCCCAAGACACAGCTTTCACAACAAACCGCGGCGCAAAGCGGTATGAGTGTTATCCTTTATTCGCACCTGGCCGGCATGCTGAACGGCCTGGATATATATAAGCAATCCATCAGCCAGGCGGCGAAGGCGGATGATGGTACACGCACCGGCCGGGAAAAAGAGATCCTGCAGAAAACCATGGAAGCCATTGATGAATTCCAAAAGTCTGTAATGGAGATCATCGCGGAGAAAAAAGAATGATCCCTCCTGGCTGTTTACAGTAAACTTCAATGTGTCACCAGATATAGTCGTTGGAAACTTTGCCCATGTTTTTGTAAGCGGAAGAGCCATGGATTATTTCATCATCTGTGACGATCCTCCGCAGACTCTTGTTCGTCTTCTTTTTCACATTCGGATATTTATGCCTAAACCTGTAGCCAAATATCGTATGGTAATGACGTTGTTGCGTGTTCACGCAGTCCTGGTCCGTGTGGCGGTTTATTTTATCGGAATATATGCCGATAAACCTATTGATTTAACGAATAAAATGGGGTATGATTTGCAATGAGAGGCTGGTGAACAGGATGATTGAAAGACCGCGTTATCTGAACAGGATCATGCCATTCATAGACGCTCCGCTGATCAAAGTACTCACTGGTGTGCGCCGTGCCGGGAAATCCACGATCATGGCGATGCTGCGTGAAGAATTATTGAAGCGTGGAATCCCGGCCGGGCGTATACTTTCTTATCGTTTTGATTCGCTGCAATATGACGAAATCAAAACAGCAAAGAAGTTCTATGATGAAATCAGCGGAAAACTGACGGAAGGGCAGAAGACTTATCTGTTCTTTGATGAAATCCAGGAAGTAAAGGATTGGGAAAAGGCCGTCAATTCCCTTATGTCGGACTTTGACGTGGATATCTATGTAACCGGCGCTAACTCCCGCATGATGTCTTCCGAAATCTCCACCTACCTGACAGGACGGTACATCGCTTTTGAGGTTTTCCCATTGGCTTTTTCTGAATATCTGCAGTTCCGTGAAGGCTATGGGCATCTATCGGATAATAAAACCGAATTTGCGCGCTATCTTCGCTATGGTGGCTTTCCGGCCATTCATCTGATGGAATACTCGGAAGACGAAGCTTATCAGATCGTTCATGATATTTACAACTCTATCATTTTCACGGACATTGTGAAGCGAAGCCAGATCAGAAAGATCGACCAGCTGGAGCGGATCGTCAAATACATGTTTTCAACTGTCGGACAGACCTTTTCTGCGCAATCCATTTCCAAGTACCTGAAAAATGAGCACCGTTCTTTGGATGTCGAAACGATTTACGAATATCTGAAAAAGCTGGAAGGCGCATATATTCTGCATCGCTGTTCACGTTATGATATTCGGGGGAAAGAAACTCTAAAAACCCTGGAGAAATACTATCTGGCCGATCTGTCCCTGCAATACGCGATGCTTTCCTACGATCCAAGCGAAATCGGAACGATGATTGAAAACGCGATTTATACGGAATTGTGCAGCCGCGGCTATTCCGTTTATGTCGGAAAACTGGATACGAAGGAAATTGATTTTGTTGCAATTAAGGCTGATCAGAAGTTGTATATCCAGGCAACCACTGAGATTAAAAGCGCAGGCACAGAAAAAAGGGAATATGAAAATCTGCTGTCGATCCAGGATAACTACCCCAAATACGTGTTGCGATTGGATGAATTTGCCAGCGGGAATCATGAGGGTGTCCTGACAATGAATATTATGGACTTCCTTCTGAGCGATCAATGGTAAGAAAAAGAGTCTGAATGCTACAATAAGTACGATGTATTCATCAGTTACCGCCGAGACGGAGGGTGGTCACTTGGCCAGTATCTGTTTGACCGTCTGAGCCGGGAGGGATACAGGGTATTCTTTGATGTTGAAAGCATGCGTTCCGGAAAATATAATACCATTATATAGATCCTGTTGGACATACCGGCAGTAATGAACATATGCGGATATGCGGTGTGATAACGGAAAATGGCGTTATTACACTTTCAACGGAACAACAAAATGGAATGAACAATCAGGCGATACTGAGAGCAAACAGGAAAAACTTAAGTACATGTTGAATGCCTATCGCGTCCTGCTCACCCGTGCCCGGGCTGGCATGGTTATCTGCGTTCCCGAAGGGAATCCAAACAAAACAGCCAACGGATTCTGGGAAGACAGCACCAGAAAACCTGAATATTATGACGGGACCTATCAATACCTGAAGAGCATCGGCATTAAGGAACTATGAGCTTTTTTGAGCTTGATTGAAACAGGATTATGACAAGAAGGATATATACTTAGCAGAGGTGTACCATGATCAAGCCTGTCATCTATAATGGTGATGACCCTTATATTTTTATCAGTTATTCCCACAAGGATACAGAAATTGTCTGGCCTATCCTGCTGCAGATGCAGAAGGACGGTTACCGTTTCTGGTATGATGATGGAATCGAGGCCGGTTCCTCATGGGATGACATCATCAGCCAGCACGTACAGGAAGGCGGTTACTTTATCGCTTTTCTGTCGGATGCCTATCTCCAGTCGGATAACTGCCAGCAGGAACTGAAATTCGCGATCAGCAAAAAAAAGACCGTACTGACGGTTTATATGCACGAGCTTCTGCTGCCTGCCGGCCTGGAAATGCGGCTGTCGACCTCACAGGCTGTTTCCTACAGCAGCGAAGACGAACTGGATTTCTTTGAAAAACTCGGCGAAGCTGTGGGTATCGAACAGTTTCGGGCTTCTGCCGAAACGGAGGAAGCGCGACCTTCGTTCAAGGATTTGTCGGACAGGTGTTCAAAGGCGATGAAGGCCTCCTGCTACTGCGAAGCGCTGTATCTGGAACGGGAAGCGATGGACGTTTGCCTGACAAACTGCCTGTATCATATGGGCTTGCTGCATAAGACTTCTTCTCCCAGAATCCGGGATGGCATACGCCCGCTTGTATTGAATATATGCGGGAATGAAAACGTTGTGGAATGTCCGGTTAACCTGGGCATCTCAAGTCTGGAAAACAAGATCGGGATTATGCGGCTTCTGTTTCGCTGGGCAAAGCAGCAGCCGGATAACGGGCAAAAATGCGATGAAACTGAATTGCAGTCAATCGCGGCGCAACTGAATCAGATGCCAGTGGAAAAGACGCTGAGAATCCTGCAGGATGTGGATGTCTGGCGGCGGGAAGCACGTACCATCACCGGTGATTTATCTCATAATAAGGCAAGTGTGACCACAAAGGCACTCCCGGATCTGGCTACGGAGGGACATCGCTGCATTCATGAGCTGGCGAAGATCGAGAAAGGAATCAGAAAGGGGAATCGTATCCGCAGGACGATGCGGTTGCCACTGGAGTAAAAAACTACTAAAATGATTCTGTTACCGATGCGGCAATTGATCGTAAAGTGCCATAAACTAGAAGGAGAGCAGCAACGATGTATCTTTCCAAATCGATCTATGTACGGGTGTGGTCGTGCCCGAAAGGCGCGTGGATCCAGAAGTATCATCCGGAGGCTGTGCCGCAGGATGCGAGCAGGAATGCCCGTTTCCGGCAGGGGGACGAGGTCGGGGACCTGGCCCGGGGACTGTTCGGGCCGTCTGTGAACGTGACGGCGTACCGGGAGGACGGAAAGCTGGATCTGCCCCGGATGATCCGGAGCTGGATTACCATGAGCTGGAAGGGGTGCATAACGGAACGGAAGCCATGAGCGTGTTTCCGGAAATCCAGTATATGCCGCCGGAGGAGCAGGAAAAGGCGAGGAGGAATCTGCTGGCCTACTGCCGGCTGGATACGCTGGCCATGGTGAAGGTATGGGAGGAACTGAAACGCGCCGCGGAATGAGTTTTGGGGACGCTTCGTTCCGACTCATTTTGGAACCAGGGGGTTTCTTTCCATTCCAATTGGGTCAACGAATTCACAGAAACGATCCTTCTGAGACTGTTTTGCGCTTTTGAAACGGATATGATATACTATTCCTGCAACTGAATAACGCCTATGAAGAGTGCGCGAGGGACAAGCCCTGTGACCGCACGACAACCTGCCGGAAGGTAAGGTGCCAAAGCTTGACCGATAGGATGATGATTTGTGGATACAGTCCTGTCGGTGACGATAGGACTTTTTTCCTGCTCTCTTCATGGCCTGCGATGAAGGGCGTGTTTTTATGGAGGACAGGAACAATTTCAAAAAGAACAGCATGATGAGGGTCCGGTTCCAGACCGCGGAGGAAAGGCGGGAGATCATCCGGAGTGCGGAACTGGGGTTTAGGGCGGTGCCCCGGTTTCCGGTGTTCCATGTTCCGCATGCCGGACGGAAGTTTCCCCCGGAGCTGATGACTTCCGTTTGCGTGTCGGATGAGACATTCAGGCGGTACCATGCGGAGATGAGCGATACGGAAGCCTGGCGGCTGGTGCCGGAGGCCTATTACGGCGAGGAAATGACGGAGCGGTTTGACATTTCCCGGCTGCTGTGCGACGTGGAACGGTTTATCGGGCCGGAGGAGGAAATGGAGCAGTACGGCATGGGCTTCTGCTATGAGAAGGCCTGGGACGGGAGAGTGATCAAGAAGGTGGATGAGGAAGTCCGGCGGCAGACACGGAAATATTACGATGAGCACCATGCCCGGATGGACCGGCTGTGTGAGCGGCATCCCCGGATCCTGCTGTTTGATATCCACAGCTTTTCGGAAAAAGCGCTGCCGGAACATATCCGGAAGCGGGCGGACCGGATTCCGGACGTATGCATCGGGACGGACCGGAAGTATACGCCGTATGAACTGATCTCCCGGGTGGAGAGGCGGCTGGATGAGGCCTGCCTGCTGCGGATGATCAACATGCCTTACAGCGGGACGTTTGTGCCGAACGCGGTATTGAGAGGGGACTGTTCCTGCAATCTGATCTCCGTGATGCTGGAGTTCAACCGGCGGGTGTACTGCGATGAGAACGGAAAGGTGGATCAGGCCAGGACGGAGCAGATCCGGAAGCTGATCCGGAGAATCGTCCGCGACTGCGTGGATCTGTGACTCAAGTACAGCTTGAGTTTTCGCTTGCGAAGTCAATTCCTGCCCGCTTCATCTTACGGTACGGACAGGATATGATGATTGTGCCGGGGGAACCGGCGGAAGGAGGGACCTGAGATGGCGGATGTGAAGGATAAGATCCGGTTCCTGGAGGAATACAGGGAGCATCCGGAGAAGTATCTCCCGATGACGGAAAACGCGTGGAAGCATTATGAAAAAGCGGATTACGGTACGGAATGGTATGACGATCCCTGGTACAATCTCGGCTGGGATGCGGGACTGGCTGAAGGGAACCGGCCGTATTTCATGCTCTGCTGGGTAACCACCTGGGAAGAGATCATGGAGGAGATGGGGTATTCGGAAAGTGGGGTGTACAAAGCTTACAAGAAAGCGCCGGAGGCGGTGGAGGATCATGAAGCGGGACGATGAGAACTGACCCCAATGAGCCCCAGGATGACACGAGGGAGGCGAAACGTCGCCTGCGGGCGGGGAGATCCTTCGCTGCGCTCAGGATGACACGGACGGGGGGAGATCCTTTACTGCGTTCAGGATGACACAACGCGACTGCGCCTGGGATGACACAGGGGAACCCAATCCGGGGAGTTTACATTCGTTGATTTTTCAGTATAATAAAGCCATCCGCAACAGTTTCGCGCCGGGAGCTTCGGCACCGGACGCAGGAGAAACGCGGAAATAAAGATTCGACGGGTATCCGAAGTGAGCCCGAACGGAGGCATTCTGATGACAAACACAACAACAAGACGCACCAAGATTGCGCGGATGACGCTGCTGGCCATGCTGGTGGCGGTTTTGATCGTTCTGGCTTATGTGAACATTCCCATGCCGATGGGCCTTTCGATCACGTTCAACATGATCCCGGTGGCTATCGCCGTGATGGCGATGGGCCTGCCTGGCGGGATGATCATCGGCGGGGCGTTCGGCCTGATCAGCTTCCTGCAGTGCTTCGGTATTTTCGGAACCAGCGCGCTGGGCGCGGCGCTGGTTAACATCAATCCCTTCCTGATGTTCATCCAGCGTTTCATTTCCCGGGTGCTGGTGGGCGTGCTGGCCGCGGCGGTTTACCGGGCGATGAGCGGGACGAAGGCCCCGCTGTATGTCCGCGGCGCGGTGACCGGGTTTTCGGCGGCGTTTTTCAACACGCTGTTCTTTATGACGCTGCTGGTGCTGTTCTTCGGCAGCACGGAGAAGCTGGCCGGGCCGATCGCGGAGAAGGGTGTGCTGATGTATATCATCACTTCCGTGGGGATTAACGCGGTGGTGGAGATGGCGGTCGCGGCGGTTGTGACCGGCGCGGCGGGGGTCGCGCTGAAGAAAGCGAGAATGATCTGACCGGGGGGCTTTCCGATCGCCCCCCGAACCCCCTTCGGGCCGTATGGGATTAAGTGGCAGATTTTTCTGACCGGGGGGCTTTCCGATCGCCCCCCGGACCCCCTTCGGGCCGTATGAGATTAAGTGGCAGAATTTTCTGACCGGGGGGCTTTCCGGTCGCCCCCCGGACCCCTTCGGGGAATGTATACTTATTTGAGGTGGATATCATGATCCTGACAATGGATATCGGCAACACCAATATCAAGACGGCGTTGTTCGACGGGAAGGAAATGTACAAATACTGGCGGATGTCCACAAACATCACGTCCACATCGGACGAGTACGGCGTGCGGCTGATGTCCATGTTTGCCCATGAGGGCGTTTCCAAGGACGTGGTGGAAGGCATCGTGGTATCCAGCGTGGTGCCCACGATCAACTACACGATCGAGCACATGCTGGTGAACTACATCGGCAGGGCGCCGCTGTTTGTGGCGCCGGGAGTGAAGACCGGGATCAACATCCGGTACGAGAATCCCCGGGAGCTGGGCAGCGACCGGATCGCCAACGCGGTGGCGGCGTACGACGAATACGGCGGGCCGTGCATCTTCATCGACTTCGGCACGGCGACGACCTTCGGCGTGGTGGACCAGGAAGGCTCCTTCCTGGGCGGGACGATCTGCCCGGGCATCAAGCTGAGCAGCGAAGCGCTGGTAACCGGGACGGCCAAGCTGCCGCGGTTCGAGCTGAACAAGCCGGACAGCGTGATCGGCCGGACGACGCTGAGCAACCTGCAGAGCGGGATGTATTACGGATACGTGGGCCTGGTGCGGAACATCGTGAGGAAAATACGGCAGGAGCTGGGGGAGGACGCCTACGTGGTAGCCACGGGCGGCATGGCCCTGATGATCGCGGAGGAAAGCAAGGTTATTGACAAGCTGGACGGACTGCTGACCCTGAAGGGGCTGCGGCTGATCTATGAACGGAACCGGACGGAAAACTGAAACAGCGGAGGGAAAAGACAATGAAAGAGGTTGTACTGGGACTGCTGGGACTGGGAAACATCGGCGGAGGCGTGTGGGACCTGATCCGTGAATTCGGGGATGAAACGGCGAAGCGCACGGGCGTGAAGCTGCGGGTGAAAAAAGCGCTGGTGCTGGACAAAAGAATCCACGGCGGCAAGGAAGTGCCGGACGAGGTGCTGACCACAGACCGCAACGACATCCTGGAGGACCCGGAAATCCGGATCGTATGTGAATTCCTGGGCGGCGAACAGCCGGCGGCGGCCTGGATGCTGCGGGCGCTGGAGAACGGCAAGCACGTGGTGACGGCGAACAAGATGGCGCTGTCCCTCCACTTTGACGAGCTGCGCGCCATGGCGCAGAAGACCGGCACGGGCCTGTACTACGAAGCCAGCGTGGGCGGCGCGATCCCGATCATCAACGCGATCCAGAGCCCGCTGATCGCCAACAACATCGAGCAGATCATGGGCATCGTGAACGGCACGACGAACTACATCCTGACCCGGATGGCGGCGGAAGGCGCGGAGTATGACGACGTGCTGAAGGACGCCCAGCGGCTGGGCCTGGCGGAGCCGAACCCCACGGCGGACGTCGAGGGATACGACGCGCAGTACAAGCTGAGCATCCTGGGATCAATCGCGTTCCACACGAGGGTGAACGTGGACGACGTATACCGGGAAGGAATTACGAAGATCAATTCCGAGGACATCGCCTTCGGCCGGGAGATGGGCTATGTGCTGAAGCTGCTGGCCATCGGGAAGAACAACGGCGATTCCATCGAGGCCCGGGTGCACCCGGTATTCCTGCCGGCGGACCATCCGCTGGCCCGGGTGGACGGATCCCTGAACGCGGTATACCTGTACGGCCACAGCTTCAAGGACATGATGCTGGAAGGCCGCGGCGCGGGCGACGCCCCGACGGCCAGCGCGATCGTGGGCGATATCATCCAGGCGGCGCAGAACGCGGTGCATCCGATGCCCGTGATGCGGGAGGATCCGCTGCCCGTGGCGGACGACTGGTACAGCAAGTACTTCATCCGGATGAAGGCGAAGGACGAACCCGGCGTGCTGGCGGAGGTCGCGGGGCTGCTGGCGAAGGAGAAGATTTCCGTATCCGCGATGATGCAGAAGGACGCCGGGCCGGACGGGAAAGCGACGCTGATTTTCATTACGCACAGCGCGCCTGAACAGGCGATGCAGCGGGTGATGAAAGCGCTGAATCCGGAGATTTGCAAGGTGGAGAATGTGATCCGGGTGGAAGGGTAAGAAGTGGTTAGTGGTTAGAAGCATCCGCTGCGGCGGGGAGATCCTTCGTTTTACTCAGGATGACACCGAAGGATGACATCGAAGGATGACAAAGAAGACTATCGATCATGATGAACAGTGAACCATTATGAATTATGAATTGAAAGATGTCTGGGTTTTGTTTGACCTGGACGGGACGCTTACGCAGAGCGAGGAAGGGATCTGGAACTGCGCGAAGCACGCGGCGAAGGAGATGGGATTTCCGGAGCCGGACGCGGCGACCCTGCGCAAGTTCATCGGCCCGCCGCTGATCCACTCCTTCCGGAACCTGCTGGGGATGACCGCGGAGCAGGCGGAGGAAGCGCAGAAGATCTACCGCGCGCGGTATACCACGGTCGGCATGTATGAAAACCGGGTGTATCCCGGGATCCGCACGGTGATGCGGACGCTGCGGAAGCAGGGGGCGAAACTGGGCGTGGTGACGGGCAAGCCGGCCTATCCCACGGGCAAGATCCTGGAGCATTTCGGGCTGGACAAATTCCTTTCCGCGGTGGTATGCACGGCGGATACGCGGGCGGAGAAGGAACACCTGATCCGCGAGGCGCTGCCGGAGGACCACGGGGAAGCCTGGATGGTCGGCGACCGGTGCTTCGACATGGAAGGCGGCGTGAAGGCCGGGATCCATACGCTGGGCGTGACATACGGCTACGGCAGCGAAGAGGAGCTGCGGGAGACCGGGGCGGAGAAGATCGCCCGCACGCCGAGGGAGATACTGGACATCCTGTGCCCGGAAGCGAAACCGGAGCGGGGCGCCTTCCTGACGATGGAAGGGCTGGACGGCAGCGGCAAGGGAACGCAGATTGAGCGGCTGAGCGACGCGCTGGACCGGTGGGGATACGAGGTGGTGCACACCCGGGAGCCGGGCGGCACGCCCATCAGCGAAAAGATACGGGATATCCTGCTGGACAGGGAGAACACGGGCATGGCCGATATTACAGAGGCCCTGCTGTACGCGGCGTCCCGGGCGCAGCACGTGAGGGAGAAAATCCTGCCCGCGGTGGCGGAGGGCAAAGTGGTCCTTTGCGACCGGTACCTGGATTCTTCGGCAGCCTACCAGGGCGGGGGAAGGCAGCTGGGCATTGACGAGGTGCTGAAGATCAACGCGCCGGCCGTGGAAGGCGCGAGGCCGGACCTGACGGTATACCTGGACCTGGGGCACGAGGAATCCCTGCGGCGGCGGTGCGCGGCGAGCGTGCCGGACCGGATGGAGATGGAGGCGGACAGCTTCCACGCCCGGGTGGAGGACGGCTATCACGAGCTGATCAGGCGTGACCCGGAACGGTTTGCGGTGGTGGACGCCGGAAAAACCCGGGACGAGATCGCCGCGGAGATACAGGAAAAAGTAATGACCCGTTTGATGGGGATGGAAGAGTGAGCGAACGGATCGTGGTCGGTATGAGCGGAGGGGTGGACTCCTCCGTGGCGGCCCTGCTTCTGAAGGAGCAGGGCTATGACGTTGTCGGCGTGTTCATGAAAAACTGGGAGGAAGAGGACGCGAACGGCACATGCACGGCCGAGGAAGACTGGCGGGACGTGCGGGACGTGTGCGACCTGATCGGCATTCCGTATTACAGCGTGAACTTCGCGAAGGAATACT
>Ga0265298_10006735_pt1 | contig 14120 bp, 7 predicted proteins | sample AusTroGonzalo_MG_3_FD_193486 | JGI IMG/M metagenome (GOLD analysis project Ga0265298, IMG submission 193486) | Bovine rumen microbial communities from tropical cattle in Woodstock, Queensland, Australia - Gonzalo_01 | ecosystem: Host-associated > Mammals > Digestive system > Stomach > Rumen ...
AAATTATTTAGACTGCTCTTCTTCTGCGGGGTATTGGGCATCGTCTTCCCCGCGGTGTTATTGTATCTGTTTATCCTATTTAATGACAGTATCAGCGATGTGAAGGATTTTGAAAAGAAAATTAGGGCTACCATGTTGGTTAAACTGGTACATGATAATACACGTTCTCCTTATATCGCTATTCGTGAAGGCGAATCAACGGCTATTGCGGAGTTGTTCCGCCTGCTGCGTACAAATCTGCGGTTCGTCATTCCGGCAGAGACCAAAGCTCCTGTTATTGTTGTGACCTCCTGTGTGAATGGAGAAGGTAAAACATTCGTGGCTGCCAATACTGCTTTGGCCTTGGCGATGCTGGATAAAAAAGTAGCACTTGTTGGAATGGATATCCGCAAACCTATTTTATCCGAGTTCTTTGGCTTGTCGCAGAGAGGCCGACTGACAGATTACTTGACGGATTCGTATATGAAATTAGATGACATCGTCATACCGGGTTCTGGGCATAAAAATCTGGATGTCATCCCGTGCGGTACTATCGCGCCGAATCCATCTGAGTTGTTGCAAACAAAGCGGGTAGATGACTTGTTCACCGAATTACGCAAACGCTACGACTATATCATCGTTGACACAGCGCCGGTCGCAGCTGTCAGCGATACCTACATGCTGGATCGGGTAGCTGATTTGAATCTCTTCGTATGTCGCTACAAACTGACACCGATGGAGATGGTTGATTATATCAATGATGTCATCGAGAAGAAGCAAATGCATAATGTAGCATGCGTGCTCAATGATGTCAAGACCATTCATACCATCTTTGGCAATTTCTGATAAGAATGATTGTTTGCGTAGCGGAGAAGCCTTCTGTTGGAGCCTATATAGCGAATGTGCTGGGAGCTAATCAGCGTAAAGACGGCTATTTTGAAGGCAACGGGTACCAAGTCACTTGGACCTTCGGTCACTTGTGCGCGTTGCTCGATCCGCAGGAATATACGGAGCAGTGGAAAGCATGGAGTCTCAGCTCCCTGCCGATGATTCCGCCACGTTTCTCGATCAAAGTACACGGCGATGAAGGAGTACACAAACAATTCAATGTCATCAAGAATCTCATTGCACAAGCTGATGAAGTGATCAACTGCGGTGATGCGGGCCAGGAAGGAGAGCTCATCCAGCGTTGGGTGTACCAGCAAGCGGGATGCAAATGCCCCGTGAAACGTTTGTGGGTCAATTCGTTGACCGAAGAGGCTATACGCGACGGTTTCCAAAAACTTAAAGACCAATCCGAATACCAGCATCTCTATGAAGCGGGTATGATGCGCGCTATCGGCGATTGGTTGCTCGGCATGAACGCTACGCGCGCATATACTATAAGGTACGCGCGCGGGAACGGAAAAAACCGGGATGTGCTCTCTGTCGGACGAGTACAGACTCCTACACTCGCACTCGTCGTCAAACGTCAGGCTGAGATAGAGCATTTTGTGCCGCGTACCTATTGGGAACTCAAAACGAATTACCGTGATACGCTCTTCAATGCGCAGATTCCTGTCGAAGAAGGGGAATATGCCATTACCTCCGAACAGCAAGGACAGGAATTGGTCAACAGCATCAAGGATCTTCCCCTTACCATCACTTCGGTCGAGAAGAAAAAGGGACTCGAATATGCACCGAAACTGTATGACCTGACCTCCTTGCAAGTCGATTGTAACAAGAAATACTCCTTCTCCGCCGAGCAGACACTCCAACTCATTCAATCGCTCTACGAAAAACGTCTCACGACCTATCCGCGTGTGGATACAACCTATCTGAGCGATGATATATATCCCAAAGTGCCCGGAACGTTGAACGGCATCAAAGATTATTACCCCTCGGTTGCACCGCTACTCGGAGCCAAACTGCCCAAATCCAAGAAAGTGTTCGATAATAGCAAGGTGACTGACCACCATGCCATTATTCCCACCGGACAGAGACCGGAAGGAATGACGGCCGATGAGAAAAAAGTGTACGACCTTGTGGCCTTGCATTTTATCGCGGTGTTCTACCCCGAGTGCGAAGTGAGCAACACAACGGTTTTGGCGAAAGCAGGTGAAATAGATTTCAAAGTGACCGGTCGTGAAGTGTTGAAACCAGGCTGGCGTGTGGTGTTTGACGATAAGGATCTTAAGGACTCGAACGATTCCAATGACCCGAAAGATAATTCCGAAGAAGAGTCCTCCAAGTCCTTGCCCGCTTTCACAAAAGGCGAATCCGGCCCCCACGAACCCGTCTTGAAAGAAAAAACAACGACGCCTCCCAAATACTATACCGAGGCAACACTCTTGCGTGCTATGGAAACGGCAGGTAAAACGGTCGCCAACGAAGAACTGCGCGATGCCATGAAAGAGAACGGTATCGGTCGGCCTTCTACACGTGCCGCTATCATCGAGAAACTCTATCAGCGCAAGTATATCGTCAAACAAGGCAAGTCGCTTCGTGCGACCGAAACCGGAATCAACCTCATTCATACCATCATCTCTCCGCTGCTCAAATCGGCTGAACTGACCGGTTTATGGGAGAAAAAACTCCGCGAAATAGAGCGAGGCGAATATACGGCACAGGACTTTCTAAATGAGCTTAAAGAGATGACATCCGGTGTAGTCAAAGATGTCAAAACGAACAAGGCAGGCATGCTCTGTCCGGTTTGTAGACAAGGTTTGATAATTCGGGGCAATACACGCTACGGATGTTCCAGATGGCGCGAAGGATGTACCTACGCGGAACCCTTTGACAATTAAACTTTACAAAAATACCACATGTGTACTATTTACGTCAATTTTTCCACAAAAGATTGGCGTTTTTTGTGTACCTTTGCGCCAGAATTTAAATTCAAAATTTAACTTTAATATCAACACAAACAAATTCTCTTTATGAAATTGAATTCCAGTGTGTTCCGTACCATGATCCTTTCGGCACTGCTTTTGATAGGCATTGCCGCTCAGGCGCGTGTCATTAGCGGAACGGTAAAAGACCCGACAGGCGAGACCATCATCTCGGCTTCTGTGGTCGTGAAAGGTACCACGCTCGGTACAGTAACGGACTTCGACGGTAATTACTCCCTCGAGGTTCCCGATGATGCCAAGGTTCTGATTTTCTCCTACATCGGTATGAAAACGCAAGAACTGGCTATCACCGGAGATGTGATGAATGTAGTGCTGTCCGAAAACAGCGAGGTGCTCGAAGAAGTGGTCGTAACCGGTTACGGTACAACCAAGAAACGTGACCTCGTGACCGCTGTCAGCTCGGTCAATGCGGAGCAATTGAAAGACATCCCTGTTGCTTCAGCTGGCGAGGCGCTGCAAGGTAAACTGGCAGGTGTGTCGGTCGTAGCTACCGAAGGAAGCCCCGATGCTGAACTCAAAATCCGTGTCCGCGGCGGTACTTCTCTTACCCAGAGTAGTGACCCGCTTTATATCGTGGACGGTTTCCCTGTAAGTTCCATCGCAGATATCTCTCCGAGTGACATCCAATCGATGGACGTTCTCAAAGATGCTGCCGCTACCGCCATCTACGGTGCGCAAGGTGCAAACGGTGTAATCATCATCACTACCAAGGATGCTGACAACAATGCCGAGGACAAGATGCAGATCCATTTTGACTATACCGGTTATATGGGCTGGAAGCAAATGGCGAAGAAATACGACATGCTTGATGTGGACGAGTTCGTGCTGCTGCAGTATGAGTATGCGCACTTTAAAGCTCGCGCTAACGCCAACAACATCCCCTCTAATTTCAACCAGTATTTCGACCCGCAGTATGCGGCAACCAAGGATAAAGCGGATATTATGACCATCCCCGATATCCAGGCATACTGGCGCGGACAGAAAGTGACCGATTGGCAAGAAGAGACGTTCGGTCACCATGGCCTGAATAGCAACCACAACTTCACCGTCAGCGGTGGTAATAAGAATGCAAACTTCTCTCTTACTTACAACCGTATCGACGATGAAGGTATTATGTACGGGTCGGATTATAACCGTAACAACATTAGTTTTAAATCCAAATTCAAACCCCTCAAAGACCTGACCCTCAGTTTCACGGCGCGCTATTCGAATACCGAGATTCTGGGTGCGGGAACCAACACGGCGCAAGATGCCGGTTCCAAGACCGAGAGCCGCGTGCGTAACGCGATCGCATACTCGCCCATCGAACTGTTTGCGAAAGACAATGTAACCGGTTTGGACGACTATGAGTCCTTCGGTTCACTCTATGACCCGATTACAACCATCGATCATAACTGGCGCAAAAAGAAAGACGACAAGTACACGCTGCAAGGTTATGTAAGTTACAAGTTCGCCAAGATGTTCACCTGGAAAACCGAGTTGGGCTACGAAGGACGCTACCAGAAACAAGACCGTTACTATGGTCCGACCACCTATTTCTCCCGCGCGGGTGACGGTTTTACGTACGCAGGTGGAGCAGGCTTCGGTCACGTAGTGATGACCGATCAGACGAACGGTCGTTTCAAAAATACCAACACCTTGGAGTTCAAAAAGAAATGGGGCGAGAACCATGACCTCGGTATCCTCATCGGTGAGGAGATGCAGATTAACCATGGCGTTCTCCGTACCTACAACGGATTCGGTTATGATCCGGCTTTCAAAGGGGAAGAAGTATTCAATTTTATCGGTTCTGCGAAGGCCTACACCAGCCAATCGTACGTCAATCCGACGGATAATATGCTTTCCTTCTTCGCACGCGCTAACTACATCCTCTTCAACCGCTACTACATCACCGCGACCTTCCGCGCTGATGCTTCGACGCGTTTTGCGAAAGGAAACCAATGGGGCTACTTCCCTTCAGCGGCTATCGCTTGGCGTATCATCGATGAGAGTTGGATGGAACCCGCACAAGATGTGATGTCTAACTTCAAACTTCGTTTGTCTTATGGTTCCGTGGGTAACAACAATGTCGATCTGGGATACCTCCGTTCGGAGTATTTGGCTACTGCTACCGCGTACAACGAAGTATTCAATACCAAACTTACGGACGGTGGATCTGAAGTAATCGCTGCGAACAACAAACTCAAATGGGAAACGACCATCACCCGTGACCTCGGTCTCGATTTCGGATTCTTCAACGAACGACTCGCCGGTACCGTGGATCTCTATTGGAACAACACCAAGGACCTGATCCTCAAATACTCCCTCGGTGGTATAGGCGGTTACAACTACCAATACCGCAACATCGGTTCTACCGATAACAAGGGTGTCGAGTTCTCACTCACCGGTGTTATCTTGGATAATAAATCAAAGAGCCTCAGTTACGGTTTGTCCGTTAATGCCAACATCGCGCATAATGTGAATAGAGTAGTGGACCTCGGAGGTATGGACGAGTACTGGGTATCCGCTCAGTGTTTCTCCTCTAACTACGACAATGTGGACTATGAGTTCAAACTGACTCCGGGTTCAAAAGTCGGCGATATTTGGGGCTACCAAACAAACGGATGGTACACAACCGATGACTTCGCATCTTACGATCCTTCCAGCAATCGCTGGCGTGACGCAGATGGCAATGTCGTTTCCACTATCTTGGGCGAAGCTCGTCCGGGTATGGTAAAACTGGTAGACGCGAATGGCGATGGAACGGTGGACGCTAAGGACCGCGTAGTACTCGGTAATACTCAGGCGGACATACAAGGTGGTTTCGGACTCAACTTCAATATCGGAGGAGACAAATGGGGTAAAGTGGACCTCAGCGCTCAGTTCACCTACAGCGTAGGCAATAAAGTGCTGAACCTCTCCGCGCTCGACTACGGAACCATCTTCGATAAATCGAAACTGCGTAACAACACCGCCGATGTGGCGTACGGCATCCGCTACTCGCTCTTCGAAAAAGATGGTACGTTCATCCCGGATCCGGCAAAGAAAGGCTGGGCACTGGACGCACAGAACCGCATCTCCGGAGATGAGTATGCCGCTATGGCCGCACTCATCAATGCCAACAACAGCAACGCGGTAACTGCTAACCCGATTAGCGAAGATATTGCGCTCACGGACAAATATGTGGAGGACGCTTCCTTCCTGCGCTTGTCATCACTCACAGTCGGATACTCGTTCCCGGATCGCTGGATGAAGAAAGCGTATATCAAGACATTGCGTATCTTCTTCTCCGGTTCCAACCTCTTCTGTGCTACCAATTATAGCGGCGCAGATCCCGAGGTCGATACCCGTTCGAAAATCAACCCGCTGGCTTCGGGAGTGGACTTCTCCGCTTTCCCAAAGAGCCGCGCGTTTAACTTCGGTATCAATTTGTCATTCTAAATCACAGTCACGTAATCACTAAACAACACAATGAATATGAAAACGTTTAAGTATATAGCAATCGCAGCAGTGGCTGTAGCATTTGCCGGCTGTGATTTCTTTGACTCCAAATCGCCTTCCGCGATGGACGCGAAAACGGTGTTCTCCAATGAAAACAACACCGAATTGGTAATCGCAGGCGTCTATGAGCAATTCGGACAGGACAAGTCCTATCGTAACCGTCTCGCATGCGGATATCAGAGTCTCAATACCGATACCGAGCATGGTACAAAAAACTCGGGTAAAGCTGATTGGAACGTCTATAGTATAGACCCCAACAACGGTGATTTGTCCACCTCGAATGGTAAAGACCCGTGGGGTTATCTCAATACCGCCATCGAGCGTTGTAACAATATCATCGAGGGTATCGAAGAGTTCGGTGATACCGCCAGCGCAAGAACGAAATATATGCTCGGAGAAGCTTATTTCCTGCGCTCGTTCTGCTACTACGAGATGGTCAAACTGTGGGGAGATGTGCCCGCGCGCTTCGTGTCGCTGACCAAAGACGAATCTGGTATGTCGCTGCCTAAGTCGGATCGTACGAACGTACTCAAACAGATTCGTATCGACCTCAAGAAAGCTGCCCAACTGATGCCGTGGTCTGCTGATTGTCCGGGTTCGGCGAAAAACTACACCGGACGTCCCAGCAAGGCTGCCGCGCTCGCATTGCTCGCACGTGTAGACCTCGCCTACGCCGGCAAGGGTGTACGCCCTGCGACATGGAGAAACGGACCCGAGTTCCTCACAGGTGACGACAGCCAGCTCCGAGTTGAACTCAATACGGAAGTCATGTGGGCTTGTGCGCAAATCATCAACAACGCTACCGAAGATAGCAAACTGCAGGCGAAATACGAAGACATCTTCAAGAAGATCTGTGCCGACGAAACAGGCTATGCTAACTCGGAGGTTATCTGGGAAATCGCCTTCGCAGACGGAAGTCGTGGACAAGTGCTCCAGTATAACTGTACCAAGATATCGGATGCAGTAGGCGGTCTGAAGAACAACCTCGGCGGTTCCAGCAACTCGGCGGTAGGTATCGTGCCCACACTCTACTATGATTTCGACCCGGCAGACACCCGTCGCGATGTCACGATGGCACGCTATATCTGGGTGTATGACGATGGATCGAAATTCAATTCAGATGCTGCTAACGTAGCTCTCGCTTTCCCGGAGAAGGGCTCTGACGCGAAAATACTGTACCAGAAAAACCAATCCATTGGTGATTGGTACGCCAACAAGTACCGCGTGGAGTGGATGACTCGTGCCCGTACGGGTAACGACGAAGGAATCAACTTCCCGATTATCCGTTATGCCGACGTACTACTCATGGCCGCTGAGGCTTCGATTGGAGGTATCGGCGGTGACATGCCGACCAACCTCTACGGTTTGGATGGAGCGGCTTGTTTTAATAGGGTACGGGCGCGTGCAGGCGTAGGTAGCAAACCTCTCAACATGGAGAACCTACAAGAAGAGCGTAAGTTCGAGTTCACAGGCGAATACCTCCGCAAATATGATTTGATGCGTTGGGGTATCCTTCACGAGAAACTGCTCAAAGCGCACGAGCGACTCGAGAACATGAACCTCCACCAAGGGGAGTTCGCTAATCTGTCCGATACAATCTATCTCAAGTATAAATACGTTGGAGATCAATACAGTGAATCCGCTTCACCGATTATCAAAGGCTTTGTCATTGACTCCGTTTATGGCCTCAACAAAGGCGAGACAGGGGTTCCGCCGTACTACGACAAGAGCAACGGATGGGTTAAGACCTCTATCTATTCCGGTTCCGGAGGTCGTGAACTGGCGTCGGAGAACTACGAGCTCTTTGACCGAGAGTTCCCGATAAGATTGTTAGGTCGCCAGTTATGGCCGATCTTCTCTTCCAACATCGGTAAATCCAACGGTGCTCTCTGGAACGATTATGACTACGTTTCCGGTGATGCTGCTGCAGAATGAAAATAACCTTCATACATAGTATCCTTGGCTCTTTGTGCGCTGTCTTCTTGATGGCGTGCAAAGGACCGGACACACCTGACACTCCCGTTCAACCCCAAATCGACTCCAATCAGGAACTGGTTGCGGCTTGTCATCATATCGAGGGCGGCGGTGCAGCGGTCACAGGAGGAGACGGAGGTACAGTCTTCCGTGTCTCACGTTTGGACGATGCTATTGATGCCGCTACGGGACTGCCTCTGGCCGGTACACTCCGCTATGCCGTGGAGCAAAGCGGACCTCGGCGGGTTGTCTTTACGACATCGGGAACGATCTTCCTTAGTAATGAACTGCGTGTGCGCAACGGCAATCTAACCATCGACGGGCAATCGGCGCCCGGAGACGGGATTTGTATCGCGAACTACCCGCTTGTCATCAATGCCAATAATGTCATTGTGCGCTTTATACGGGTTCGTTTGGGCGATGAGAGCAACACCGAATCGGATGCTGTGTCGGTCAATAACGCAACCGGAGTGGTTCTCGACCACCTGAGTTGTTCATGGTCCGTGGACGAGTGCGTCAGCTGTTACGGAAACACCGACTTCACCATGCAGTACTGCCTCGTTTCGGAGTCTCTCAAAGAGTCCGTGCACGGCAAAGGTTCGCATGGCTACGGAGGTATATGGGGCGGCTCAAACGCTTCCTTCCACCATAACCTGCTCGCACACCACGACAGCCGAAATCCTCGTTTTGACCACTCCTATGTCAACAACACCTGCTTTGGTCCTATTGACTACGTCAATAATGTCGTCTATAACTGGGGCGGCAACTCTACCTACGGCGGAGAAGGGTACTCGCAAGCGCGCAAGATAAATATGGTGAATAACTACTACAAGTATGGTCCTTCGACCGGCTCAAACAAAAGAAACCGACTCGTCGATCCGACCGTCAGTTGTTCCTTCTGCTCCGACGGCCATACCTTGATTCCCGGTAAGTTCTGGTTAGAAGGTAACTATATGTTCGGTGATCCAAATGTTACAGCCGATAATTGGAGTGGATCGACTCAGAAAGGAAGCAACGTCAAGGCATCTGCCCGCTGGACGGAGGGACTGACGAGGATCAAAAACGAACAAACAGCCGAACAAGCCTATCAAACGGTATTGGCGAAAGCGGGGTGTTCGTTGCATAGGGATGCGCTCGATACACGTATCATCAACGATGTGTCGAATGGTACCGGCAAACTCATTAACACGCAATCGCAAGTTGGTGGATGGCCGGAACTTAACATCGCGGACAAACCGCTCGACTCCGACTTCGATGGGATGCCCGATGAATGGGAAAACGAGTTTGGCTTGAACTCCAATGACCCTACCGATGCAAAAGCAGTCTCACTCGTCACCGGACATACCAACCTCGACGTTTATATGTGCTATTTGGTACGGAATTTGTATGACTAATTTCAAATACTAATTGATACGATTATGAGAAAATCTTTCTTCTTGGTCCTTGCAGCGTTAGCAATCTGCGCGCACGCGCAAAATCCTTATGATAAGTACTATACCGATCTGCCCTGCGCAGTAGAACATGTGCAGCCGGTCGTCATACCCGACTATACGGTCAACCTAACCGACTTTGATGCGGTAGGAGATGGAAAAACAGATTGTTCCGAGGCCTTTGCTGCGGCGCTCAAGCACCTCAAAAAGCAAGGAGGCGGGCACCTTATTGTGCCCGATGGTAAATGGCTCACTGGTCCTATCAAACTGATCAGCAACTTTGATCTCCACCTCTCAGACAACGCTACTATCCTCTTCTCGACTAATAAAGAGCTCTACGTTCAGAAGAACGATACGCTCCGCGATGGCTCCAAGAAATGCCACGCATGTGTCTATGGCTCCAAACTGGAGAACGTAGCCATCACCGGACGCGGTACGCTGGATGGACAGGGTTTCTACTGGAGACCGATCAAGCAGAAGAAAGTCGACGAGGAAATATGGAACGAAGCTCTTTCTATGGGAGGAACCATCAAACCCGATGGTAACAGCAAGAACTGGAAGATATGGTATCCCTTCAACCTCGACAAAAAACTCAATATCCCCAATATAGCTTCTGACGCTATCATCCAAGAGAAAATGCGTCCGCACTTGGTCAACATAACCGACTCCAAGAACGTCCTCATGGAGAATGTTCATCTGCTCAATTCGCCGAAGTTCCACTTTGTGCCTACACGTATCCAAAACCTTATTGTTGACGGTGTCAATATCCGTTGCCCGCATTGGGCGCAGAACGGCGATGCTATGGACCCGGGTAACGTCCAGGTAGCCCTTATCGTCAATTGTAACATCTCCTGCGGTGACGATGGTATATGTATGAAAGGCGGTGTCGGACAAAAAGGTGTAGATGCAGGACCGCAACGCGATTTCCTCATTACTAACGATACCGTTTACCGTGCGCACGGCGGATTCGTCATTGGATCTGAGTTCTCCGGAGGTATGCAGCGTCTCGTTGTCAAAGACTGCCGCTTCGAAGGAACAGACATAGGTTGCCGTTTCAAATCAGCGCCCGGTCGTGGTGGCTGGTGTGAAGACATCTACTGCTACAACATCATTATGAAGGACATCCTCGAATCCGCTTTCCTCATCTCCTCCGGTTATGCCGACAAAGGAGCAGGTGTCAGTGCAACTGACAAGGATAACAAGGAAGCCTTCTTCCCCGATTGGTCCAATATAACTTTCCGAAACATTACCTGTATCGGTTCTAAACAAGCGGTTGATATCCAGGGACTCAAGGGATTCCCTGTGCATAACATCCTCTTTGACCAGGTAACTATTCTCGGTAATAAGAACGGCATCAAGATGGAGTATGCAGAAGATATCAACTTCACTAACTGCCAGATCAACCCCAAACCCATGCCTATTACGGACTACAAAAAGATCAAAAACGTCCGTTATAACGGCCAAGATCCGGACGCTGCAGAGTAAAAAAATAAAAAATACACATTTTTTAACAATTAATACTTGCATATTTGTAAAAAATGTAGTACCTTTGCAGCCGAAATAGTTTAGACAACTAATTAACAACAATATTAACTTTAAAAACTAAACATTATGAAGAAATTTTTCCTTTTTGCAGCTGCCGTAGCTTCGGCGCTCACGATTAACGCTAATGTTATTGATTTCGCAACTGTTGCAGCAGAAAGCGATTTCTCGCTTAAGGGCTTTACGAAGAATGACAAAGAGTCTAAAGACACCAAACTGGTTTATGACCTCAAAGCTGAAACAGAAGGTGAAGCTACATTTACTAACCTTCCTGTTGTAATCAGTGTCGCAGCTCCGAAAGATGATAAAGCGAAGTACTTCACCATTAACCTCGCTACCTATGTAGAGATGGGTGGTAAGGGTTTCGAATTGAAAGTTACGGAAGCAAAGGCTGATGCAACTGTAGAGTTGCTCGTTGCTAACAAGAGTGAAAAGGGTGACGGTGAACTCTCTGCTGTATCCGGACTTGAAGGTAATCCGGTAGCTCTTCCGAAGAGAGACAAAAACAAAGCCAATACCGGTGATTATGACAAAGATGGTTACTGCTGGGTAAAAGCTCAATTCAAAGCAACCGATATCGAGTTCGTTATTACAGAGACCATGTACGGCTTCCGTGTAAAATCGATCGATTTGGACGCTGCAACCGCTGTTGAGAACGTATTCGACGGTGTTAAGGCTGTTAAGACCTTCGAGAACGGACAACTCGTTATCATCAAGAACGGCGTTCGTTACAACGCTCTTGGTGCACAACTCTAAAAATCTATCAGCCATACTTAGCTGATCAAAAAAGGCTCGCAATTGCGGGCCTTTTTCATGTCTTTATCGTTACCATCTTGCGACCATTTCGCGACCATAACGGACGTCATTGTAAAGTGGAAATCTGTAAAGCGGCATTGATGCCATCCAACGCACTACTCGTGATGCCTCCCGCATAACCTGCTCCTTCTCCGCAAGGATACAAACCCGGAGTACTCACAGACTGCAATGTCTCCGGATCACGCACAATACGCACCGCACTGCTGCTGCGGCTTTCAACGCCGACTATCACAGCCTCATTGGTCAGAAAACCCGGATATTTCTTGTCAAAAACCCGAAAACCCTGCTGTAACCGTTTGCCAATATGCGCCGGTAACCATTCATCTAACCTGCTCGGAACAATGCCCGGTAAGTAACTGCAAGCCGGCAATTCCTTGCTCGCCTTCCCTTCAACAAAATCCTTCATTCGTTGCGCAGGCGCTTGGGCTTGAGGCCCTCCATGCTCAAAAGCAAGCCGCTCCAACGCCTCTTGAAACGCCAATCCGCGCAGCGGATCCTCTCCTTCTATGTCCTCAGGATTGATCTGAACCACCATGCCGCTATTGGCATATGGACTATTGCGATGACTCGCACTCATTCCATTCACGACACAACTATCCGCACTGCTCCCTGCCGGCACAATATGTCCGCCCGGACACATACAGAACGAATACACCCCGCGCCCATTTACCTGCGTAACTAACGAATATGACGCATTCCCGACGTAATCCACGTTCGTGGCATGGTACATGAGTTTGTTAATTAAATTCTGCGGGTGTTCCGCACGAACGCCCATAGCAAAACCCTTGGTCTCGAGTGTAACGCCCTCTTTGGCCAGCATTCGATACGTATCGTGTGCGGAATGACCTATTGCCAAAATAATAGGAGTTTTTGAATCATTTTGGGAATTTTTGGACAAATCCTTCAAACTAGCGATTTTCGTCTCAAAATGTATCTCGCCTCCGCATTCTAAAATCTTCTCCCGCATTCGCTTGATGATTCCCGGCAACTTATCGCTTCCGATATGCGCGTGCGCCTCATAGAGCACCGTATCGGGCGCACCGAAATAATGGAACAACTCCATGACGCGCTGCATATTGCCGCGTTTCTTCGAGCGCGAGAACAACTTCCCGTCGCTAAACGTACCGGCTCCGCCTTCCCCAAAACAGTAATTCGACTCCGGATTAAGCCCTTCGTTCCGATTCAACAATGCAATGTCCTTCTTGCGCTCACTAACCTCCTTACCCCGCTCGTAAATAATAGGCTTAATCCCGTGTTCCAGTAGCGTCAGCGCCGCAAACAACCCTGCCGGCCCTGCACCGATAATCACAACGGATTTATCAGCCTTATGTACATCTTGGAATACCGGCGGTTCATACAGTGGAATAGGGGCGTCCTTCGGAATAGGTTTCCCGTCCTCGCCAATCAATACAGTAAGATGCACGCGCAACTCGCGTTGCCGTGCATCTACTGAACGTTTCACTACCCGCCATTTCTGCTCAGCTTCGTGAGCCTCTCGCGGGGATAAAATATATTGCCGATTATTTTCCAATCTTCGCCAAAACAGCCTCAAGACCGAGCTCTTTTACCTGCTCGCCGATCTTAGCTTCCAGTTCTTCGCACAAATCAGGATTCTCAGCCAAAACCTCTTTCACTTTGTCGCGGCCCTGACCCAGTTTAGTGTCGCCGTAACTGAAGAACGAACCGCTCTTCTTAATGACCTCAGTGGCAACAGCAAAGTCCAAGATTTCACCGATACGCGAGATACCCTCATTGAACATCAGATCGAACTCGGCTTTCTTGAACGGAGGAGCAACTTTATTCTTCACTACCTTCACGCGTACTTGGTTACCCTTGATCTGCTCGCCGTCCTTAATCTGACCCGTACGACGGATATCCAAACGCACGCTTGCGTAGAACTTCAGCGCGTTACCGCCTGTCGTCGTCTCGGGGTTACCGAACATAACACCGATCTTCTCGCGCAATTGGTTGATAAAGATTACAGTAGTTCCGGTCTTGTTTACCGACG
>Ga0265298_10006736_pt1 | contig 14119 bp, 4 predicted proteins | sample AusTroGonzalo_MG_3_FD_193486 | JGI IMG/M metagenome (GOLD analysis project Ga0265298, IMG submission 193486) | Bovine rumen microbial communities from tropical cattle in Woodstock, Queensland, Australia - Gonzalo_01 | ecosystem: Host-associated > Mammals > Digestive system > Stomach > Rumen ...
CGCTGCTCGCGCGCCGGATGGGCGCGACGATCCTGAGCGCGGACTCGATGCTGGTGTACAAGGGCATGGACGTGGGGACGGCAAAGCCGTCGGCCGACGAGCGCGCGGAGTTCTCGATGGGCGGCATCGACCTCGTGACGCCCGCAGAGCACTTCTCCTCCGGCGCTTGGCTCCGCGCGGCAGCCCGCTGGCTGGCCGCAGTGCCGGCGGAACGCCCCGTCGTGATAGTCGGCGGCACGGGCCTCTACTTCTCGGCGCTGCTGCGCGGACTCGACCGCAAGTGGACGCTGCCTCCGCCGGCCTATCCTGTGCTGCAGCTCGACCGCGCCATCCTGCACGCGCGAATCGCCGCCCGCCTCGACGAGATGCTGGCTGGCGGCGCGTGGATTGGCGAGGTGAAGCGGCTTTTGGTGGACTATCCTGTCTGGTCCGACACGGCGCAGGTGGCGATAGGCTACAGGGAAATCGCCGCTGCTCTTGAGGCCGATAAGGAGTTTAAGGTCTTTAAGGAGTTTAAGGTCGATAAGGAGTTTAAGGCAGATAAGGTCGTTAAAGACCTTAAAGACCTTAAGGACCTTAACCCCCTTAAACCCCTTACCGACCTTAAAGACCTTAACCCCCTTAAGGAGAAGATCCTCGTGCGGACGCGGCAGCTCGCCAAGCGGCAGGACACTTGGTTCCGCCATCAGGCGACGCCGCTGTACGTGCAGGTCGGCGATACCGCCGAAGAGACGGCGGAGAACGTGTGGCGCACGTGGCAGGAAAAGGGACCGTGGCAGGTGTCGCTGCCCGAGGAAGGAGAGCAAGATGCTTCTTGAGGTGAAGAACCTGCGCGTGGCCTTCCGCCGCGACGGCCGCGAGATCGTTCCGGTGCGCGACGTGAGCTTCACGGTGCCCAAGCACGGGCGCGTGGCGCTGGTGGGCGAATCCGGGTGCGGCAAGTCGCTTACGGCCCTGTCGCTCAGACGTCTCTCGCCAACGGACCGCGCTTTTGTCTCCGGCACGGTCAAGGCGCCGGAACGCATCGCCTACGTCTTCCAGAACCCTTCGGACTCGCTAAACCCGGTGATGCGCATCCGCGACCAGATCCGCGAGGCGCTGCCGAAAGGGATGGACCGCGCCGCGCAGGACGAGCGGATCGTCCAGCTGCTGGAGCGCACTGGCCTCCCGGATCCGCAGCGCGCCGCTCGCGCCTATCCTTGCGAGCTTTCTGGCGGACAGCAGCAGCGCTGCATGATAGCGATGGCGCTCGCCGCCTCGCCCGACCTGCTGGTGGCAGACGAGCCGACCACGGCGCTCGATGTGACGACTCAGAAGCAGGTGCTTGAGCTGATCGACTCTCTTGCCGCAGAGACGGGCATGGCCGTGCTCCTCATCACGCACAACCTCGGCCTGGTGGCCGGGCGCATGGACTTCGTCAACGTGATGTACGCCGGGCAGATCGTCGAGGCCGGGCCGGTGGTGGACGTCCTTGCCGACCCTCGGCATCCATACACCAAGGGACTGCTCGCGGCGGTGCCGGCGCTGGACGCGCCGCGTGACGCGCCGCTCGCCGACATCCCTGGCACGGTGCCGCCGCCCGACCGCTGGCCGCCCGGCTGCGCATTCGCGCCGCGCTGCGCGATGGCGACGGACGCCTGCTCGCACGGACAGCCGCCTGCGTCGATCGAGGGCGACAGGACGTGGAGCTGTTTCTTCAAAGGGTCTTGAGGAACGCAGCGAGCGCGTCGCGGTCGTCGTCTTCGAGGTCGCCCTTGGGCATTCGCTCGATGACGGTGACGATGTTGGTTGTAGCGTCGGGCAGATATGCGCGCCGCTGGGAGAGTCCGCGCAGGCCGGGCACTTTCTTGCCGTCGGCGACCTTGAGGGTGCCGAGGGCGGGACCGTAGTGGCAGTCGGTGCACTTGCGGCTGCGGAAGATTTCGAAGCCGCGCAGCTGGGCCGCGTCGAGGGCGTTGGTACGTCCCGAGCACCAGTGGTCGAACTTCCGGCGGGAGGTGAGGAGGGTCCGTTGGTATTCCACTATGGCGTTGACCACGTTGTCCGGCGTGAGGCCGTCGGGGTAGGCGAGCTGGAACATCTTGCGGGTCTTCTCGTCGGCGGAGAGGCGCTCGGCGACGTTGGAGACGGAGCCGCCGGCGCAGAAGTTGGTGCTGCCGATCATGTGCCGCACGAGGGCGGGCAAGCCGGTGATGCTGCCGTCGTGGAGAAAGACGTCCGCGAAGATGGCGTTGTACGCGGTGCGCGGCAGCATGCCGCCGAGGGCGCGTGCGTCGATGCCGCCCTCGTTGAGCCTGTGGCAGGCGCCGCACACGCGGTACGGGCTGCGGGCGAGGCGCCTGTCGACGAAGAGTGACTGGCCAAGGCGCGCGGCTGGGGCTTTATGCAGAAGGATATCGGGCAGCGGGATGAACTCGCGCGAGGGATCGGCATCGATGCCGAGGCGCTTGTACAGCTCCTGCCGCTCGGTGGCCTGGCGCGCCGCCTTGACGCGCTCGGCCAGCCACCATGCGGCGCACAGGAGCGCGGCCGCAGCGGCTAGCGCGCATGCGGCGATGGCGATGGTGCGATGGGTTGGCTTTTCCATGGGCAGAAGTATAGCATATCCTTGTGGTGCGCGCACAGGGCTGGCCGCTGCGCACGGGCCAAAGGCCAGGCCATTGCCCTTCCTTGGGTGCGCGCACAGGGCGCGCACGGCAAAACAGCGTGCGCACGGGCCGATGGCACGTCAAATGGCCTGCAAATGGACTGCGTGTAAACAGTTCCGCAGTGCGCGCCTTGTGCGCGCACCCAAGGCATGCCCTTAGCCTTGCCATCGGCTAGCGCAGCGCCCAGGCCGGCGGTCCGCCATTGGCTGGCCGCTGCGCACGGGCCAAAGGCCAGGCCATTGCCCTTCCTTGGGTGCGCGCACAGGGCGCGCACGGCAAAACAGCATGCGCACAAGCCAATGGCACGTCAAATGGCCTGCAAATGGACTGCGTGTAAACAGTTCCGCAGTGCGCGCCTTGTGCGCGCACCCAAGGCATGCCCTTAGCCTTGCCATCGGCTAGCGCAGCGCCCAGGCCGGCGGCCCGCCATTGGCTTGTGAAAGGCTTGCTTTTCAACTTCCCATTTCACCCCACCCTTTCGCCTTGCCCTGTGTCGCCCAGCGCCCTTTCCACGATCTCACCCATTTCATGGCATCGTTCGTGGAGTTCGGCGTTGGTCAGCTGCCGCTTCAATGGCGGGTACAGCGAAATGAATAGCATCCGGCCCTTCGCACAGAAGGGCTCCTTCTTCTCGGAAGGGTGCCATCTGGGGCCGAAACCATCGGGCGACAGCACGACCATCCCGCCGCCCGCCTTCGCGATAACGTTGCCGCAGGCCTTTTCAAGCGGGCTCATGAACGTGGAAATGCCGGCACAGCCTGGGCCGATGCGTGAGGCTTGTGCGACTAGCGCCTTCCACTCCGGCGAACCCGGCGCCGTGCGACGATGTCCCTTCAGGGGCACGAGCACTGGTTTCTCAAGGAGCATGTCATTGCCGTAGGCGTACCATGTGCGGCCGAGGAAGCGCAGGGTGTGCGACGATTGGAAATGGATTCGCTTTTGCTGCCGCAACCATGCCCGAAATGGATTGGTGAGGATGTAGCGGTTGAACTTCCGACATTGATTCTTCCGTTTGACGATCCAGTCGTGCCATTCCCTTTCGAATACGGGGCGCAAGGGGGTGGTGTCAGATGGTTCGCCCAAGGCCGTCCAATAGGCTAGTGCAAGGTGCCGCATGAGCAGCGTGACGATGCTTCCTAGGGACATCTGGTCGCCCGTGTCGCGGATGCGGATGAGCAGGTGGATGTGATCGGGCATGACCGCCACGGGCGTGATCGAATCGACGCACCTGGTCGAGAGAGCGAACGCGACGATGGCGGCGAGCAGCGCTTTCGTGACGGCGGTGCGTTCGAGGAATGCATCTGGACAGGTGCGGAGCATTTGTATCGTCACATCCGGCGCTCCGCACAGGATTTCTTCCGCGCTTTTCTCCGTAATGCGGGAGAATACAGGCAGCCCCTTCCGCTTCTTCAGCGTTACCATGTAGAAGAAGGGTGAGCGGTAGTTGAATTTCGGCAGTCTTCCCATGGCGGGGAGTATAGCGGAAGTTTCGGTGGACGGCAAGGGGGGCGGGGGCTGGCCGCTGCGCGCGGGCCAAAGGCAAGCCCATCGCCCCTCCTTTGGTGCGCGCACAGGGCACAACGCTAGCCGATGGCACGCCAATAACCTTCCTTTGGTGCGCGCACAGGGCGCGCACGGCAAAACAGCGTGCGCACGGGCCAAAGGCATGGCCAATGGTGATCCAATGGCATGGTGCCTTCTGGGTGGTGCCTTCTGGGCGGGGTGCCCTCGGGGCGGAAGATGCCGATGGGCATGTCAAATGGCCTGCAATCGCTCGGTGTGAAACCGTTTTGCAGTGCGCGCCCTGTGCGCGCACCCATGGAAGGTCATTGGCCTTGCCATCGGCTAGCGCAGCGCCCAAGCCGGCGGCCCGCCATTGGCTGGCGCTGCGCACGGGCCAAAGGCAAGCCCATTGCCCCTCCTTTGGTGCGCGCACAGGGCGCGCACGGCAAAACAGCATGCGCACAAGCCAATGGCACGTCAAATGGCCTGCAAATGGACTGCGTGTAAACAGTTCCGCAGTGCGCGCCCTGTGCGCGCACCCAAGGCATGCCCTTGGCCTCGCCATCGGCTAGCGCAGCGCCCAGGCCGGCGGCGTGGCCATTGGCTGGCCGCTGCGCGCGGGCCAAAGGCAAGCCCATCGCTCTTCCTTTGGTGCGCGCACAGGGCGCGCACGGCAAAACAGCATGCGCACAAGCCAATGGCACGTCAAATGGCCTGCAATCGCTCGGTGTGAAACCGTTTTGCAGTGCGCGCCCTGTGCGCGCACCCATGGCATGCCCTTGGCCTTGCCATCGGCTAGCGCAGCGCCCAGGCCGGCGGCGCGCCATTGGCTGGCCGCTGCGCACGGGCACTCCAAAAAAAATTTCACTTACCCCCTTGCGGGCGGTCCGCAAATTTGCTATCCTTGCGGCGTCAGCAGACGGGCCGGGCTCTCGCAAGGAGCGCGACGACCTCGTGCTTCTTGGGGGATGAAAGGAAAAACAGAATGAAAAAGTTATTGTTTGCGATTGCGGGCGCGGCCTCCTTTGCCGCCCTCGCCGCAGATCCGTCGGCGGGTGCCAACGACATCTCGCTCGTCGGATTTGAAAGCTACACGGTCGACGCGACCGTGATCGGCGCTACCGACGACGGCGCCTCTGGCACGTCCCTGTGGTCTGCCACCGGCGACGACGCCTCGACCGTCAAGGAGTATGGTGTTGGCGACAACGCCGCTGCGCCGAGCATCACGGAGCCTCGTCCGTTCGCCGGCGAGACCAACACCAAGTACCTCAATCTCGACACGAACGGCAGCGAGCTGAAGCGCGATGTCCAATCTGGCGGTTCCGCTTTGGCAGTCGCCGCCGCCGGCACCTACATCGACACGCTCGTGCAGTTCACGTCGTCCGAGAGTGCGCCGAGCGCTGACGACCTCAGCGGCGCCAAGCTCGCCATCTGGCTGGGCGTGGTGAACAACGTGACGAACCTGTACGTGCAGGGTTGCTCTTGGGATGACGATTCAGGTTTGGCAAGCACAAAGCAGGCCTTTGCTCTTTCGGGCAAGACCATTGAGCCCGGCACATGGTATCGTCTGACCGTCAAGGCTATTCCTAATATTCTGGGTGAAGAAACTGGTTCGAGCATCTCGGCTTTCCAGATCAGCGTGGACGGCACTGATATGACGTTGGCCGCATCGCCGTTCTCTGCTGCCGTGCTGACGATGCTTGAGCAATCCGGTGACGCCGCGTGGGCTTCGGCCGACATCCAGACTGCTTTTGCAGCCAACAAGCTGGTGCCCGCCATTCAGGAAGAGATTGGCACGTACGGTGATACCGTCACCCTCACCACAGTCGGCTTCAAGGGCACGGGCGCGCTCGACGACTTCGTCGTGACGACCCAGGCTCCCGAGTTCCCGGCCCCGGCGATCGACTTCACGCTCACGTGGCCGGCTGGCCTGACGGCGGTGTCGTACACGATTGACGGCGGCGAGCCTGTCGCGATCAGCGGCGCGAGCCCGCTTGCGATTCCCGGGCTTGCTGGCGGTGAGGCCATCACGTTCGTCGTCCAGAACGCCGATGGTGCGCAGAAGACGCTTTCTGCCACGGCTGCCGATGGCGAGGGCATTGACGCAACCGGCACGACCTTCGGCTGGGCCGAGTACCTTGGCGACGCCGTTGCCGGTGCGTACCAGATCGACGATTTCGCCGACCTCGACATGCTCCGCAAGGGCGTTGCCGCTGGCCTCTCGACTGTGGGCGAGACGTTCAACCAGACCGCAAACATCGACATGGCGACTGCTGGTGCGTTCGCGGGTATCGGTACGTATGCGGCTAACCTGAATTCGGGTGTTGCGTTCTGCGGCACGTATGACGGCCAGGGCTACACGATCTCGAACATCGACTTCACGCAGCGCAACTACGGCGGCGTGTTCAACCAGGTCAAGGGCGGCACGATCAAGAACCTGACGGTCGACACGATCACCTGCAACACGCTTGACAAGAATGTTAATGACGCCGAGTGGGGATGCGCCATCGTCGGTAACGCAGGTTTGGGTGCGACGCTCCAGAACCTTGTGGCCCAGGGTTCCTTCGGCAATTCTGCGACGCCTTGCTCGCACAACGTGGCCGGTATCGCGATTCGCGTCTGCGGCGGTGCGTCCAACGTCGTTGATGGCGTGACGATGCTCGAGACGCTCGTGAAGGACTGCACGAACAATGCAACCCTCTACGGTTTCTACACCAAGGCTGCTGGTATCACGGCTCTCACGCAGGATCAGAATGGCGTGCCGAACGACTACGTGCTGTACGACGGCTGCGTCAATAACGCCAACATCGCGATGGTTGAGGTCGCGAATTCAGCCACCACGACGAATTCTACCCTCTCCAAGATTGGTCGCGACGGTCTCGGTGGCATCGTCGGCTATGTTGCCGATGGTACGAAGATCAAGGACTGCGTGAACAACGGTACGCTGACCTCGGCTCTGACGACCGCGAAGATCGGCGGCATCGTCGGTTGGGCGCAGGGTCGCACGCTTGATGACCTCGGTGGTAACAAGAACCCGGCGGCGGCGAAGATGGTTGGCGATCCTGCTGGCTCGACGATCACCGGCTTCACGTACGCGACGGTCGACAACGGCGTGGCCACCACGACGCTGACGCTTGCGAAGGACGGCGAGTACCTGCTCGAAGGCAACGCTGCTCCGGTCTTCGAGTTCGCGGAAGCGGGCACGATTGCGTTCGACACCGCTCTCGGCTATACCTTGGATGGAACGGGAATCACGGCTGGCGAAGGTCTGACGCTGACCGACGCGACCTCTGGCACGGTGAAGACCTACACGGCGTCGGCGCCGCAGCAGGGTGTGGACATCGAGCCTGGTCAGCAGGATGCGACGGTGTATCCGGATGCGGCGGCTGCTACGGCGGCTCTCGCGAACGTGTCCATCGTCGAACCCGAGGACGTGTCTACCAACACGACTATCTCTGCTGAAGACAAGGCGGCTTACAATGCGCTCTTCGAGGCGAAGGTCGTCGAGGTTTCCGGCGGCTATGCGATCGAGGTGGGTCTGAAGGCTGCGGCCGAGACGACTCTCCAGGAGCAGGCCAACGACGACGCGGCCGAGATCGTCGATGCGATCGACGATGGTGAAGTCACGTTCGAAACGACGCCTGGTCTCTACTACTCGATCGAGTACGGCACCTCGCTCTCGCTGGGCAGCGAGACGGAGAAGGTCATGGCCACTGGCTCGACCTTGACGCTCGACATGCCGGCGAAGTCTGGTAACTCTGGCTTCTACAAGGTGAAGATCAGCATCACCAAGTAAGGCTGAGGGAAGAGCTTTCGCGCGAAGCGAAAGCTGACACGGAGGGCGCGGCGCAAGCCGCGCCCTTTGTTGTTGTTGGGTGCGAGCCAGAGGCGCCCAAAGGAGGTGAAAGCTGAGGCGCTTCGCGATTTACCTTTCGCAGCCCATTTCGCTGGTGGGCGGCCAGTGGCGCGGTGCGATTGCCTTGGGCGAAGCATTACCCTTCCTTTGGTGCGCGCACAGGGCGCGCACTGCAAAACTGCGTGCGCGCGGGCCAAGGGCATGGCCTTTGGATATCCAATGGAGTGGTGCCTTCGGGGCGTGTTGCCCTCTGGGCGGGAGATGCCGATGGGCATGTCAAATGGCATGTAATCGCCCGGTGTGCAAACAGTTTTGCAGTGCGCGCCCTGTGCGCGCACCCAAGGAATGCCATTGGCCTTGCCATCGGCTGGGTGCCGCGCGCGGGCCGGCGGCGCGCCACTGGCCTAGCCATAGGCTAGGCGCTGCGCACTGGCCCTGCGCCGCCCAACGCCCTCTCCACGATCTCGCCCATTTCATGGCATCGTTCGTGGAGTTCGGCGTTGGTCAGCTGCCGCTTCAATGGCGGGTACAGCGAAAGGAATAGCATCTGGCCCTTCGCACAGAAAGGCTCTCTCTTCTCGGAAGGGTGCCACCGGGGGCCGAACCCATCGGGCGACAGCACGACCATCCCGCCGCCCGCCTTCGCGACGACGTTGCCGCAGGCCTTTTCAAGCGGGCTCATGAACGTGGAAATGCCGGCACAGCCAGGGCCGATGCGCGAGGCTTGTGCGACGAGCGCCTTCCACTCCGGCGAACCCGGCGCCGTGCGGCGGTGTCCCTTCAGGGGCACAAGCACGGGATTTTCAAGGAGCATGTCATTGCCGTAGGCGTACCATGTGCGGCCGAGGAAGCGCAGGGTGTGGGACGATTGGAAATGGATTCGCTTCTGTTGCCGCAACCATGCCCGGAATGGATTGGTGAGGATGTAGCGGTTGAACTTCCGGCATTGATCCTTCCGTTTGACGATCCAGTCGTGCCATTCCTTTTCGAATACTGGGCGCAAGGGGGTGGCGTCGGATGGTTCGCCCAAGGCCGTCCAATAGGCCAGTGCGAGGTGCCGCATGAGCAGCGTGACGATGCTTCCTAGGGGCATCTGGTCGCCCGTGTCGCGGATGCGGATAAGCAGGTGGATGTGGTCGGGCATGACCGCCACGGGCGTGATCGAATCGACGCACCTGGTCGAGATGGCGAACGCGATTATGGCATCGAGCAGCGCTTGCGTGACGGCGGTGCGTTCGAGGAATGCATCAGGACAAGTACGGAGCATTTGTATTGTCACATCCGGAGTTCCGCACAGGATTTCTTCAGCGCTTTTCTCAGTAATGCGGGAGAATACGGGCAGTCCCTTCCGCTTCTTCAGCGTTACCATGTAGAAGAAGGGTGATCGGTAGTTGAATTTCGGTAGTCTTCCCATGGCGAGGAGTATAGCGGAAGTTTCGGTGAACGGCAAGGGGGGGGGGAGGGCGGTGGGCAAGGCCATTGCTCTTCCTTTGGTGCGCGCACAGGGCGCGCACGGCAAAACAGCGTGCGCACGGGCCAAGGGCAAGGCCTTTGGCGATCCAATGGCGTGGGGCCTTCGGGGAGGGTGGTGGACGATGGGCACGTCAAATGGCCTGCAAATGGCTTGCGTGTAAACAGTTCCGCAGTGCGCGCCCTGTGCGCGCACCCAAGGAATGCCCTTGGCACTGCCATCGGCTGATGGCATTCACACGCCCTGCCAAAAAACTTTCGCCTTCTAAAAAACCTTGCCACAGGCGAGGAAAAATATGCTACAATCTTGGCAACTGAAAGGCGAACTATGCCCTCGAACGGCGAGGGTATGCTTTGCCATGGATGTTGACAGGACAATTTATACAGAGGAGCCTGGCCCGCAAGGGCTGGGGAAACAGACATGAAAACCTTTAGAACAGATTGGAGGTGGCCATGAAAAACCGCAGCATATTCTGCCGGTTCCTCGGCTTCTTCTGCCTCGCGCTGATCGCGCTTCCTTCCGCGCGCGCGTGGGGGTATTCCAAGTTGGAGAATGATCGAATTCTCCTTATGAACAATGACGCCAAAACACTTGCCGTTGTCAGTTTGCAGGGATACTACGATACGAACACGACTGATAAAACTTATTGGGTACATGACAATACTGCACCAGGCTTGGCAACTCCAAACCTTTTAAGGGGTTCCAACCATACCATGTTCAAGCAGGACGGGACGCGCTTGTGGGATCTGGTAAATTGTCGCGCCGGTAGCGGAACGGTTATCAATAACAACCGCAATTATATTCCTTGGTCATCGACCGCAAGGTCGATTAGCAGCGCAGATTACGGGAATACGAAAATTCAAGAGACAAATGCCAAAGCGGTAGGGTCGGTCATTTTGCGTAATGCAGTAGGTGCTTGCCTCTACTCGCCATATTATGCAGAGGGAATCGGTACACTTTATTTTGATGCCGTCAACGCATTCGTAAACGCGGCGAATTGCGAGATCGCCCTTGAGATTGCAACGAACGTGACGGAATCGGCAATGGCTGACGACATCGAGTTTGCATCCATAACAAACAACTACGAAGATCTTGAGTGGGAGCCTTGTCCGGTCTCGATTTTCACCGTGTCGTCGGAGTCTGGGCCAACAAATGTGACGCTCCAGTCCGATTGCGAGACAAACGTTGTGGTCCTTGGCTCCACATTGGGCGGTTGCAAGTTGTTTTATCGCATGCGTGCCCATCTGAATTGGCGTGCGCCAATCCGTTTCCGTATTCGTCGTCTGAATGCAACAGGCGGCAATATCGATCAGGCCGGCTTGATTCTTCTTGACAACATCATTGCTTCGTATCCGCCCATGAGTGCAACGTTGGGGAGATACGGAACGGATTATGACAGTTCGTTGACCGGAGTGGACGTATTAGGGTGCTGTGGCGATGTCAATGTTCCATTTGTTTCCCTCGGGCAGACAAATGTCGTGCCGGTAATGTCTTTTAGTTTTCTGACCAACTCTTCAGCAACGACTGCTGCCAAGATACAGAATCCGACGTTTCGTTATCGGTGGCGGTATTTGAACCAACAGTTGAGCGAATGGGAAACGATTCCCTTCAATAAAACAACAATCACATCCACATCGTACGACAGTACGAATCTTGTAGGAGCAAGTGGTGTCGATTTGAACATGGGGACGGGCGATCTAGAGTATTTCTTTGAAGCAGGCATCGATGCTCCTTATTATGCCTATCGCGATTATGCTTACTCTTCTGTAGTGCCGACAATCGGCTATGGTGACGGATGGACCGAGCAAATCTCCGCCGTCACGAACCGGGCTACCTACACGACGACCGACGCGTTGCCTTCCGGCGGCACCGACTGGTTCATGCGCATACGCGAGGGGGCGAGCGACTACGCGCACATCAGAATCGTGGGCGACGTGACAACGAACGGCGCGTGGGGCGTGAAGATGTCCGAGATCAGGGACATCAAGGGCAATCTCGTCAAGCAGAACGAGCGCGAGAACATGGAGCTCATCGGCGACCACACCTGGCGGTACCACTACTACATCCCCACGAACGCGGTCGGCGAGCGGATCAGGTTCCACTTCGAGGGAGTCAAGTATGAGACGAACGATGTGCCGTTCGTGTTCAACGTAGCCACCAACGTGTGGTACGCCAACAGCACGAACGTGCCGTACCTGCCGTACACCATGGCGGCGTCCGGCTCGCTGGCCGACAAGTACGACGCCATCGTCGAACTCGACGGCTCGGCCACGCACCTGCAGATCGACTTCAACGACGAGGTGGGCACGTTCGCCCTCACGCGCGGCACCTATCAGAACTTCAACATGTGGACTGACGCGAGCGTCGGCTACCGCGGGCACGCCTCCGAGACGTCGGGCGTCTCCGACGTGAAGACCAGGTGGGACGCCGACATCAACGAGTGGACGCCTACCAGCTACGAGCGTCCGTCGCTCTGGCGCGAGGCGTTCGAGGTCGATGACGATGACGACAGGTATCCGTACTATCGTCCGACTGCGCCGAACGCGAGCGGCCTCACCACCGTAGATTCTTACGGCGCTTGGACCACGCCCAATGGCTGGAGTTCCGAAAATGCCGCGTTCGTGCCGCGCGAGCGCATCGCCCCGTTCGGCCATTCCATCCAGTTGACGGGCGGCGGCAAGGGTTCGCTGATGCTCAACAACCTTCCGGCCCAATACATCCCGAACGGCATCGGAGAGGTGGAGTTCGCGGCGCGCGTGGCGCAGGTCCCTTCATTTGACGGCTTCTGCTACAATCAGGACGATTCGGGAAGAAAGAACTACGCCGTCAGCGCAAAGGTGACGATGAGCCAGCTGTACGATAACATCGGCACGCATCGCAATCCGCTCGACATCTCGCCAGCCAATCCGTCCGTCTCTCTCGTTGGCTATTACCGCGGATCCCGTGTGGGCTGTTACGAGTTCCGCGTGACGCGCAGCGGCGACCAGCAGCTGACGGTGGCGCTCTATCGGTGGCGGCAGGGCGTGGCGACCGAGCTGGTGAGGAACGTCCTCAACGCGTCTGGCAACGCGACGCTGGCGTCTGGGCAGACCGCACTTCATGTGGGCGGCACGCTCTCCGGATGGACGACGGACGGATCGGCGTACAACAGCTTCAACAACCTGCTCATTCCGCAGAACACCGACGACGTGCGCAAGAACAACGAACGCTGGACATGCATGTGCCTTTCGCTGTATACCGACGAATCGACGGGAGAAGTGCGTCTTGACGGGTTCCTCTCCAAGGCACACAACACAAGCCGCATAGCGGCCGATTCCTCGACCGTGCGTGTGATCGCGTATCGCGACGCCGGCTCCGATCTGACGAAGGGCTCGTTCGGCGTCGGTTCCGTGGGTTGCCAGGCGGGCTTTGGGCTGGTCTACACGCACGACTTCACGGATTCCTCAAACTACAATCAAGGTCTTAACGCCTCGGTTGTGCACGACAGTGTCTACACGGAATGGGATTACCAGCCGGAGCGCTGGAGCCCGTACAATATCGGCGACACGGTGTACAACGCCTCTGGCTTCAAGGCCCTGATTCCCGCGAACCAGACTGTCAAGCTGAAGTTCCAGAAGCAGGGCGACAAGGACGGATGGATCGACAGCGGCTGGGAGACGAACATCGTGGCGTTCGCTACGAACACGTTCATATTCGCGCCGTGCGTTGCGCCGGACTATCTGGTGCGTCTGGAGACTGGTTCGGCAGATGCGGAGATCGTGATCGACAGCGTGGAGGTGAGGTCGTGGCGCGCTGGCGACACGCCTAACCTTTCGTCGCAGCTCGGCCATTACGACGAGTGGGCCTACACGATGGCGTCGATCGAGACGTCTGCCGAGATCGAAGGCGCGGCGTACAAGCTGGAGGCTGCGGGCACGAACGGCTATGCGTTCATCTTCAACGAGGCTGGTGTGGCGACGTTCACGCCGCAGGTCGACATGGTGATCGACCGCGTGCTGCTGGTCGGCGGCGGCGGTGCCGGCGGCTGGACGCTCGGCGGCGGCGGCGGCGGCGGCGGCGTGCTGGAGCACGACTGGGAATCTGCGCCCGTAACGGTGCCTGCGGGCACGACTGTCAGGATCACCGTGGGCTCTGGTGGCGACAACTTCTACAAGAGCAACAACGATAGCGGCAACTGGAAGTCCGGCGGAAACGGCGGCTATTCGCGGGTGCAGGGCATTCCCGGGAAGGGTACGCTGGAGGTCAAGGGCGGCGGCGGCGGCGCGGGCTGGAGCCAGCGCAACGGGGTGAGCGGTCAGGCTACGGGCGGCGGCTCGTCGCAGGGCAACGATAACGCTTATTACTCTTCTCGCGCTTCGGGTACGGCCAATCAGGGCAATTCCGGCGGTCGGGCGTATGGCGACCGCGCGGGCGGCGGCGGCGGCGCGGACCTCACCGATGCGGGACAGGGCAAGGACGGCAACGCCACTGACAACAAGGCTGGCGACGGCGGTGCCGGACGCGCGAGCGACATCACTGGCACAACGGTGTACTACGGCGGCGGCGGCGGCGGCGGCGGCGGCGACGGCAGCCATACCCCAAATTCTGCCCAGGGAGGTGCCGGCGGCATCGGCGGCGGCGGTGACGGTCCGCCAGCAAAGG